>VOFE01001612.1_pt1 | contig 313021 bp, 551 predicted proteins | sample 5384071 | NCBI WGS metagenome assembly VOFE01 (sample SAMN12384724, study PRJNA508395) | human gut metagenome | isolation source: healthy gut D | host: Homo sapiens
CTTTCAAAGATTCTTCCTGAAGAAGACGCTATTAAGTATATGAAGGACGCCGCAACTGCATCATATTCAAAGAAGGGTGACGCAATCGTTAAGATGAATCACGACGCTATTGATGCCGGTGCTCAGCAAATCGTTAAGGTTGAAGTTCCTGAAAGCTGGAAGAACGCTCAAAGCGAAGATCTTTTCAGTTAAGCATGACGGTGAAGGCAAGCTAATCGACTATGTAAACGATGTACTTGTTCCTATCAACCAATTCAGAGGTATGCAATTACCTGTTTCTACATTCGAGGCTTATCAGACAGGTGAAGTTCCTCTTGGTTCATCAGCATTTGAAAAGAGAGGTATTGCTATCGACGTTCCTGTTTGGAATAACGAAACTTGTATCGAATGCGGTAACTGTTCATATGTATGTCCTCACGCTTGTATCCGTCCTGTAATTCTTACAAAAGAAGAGCTTGACAATGCTCCTGAGGGTATCAGATACCAAAATGCAATGCAGCTTGACGGCTATTACTATGCTATGGCTATTTCAGTTTATGACTGTACAGGTTGCGGAAGCTGTGCTAATGTTTGCCCTGTAAACAATGCCGGCAAAAAGCCCCTGCCCTTGTTATGACATCATTCGATGATGAAACAGCTAAGGAACAGGAAAAGTATGATTACCTTGTTCAGCTTGCAGAAAAGCAGGAAGTTCTTGACAAGTTCAAGATTTCAACAGTTAAAGGCAGCCAATTCAGAAAGCCTTACCTTTGAATTCTCCGGTGCTTGTGCAGGTTGTGGTGAAACACCATACGCAGGTGGACAGGCTTCCAAATCCACACCAATTGGTGCTGTTGCTAAGTTTGCTGCTTCTGGTAAGAAACAGAAGAAGAAAGACCTTGGTATGATGGCTGTTTCCTATGGTTATGTATACGTAGCAGAAGTTGCTATGGGTGCAAACCAGGCTCAGTTAGTTAAAGCACTTAAAGAAGCTGAAAGCTATCCAGGTCCATCCCTGATTATTGCTTACGCTCCATGTATCAACCATGGTATCAAAGGGCGGCATGAGCGGTGCTCAGGCTAGAATTAAAGAAGCTGTAGCTTGTGGCTACTGGCATATGTGGAGATACAATCCACTGCTTAAAGCAGAAGGAAAGAATCCATTTATCCTTGATTCTACAAAAGAACCTACAGGTAACTTCAGAGACTTCATCCTCAGCGAAGTTCGTTACTCTTCATTACAGAGAACATTCCCAGAAATTGCTGAAGAAATGTTCGCTAAGAACGAAGAAGACGCTAAGGAAAGACTTGCTGGTTACATCAAAATGGCTGAATAATATAAATATTCAAATTTGTACTGTCGCATAAAGAAGGCGTCGTCTGGATTTCCAGACGGCGCTTTTTTGTGGTCTTTAGGTTTTTGCAGAGAAAATATATTATCGTTTTTGTGTTTCAGCTTCAGTGGCTGCATCTGCAGCATTATCCGATCTGTATTCATACGTGTATCCGTTGTGGTTGTTTCATTGCCATTCAGGGAACTGCCGGTTTCATTGACACCGTTAATTCCCGGCATATTTGCATTATTGGAATGGAAAAGAGATGTTTCTACATTATCTTTATCCCGGAGATAAGCACCGAGGAGCTGATCGTCTCTGTAACGGAGTACGGCGGTTGTGCCATCAGCAAGGCTGTAAACTTCAACGGATTCGTGCTCGGCCAGGCTTTTATCACTGGTTCCCAGCAAATCTTCAACATCATTGCGTACCATGCCTGAATATAAACCACGGACATGGTCGGCGGTCAGATCGGTCCGGGCCTGGGCGGCGGCTTTATCGGCAGACGTACATCCGATCAGAGCAAAAAGTGAAAAGAGCTGAGATGGCGATCCATAAGTGTTTTGAATAATGGGCAAATGTCCGATTTCTTTTCATAATGATTACCTCCTGAATATGATTAAAAGATAGTAGTAGTATGAACTTTAGCAGAAAAAATATGAGCACCATTTCCAATTGGGTGAAAATGGTGCTCATATTTTTTATGGTATTTTGATTTGGTTTTTTAATTATAAGACAGGTCATCCGATGGATAAAGCGGATCACAGGTAACATCAATTCCGAGTTTGCGGAGAGTCTGTTCATCGTTGTGTGTCAGCATAATCGTCGAATGTGCCTGGAGACCGCGAAGCTGGCTCAGGCAGTCCATAGCCACCTGGGCGACAGGATTGGTCACAGCGCTGATGCTCAGAGCGATTAAAATCTCTTCACTGTTTAAAGCAGTATATTTATTGTGAAGGTGATTCTTTTTCAGTTTGATCATCGTTCCAGAAGATTATGGGAGCTTAAAGGAATTTCGTCAGCAATACCAGCCAGATATTTGATGGCATTGAGAATCATGGCGCTGCAGGCACCCATCAGTTCGGACTTCTTTCCTGTGATAATCTGGCCGTCTTCCAACTGAATGGCAGTGACAGAACAGATGTCGTTATTGATCAGGATACCTTTGTATTTTTCGGCCAGATTTCTGGCTGGGAGAACAACAATACGGTCTTCCTGCTTTAATCCCATATTTTCCATAATCAGATTCATACGCTGCATGGCGTCCTCATTAATCAGTCCCTTTTTATATTCGCAGATGGTTTTGAAATATCTGCGGATAATTTCCTGAAGGGAAGCTTCCTGAACGACTTCGTCATCAATAATACCAAAACCGATACGGTTGACACCCATATCTGTTGGTGATTTGTAAATAGAAGGTTCATTGGTAATCCGTTCAATGATCCGTCGGATGACCGGAAACATTTCCAGATCACGGTTGTAGTTGACAGCCATTTCACCGTAAGCATCCAGATGGAAGGAGTCGATCATGTTCACATCCTTTAAATCCACAGTGGCAGCTTCATAAGCGACATTTAAAGGATGCTTCAGCGGAATGTTCCATACCGGAAAGGTTTCAAATTTCGAATATCCGGCTGATTTACCAAGGCGGTGTTCATGATAAAGCTGGTTCAGACAGGTAGCGAGCTTCCCGCTGCCAGGTCCCGGTGCGGTGACAACGACAATCGGTTTGCTGGTTGTAATATAAGGATTGCGTCCATAACCTTCCGGGCTCACGATACTGTCTACATCTGTCGGATACCCAAGAATGGCTTCATGGGTGTAAACCTTAATGTTTCGGCGTTCCAGCTTGTTGATGAATACGGTAGTGGCAGGCTGTCCGCTGTAACGGGTAATGACAACGCTGTTGACTTCCAGACCGTATTCACGAAGGTCGTCAATGAGACGGAGTACATCCAGATCATAGGTGATGCCAAAATCACCCCGGATTTTATTACGCTCAATGTCTCCTGCATAAACACAGATAATAATTTCAGACTGATCTTTTAATTGCTGAAGTAATTTGATTTTTGCATTTTCGTCAAAACCTGGAAGAACACGTTTGGCGTGAAGGTCGGAAATAAGCTTTCCGCCGAATTCCAGATAAAGTTTGTCATAATTGTTGACGCGTTCCAAAATATATTTTGATTGTTCAATAATATATTTATCCGGTCAAATCCTGGTTTCATAAATTTATCCCCTAAATAAAATATGACAATGTACAACATTTTTTACATCCTATACAGTATACCATAATTGATATCGGGTATACAATTGGGAGTTCAAAAAATTTTTCTGTTATTTCAGATAAAACTATAGTATACTTTCAATAGCTTCATTTATAAGTGAAAGTGGGAATTAAAGTATAGAGGTATAAGAATGACATATCAACGAACTATGGGAAACGGCATTCGGGTTGTTATGGAAGAAATGCCGGCATATCGCTCGGTATCCATCGGTATTTGGGTGAAAGTCGGTTCTATGTATGAGGATAAACGGAATAACGGAATGGCCCATGTGATTGAACATATGATGTTTAAGGGAACTTCCCGGAGGACAGCGGCAGATATTGCCAATGAGATGACAGCCATCGGCGGAAATATGGATGCGTTCACATGCAAGGACTGTACCTGTTATTATGCAAAAACATTGGATATATATGGAAAGCGGGCAGTGGATATCTTAGGCGACATGCTCTGTAATTCTCTTTTGATGCCGGAGAACTCAGGAAAGAGCTGGGCGTGATTCTGGAAGAAATCGATATGTACGAGGATTCTCCGGAGGATCTGGTCCATGAATATCTCCAGAAAGAAGTATGGAAAGACCATCCTTTGGGGTATCTGATTTCCGGTGAAAAGGATCGGGTGGCTGTGTTTAACCGGGAGCGGGTTATGGAATTTTTCAGACGGTATTACTGTGCTGAAAATATAGTGATTTCGGTGGCCGGGCATTTTGACCGGGAAATGATGTATGGGTGGCTTTGCGATTCTTTCGAAGGTATTTCGAGGGGGAAAAAGGCAGACCCGGGAAAAGCGCCGGTTTACAGGCCGGTTGTATGGAGCCGGGAGAAGGATATTGAACAGAATCATCTGTGTCTGGCATTTGACTGTTGTACACTGTTGAGTGAGGAACGGTATGTGATGACGGTTGCCAACAATCTTCTTGGCGGAAATATGAATTCCCGTCTGTTTATGAAAATCAGGGATGAACTCGGATTGACCTATTCCATTTATTCTTATGGAAGTTCTTATGAACAGGCCGGATTGTTCCAGATATATGCAGCGATGCAGCCTTCTCAGACGGAGCAGGTTTTGGAAGCTATTTTTAATGAGAATAAGCGAATCATTCATGAGGGCGTTTCAGAGGAAGAACTTACCATCGCCCTTCAGCAGATACAGGCGGAATTAATTCTTGGCTATGAAAGCAGCTATAACCGGATGAACAGTCTCGGAAAGTCTCTTTTGATTCGGGATTGTGTGGTTTCACTGGAGGAAGATCTGGAAAAAATAGGTCATGTAAGCTGTGAAGATGTTCGGAATTTTTTGAAAGTTATTTACAGAGAGAAAGATGCGGCATTGCCCTGGTAGGAAATAGGGGTGCCATTTAAAGGAGGAACTATGACGAAGCAGGAATTTTTATCATCATTACAGGAGACACTGGCAGAGGAATTGAGTGGACAGCAGGTGACAGAACAGGTACGTTATTATAATGCGTATATTGATGAACAGATTGCTGCAGGGCGCGGAGAAGGCGAAGTTCTGGAGGAACTGGGGGATGCCCGGATGATTGCCCGGAACATTATCGATGGTGCGGAACAGGAAAGCCAGGGATACAGGGAACGGACCCGCACTTATTCCGATAGAAATATTTACGGGGGAGACCCGGACGACTTATGTAAGCGAAGATATGGAGGCAGAACAGGGATGGAAATCAAAGCTGAAAGTATATGGCTGTCTGGGTTTGGTTTTCATAGTGGCATTTATGGTGATTGCCTTTGTAACCCGGTTGCTTATCTGGCTGCTTCCGTCCATTCTGGTCATTGTTCTGCTTGTCTGGATTTTTAAACAGTTTGGAAGAAGATAGAGGGTGGAAAGAAGATGAAAATTTCCATTATATGCGTTGGAAAAATAAAAGAAAAATTTTATCGGATGGCGTTGGATGAATATACAAAGCGAATGAGCCGCTATTGCAAACTGGAGATTCTGGAAGTGGCTGATGAAAAATCCGGATAATGCCAGCGATCATGAAATGACGCTGATTAAAGATAAAGAAGGGGAACGGATTCTTAAGAATATTCGCAGGGATGCCATGGTGATTGCTCTGGCGATTGACGGAAAAATGCTTTCTTCCGAGCAATTGGCAGACAAAATCGGACAATTGGGAGTCATGGGGAGAGCCAGATTCAGTTTATTATCGGCGGCTCCCTCGGACTTTCTTTGGATCGGGTATTAAAAGAGGCGGATATGCTTCTGAGTTTTTCAAAATGACCTTTCCCCACCAGCTGATGCGGGTTATTCTTCTGGAACAGATTTATCGAAGCTACCGGATTATTCACGGTGAACCTTATCATAAATAGACCGGTTAAAAGGAGTAGAATAATGAATTTATGCACATATACGGAAGAACTGTGGAGGTTGTATTTACTGGGGACATGCCGGAGATTACGGGCGGGATTTTCGAAAAGATGTCGAAGGATATTGTTATTATCGGTACAGGGAAACATGAATATTATGAGGATTTAAAACAGTTTGAAGAATCCGTTTTCAAGGAAGAGGAGGAACGCAGCCAGATTCATTTTGAGATTGAATCCTTCTGGTGTGAGGAAAAGAAACTGAATGAAGAAACCAGTCTGGTTCATGGAAGCGTCCGGTTAAAGGGAACGGGAATTGATGAAAATGTACTTATAGATATGGATACACGGTTTACAATGATTTATTGTAAAAAGGTGAGGATTGGAAACTGGCGCATATTCACCAGTCCATACCTTATATCGAACAGATGTAGGGTGAGTATTACCCGAAAACCTTAATGGATCAGGTGAGTGAGCTGGGAACCAAGGCAAAGACCGATCTTCTGACAGGCCTTCTCAACCATCAGGCCTTTTATGATGTTATAAATAAGGTGCCTGTTTCACAGACCACAGGTTATTTAATGGTTATTGATTTGGATGATTTCAAACAGATTAACGACACATACGGGCATTTGTATGGCGATAACGTATTAAAGGAAATCGGCGGTATTTTTAAAACAATTGTCGGAGAAGAGGATTGGGCGGGAAGAATTGGCGGAGATGAATTTGCACTGTTTTTGGAAAGCTATCTTCGGATAAAGAGGCAGAAGCTATGGCAGCAGAAATCCTTTGCCGTGTAGCAGAAAGAAACCGTCAGATAAAGCTCCATCTGCCGGGTCTCTATCGGTATTATGGGCAAGAAAGCCGGCGAGAGCAGCGTAGATATGCTGAAGCAGGCGGATATGAAAATGTACGAGGCAAAACGGAGCGGAAAAAACCGATATAAACTTTGAGGATGATAAGACGATAGGAGGCGACAGAATGCTTTTAAGAAGATACCGGCCGGAGGACTGCAGAGAAATTTGGCAATTATTTTATGATACGGTCCATTCGGTTAATGCGGGAGACTATACCAAAGAACAGGTGGATGTCTGGGCCGCCGACAAAGCGGATCTGGAGGCATGGAATACATCTTTGTCAGAGCATTATGGGCTGACGGCTGTAGAGGATGAAAAAATTATAGGCTTTGGGGACATCGACAGGACCGGTTATCTGGACCGTCTGTATGTTCACAAGGATTATCAGAAAAGAGGTGTCGGAACCGCCCTGTGCAATGTGCTGGAACGGGTTGTTCATGCAGAGGCGGTGACCGCCCATGTATCGATTACGGCGAGGCCTTTTTTGAAAATCGGGGTTATCTCCTGATCAGGGAGCAGCAGGTAGAACGTCAGGGGATTTTCCTGACGAATTTTGTGATGAAAAAGTCATGTAAAAAGCCTTTGACATAGAAAAAAGGCCTGTATCAAAGGCTTTTGATAGAAAAATAATGCTCCATAGACTAAAATGGGCTTACGAGCAGGAGGAAAATCAAAATGGAGATTAGTCGTCAGATAAAAAAATTGAGGCTTGAGTCAAAATGGTCCCAGGAGGAATTGGCAGAAAAGGTTTTTGTAACGCGGCAGACAATTTCAAATTGGGAAAATGCTAAAATTATCCGGACATAAACAGTCTTGTACTGTTAAGTAATCTCTTTGGTGTTTCTCTTGACATTTTAGTCAAAGGAGATTTGGAAGAAATGAAGGAACAGATTAAAGCGGAAGATATTAGGAGACTTAATTTTGACGGCCGGATTTTTACGGTGCTTCTCATTGTAACGGTTGTGTCGGTGGCTCCCCTGTTTTTACTTATGAATACAGAGGGGATTATTATCTGGTTCGGTCTGTTTGCAGTGACGTTTTATTTTGCACACCGTATCGAAAAACAGAAAAAGGCATATGATATTCAGACTTACCGGGAAATTTTGGCGTTTACAGAAGGAAAACGGCTGGATGAAATTGAAAAGCCCGTGAAGAAGGGAAGCGGTTTTATCAGAAAGTTTTTATGTTGATCTGTTCAGCGGCGATTGGATTTGTCGTTGCCGGAGGAATGTGCTGGATTATTGTGAAATTTTTTCTGTAGCAAAAAATGGATATTGTGAGGAAGAATTTGGGGCCGGCAGATGAAATTCTGCCAGCCCTCTTTTGTTGATTCAGGGAAGATTTTCAAGCTCGCTGGCGTCGAATTCGATATCAGGGAGCAGTTCGAAATAAAAATCCGGATATTTCAGTGCCAGTGCGTCAATACACCGGGTCTGGGCAATTTTAAAACGGGTCAGGGAAATCTCATCTTTTTCAAATGTGAGATAGACACTGATCCACAGTTTTCTTCCGGTACGCACAATATCATAGGATATATCGGAATAATTGTAGGGGTGAAGAATCGGATCAACGGTTTCTTTGATTTCCTGAATAGTTTCTTCTTCCGGAGGCATGAGCATTAAATCACGGATTCCGGCAATCACGGTTTTAACAGGCACAGGAATCATAATCATGGACAGTACAATGGTGATGATCTGGTCCAGATATGGAATGACGGGTTTGAACCAGTCAAAGGGAATAAGGACCGGAAATAAAAAGGCAGCGGCCATCCGAGGGAAATCAGACTGTCTATCTGCCAGCCCTCCATCTCAACGGTGACAATCGGTGAATTTAAGTTTTTATTCTTTTGTTTCAGATACACAGAAACGATAATACCGAGAATACAGGCGAATAATTCAAAATAAGCGACCGTATTAAAAGAAATCATATGTCCGCCGTGGAGCAGGATATTGATATTGTTTGAAATCAATCCAATCGTAACGGCGGTCATGGTAATGCCTTTGACAACGACGAAAAGGGTTTCGACCTGCATATAGCCAAAGGGACGGTCTTCGTTGGATGGTTTATATAAGAGAGGAATCAGAAAAATCGATGGAAGGAGCATGAAAAATTCGATTCCATCATAAACGGCATCCAGCAGAACGGCCTGAGAACTGGTATAGATAGCCATAATCAATTCTAAAATAACGAAAAGCAAATTGCCGTATAACGAAACTGTCATGGCGGATTTTTCTTTTTTGGGTGTTTTTCTTCCTACGTGCATGAGAAACCTCCGAATATTTCAAGGAATAAAGTATCCTGATGATTTAAAAATAATATGTTTATTGTATCAAAAATCTGTTAAAAAGAAAATGAAAAGTGGAGAGGAATTGACATCTGGAATGTCTGAAAGGTATAATATGTCTATAGAGTAGGAGGGAATAATCATGATTCTTAAAAATGAAACCATAGAAGCAATTTTAACACGGCGAAGCATTCGGAAGTTTTCCGGCGAGGCGCTTTCAAAGGACATTCTTGAGACGCTTGCAGAGTGTGGACGTCATGCACCGAGCGGCATGGGGCTTCAGACATGGAAATTTACAATTGTTACGAATGCTGAAATCATTCGGGAAATCTGCGGCATTGTTGAAAAAGAACTGGAACGTCCGGGATATGATATGTACGGTCCGGCAGCCCTTATTATTCCTTCCAATGCCAAGTCCAGTCCTTACGGACCGGAAGATAATGCCTGTGCCCTTGAAAATATTTTTCTTGCGGCCCGTTCTCTGGTTGTGGGCTCCGTATGGATCAACCAGCTTCGGGGCATTTGCGAGGTGCCGGAACTGCGCTGTTTGTTTGACCGTATGGGAATTCCGGCAGACCATGTCGTTTACGGAATTGCGGCTCTTGGCTATCCGGCGGATGGATTTCCAGGGGATAAAGAGCGGAAGGGAAGTATTCACTGGGAGGAATAAAAAATTTTAAGAAAGATAAACTTCCTATTGCGGGAGTTTATTTTTCATGTATAATACTTGGTAATAAATTTACAAAATTCTACAAAATTAGGAGGAATAACGATGTCTCAGAGAAAAGATATCCATAAAGTTCTGATTATCGGTTCCGGTCCAATCATTATCGGTCAGGCATGTGAGTTTGACTATTCCGGCACGCAGGCATGTAAAGCTCTTAGAAAATTAGGTTATGAAATCGTGTTAGTTAACTCCAATCCTGCAACGATTATGACAGATCCGGAGACAGCGGATATCACTTATATTGAACCGCTGAATGTTGAACGCATTGAGCAGATTATCGCAAAAGAAAGACCGGATGCATTGTTACCAAATCTTGGAGGACAGTCGGGTCTTAATTTATGTTCTGAGCTTGCCAAGGCAGGTGTCCTTGAAAAGTATGATGTTGAAGTTATTGGTGTTCAGGTCGATGCGATCGAACGTGGTGAAGACCGTATGGAATTTAAAAGACCATGGAAAGTCTGGGCATTGAAATGGCAAAAAGTGAAGTGGCCTATTCCGTAGAGGATGCCCTGAGAATTGCAGATGACCTTGGATATCCGGTAGTTCTTCGTCCGGCTTATACCATGGGCGGCGCCGGCGGCGGACTCGTTTATAATGTAGAAGAATTAAAACGGTATGTGCCAGAGGTCTTCAGGCCAGTCTCGTAGGGGAAGTTCTTGTTGAAGAATCCATTCTTGGTTGGGAAGAGCTCGAGCTGGAAGTTGTGCGTGACGCAAACAACAATATGATTACGGTATGCTTTATTGAAAATATCGACCCTCTGGGCGTTCATACCGGAGACTCTTTCTGTGCAGCTCCGATGCTGACAATTTCCGAAGAGGTTCAGAAACGTCTTCAGGAAAAATCCTATAAAATTGTTGAATCCATCCAGGTTATCGGCGGTACCAATGTACAGTGGGCACATGATCCTGTAACAGACCGTGATATCATTATTGAGATCAACCCAAGAACATCCCGTTCTTCCGCACTGGCATCGAAGGCAACAGGATTCCCGATCGCCCTTGTTTCTGCCATGCTGGCTTCCGGTCTGACACTGGCGGACATTCCTTGCGGAAAATACGGAACTCTTGATAAATACGTTCCGGACGGGGATTACGTAGTAATTAAATTTGCACGCTGGGCATTTGAAAATTCAAAGGCGTTGAAGATAAGCTGGGTACACAGATGCGTGCCGTCGGCGAGGTTATGAGTATCGGTAAAACCTATAAAGAAGCGTTCCAGAAAGCTATCCGAAGCCTGGAAACCGGCCGCTACGGTCTGGGACATGCGAAGGATTTTGATACAAAATCCAAAGATGAGCTTCTCAGAATGCTGATGACACCATCCAGTGAACGTCATTTCATTATGTATGAAGCGCTGAGAAAGGGCGCAACCGTTGAAGAAATCTTTGATATTACCAAGGTGAAACACTACTTTATCGAACAGATGAAGGAACTGGTTGAAGAAGAAGAAGCTCTGGCGGCATCCAAAGGCCAGCTGCCTTCCGATGAAGCTCTGATTTCTGCAAAGAAAAACGGTTTTTCTGATAAATATCTGAGCCAGATTCTTGGTGTGGAAGAAGATGCAGTCCGTGAACGCCGTATTGCGATCGGTGTTGAAGAAGCCTGGGAGGGTGTTCATGTCAGCGGTACAGAAAACAACGCTTATTACTATTCCACATATAATGCAGAGGATAAAAACCCGGTCAGCAATGACAGACCGAAGATCATGATCTTGGGCGGCGGACCAAACCGTATTGGTCAGGGTATCGAATTTGACTACTGCTGTGTTCACGCATCTCTGGCGCTGAAAAAACTCGGCTTTGAAACGATCATTGTCAACTGTAATCCGGAAACGGTTTCCACAGACTATGACACCTCTGACAAGCTGTATTTTGAACCGCTGACATTGGAAGATGTTTTAAGTATTTATAAGAAAGAAAAACCGGTTGGCGTTATCGCTCAGTTCGGCGGACAGACTCCGCTGAATCTGGCAGCAGACCTGAAGAAGAACGGCGTTAAGTATCCTGTACATCACCGGAAGTTATCGATATGGCAGAGGATCGTGATCTGTTCCGGGAAATGATGGAAAAACTGGAAATTCCCATGCCGGAATCCGGAATGGCAACGAATGTTGAGGAAGCACTTGCTGTTGCTGAAAAGATTGGCTATCCGGTTATGGTACGTCCTTCCTACGTTCTTGGCGGACGCGGCATGGAGGTTGTCAGCGAGCCGGAATCTCTGAAGAAATATATGGCAGCCGCTGTTGGTGTAACACCGGACCGTCCGATCCTGATTGACCGTTTCCTGCGCCATGCAACTGAGTGTGAGGCAGATGCGATCGCAGATGGCAAGCATGCATTTGTACCAGCTGTTATGGAGCATATCGAGCTTGCAGGTGTTCACTCCGGTGATTCAGCATGTATTCTTCCATCCAGAGGAATTCCGGAGAAGCTCGTGGAGACGATCAAAGATTACACAAGAAAGATCGCAGAGGAAATGGGTGTCTGTGGTTTGATGAATATGCATGCAATCGAGAACGACAAGGTATATGTACTCGAAGCAAATCCGCGTGCATCCCGTACCGTACCATTGGTATCCAAGGTATGTGGCGTATCTATGGTGAAGATTGCAACACAGATTATGACAAGTGAGTTAACCGGCAAGCCATCTCCGCTTCCAGAGATGAAGGAAGTAAAGCCGAAGTATTACGGTGTGAAGGAAGCCGTATTCCCATTCAACATGTTCCAGGAGGTTGACCCGGTATTAGGACCTGAGATGCGTTCGACCGGCGAGGTACTTGGACTTTCCACGAATGTCGGCGAGGCATTCTACAAGGCACAGGAAGCAACCCAGACAAGACTTCCGAAGGAAGGCACGGTGCTTTTTTCTGTCAGCCGCAAGGATAAGCCAGAGGTTGTAGATATCGCAAAGACATTTGAGAAATGCGGATTCCACATCGTAGCTACTGGTACTACTTATGAACTGTTGATCGCAAATGGTATTAAGGCGGACCGTATCAACAAAATGCAGGAAGGCAGACCGAATATCGTGGATGCTGTGATGAATGGCAAGATCCAGCTCATCATCAACACACCGGCAACACAGGAAGAGAAGGTGTTTGATGACAGTTATGTCCGCAAGACCGCGATCCGTGCAAAGGTTCCATATATGACAACGATGGCACCGGTGAAGACCGTCTGGTGAAGAAATCCTTTAAGCAATTTTATAAGCAGGGATTTACCGCGAAATATCGAAGGATGTTATCCGGCCGTCAGCAGAAGAATGTCATCGAAACAGTCGTGCACGCTCTACAAAAATGCGTTGGGCGATTAAATAAAAGGGGTGCGGAATGATTAAAGCGTGTATTTTTGATTTGGATGGAACACTGGCGGATACGCTGGAATCCATGGCAGTCAGTACGAATAAAGTCCTGGAATCGCTGGGATATGGACCTCTGCCGGTTGAAAATTTCCGGTACTATGCCGGGGATGGTGCAAAAATGCTGATACAGAGGGCATTAACCGATGCCGGAGATGTGGAACTGGAACACCTGGAAACTGCCTATGCGGATTACAGTGACATATTCAGTAAAGACTGCACTTATAAAGTCACAGTATTTGACGGCATGGAAAAGACGCTGAAAGATCTGAAGGTCATGGGAATGAAGCTGGCAGTTCTTTCAAACAAGCCCCATGCCCAGACGAAGGAAGTCATTCGTGCATTGTTTGGCGATGATTTATTTGACTGGGTCCAGGGACAGCAGGAGGGTATTGAAAAAAACCGGATCCTTCCGGAGCATTGCGGATTGCTTCGGCTTTTGGGGTGAATCCGGCAGAGTGTATGTATATCGGGGATACCAATGTGGATATGCAGACAGGGAACAGAGCCGGAATGTTTACGGTCGGCGTACTCTGGGGATTTCGTACACGGCAGGAGCTTTTGGATAACCATGCCCATGTCCTTGCCGGAAAACCGGAGGATTTAATCGGTCTGTGTGGTTGCAAAATTGGGGAAAATCTTATAAAATAAGCATTGTTTTTCACATAATAAATTTGGAGGCGATAAGAATGTGTGGTATATGCGGTTTCACAGGAAAATTACCGGACAGCAAAGATGTATTGACACGAATGATGAATCGGATTAAACACAGAGGGCCTGACAGCGCCGGACAGTATATTACAGATAAGGCGGCATGGGGATTCCGCCGGTTGAGTATTATTGATTTGGATCACGGGTCCCAGCCGATGTTTAATGAGGATAATAGCATTGTCATTGTCTTCAATGGAGGGATATATAATTACAGAACCCTCCGGGAAGAATTAATTGCCAAAGGCCATGTATTCCGAAATCATTCCGATACGGAGGTGCTTGTTCATGGCTATGAAGAGTATGGTACGGATTTACCGAAGTACTGCCGGGGCATGTTTGCTTTTATGATTTATGATACGAAAAAGGATATTGCATTTGGAGCCAGAGATTATTTTGGCGTTAAGCCTTTTTATTACAGTGTCATCGATAAAAATCTGGTCTTTGGTTCGGAGATTAAAAGTATTCTTGAATATCCGGGATATGAGAAGCAGGTGAACCGGGAAGCCCTGGAAGAATATCTGACATTTCAGTATTCCGTACTTCCGGAAACATTTTTTAAGGGAATCTTTAAGCTGGCTCCGGCCCACAGCATTTTGTTTAAAGATGGTGAGGTAACCATTGAGCGTTATTGGGAGCCGGATTTTGATATTGATGAAAATGCAGACCTTGATACATTAGTGGATAAGATTGATGCTCAGATGAATGAATCGGTACAGGCCCATATGATCAGTGATGTGGAGGTGGGATCCCTTTTATCCAGCGGGATTGACTCCAGTTATATTGCAACCATTTCCAAAGCGGATAAAACCTTTACCGTAGGCTTTGATTATGATAAATTTAATGAGATTTCTTATGCAAAGGATTTATCGGAAAAGATCGGCACGAAGAATTTCAGTAAGCTGATTTCTGAGGAGGAATACTGGAGTGTTTTGCCGGAAATCCAGTATTATATGGATGAGCCGCTGGCGGACGCCTCCTGTGTGGCTCTGTATTTTGTCGATAAAACGGCGGCAGAGCATGTGAAGGTTGTTCTTTCCGGTGAAGGTGCGGATGAGTTTTTTGGCGGTTATAATATTTATCATGAGCCGCTCTCTCTGAGTAAGTATCAGAAGCTTCCGAGGGGATTGAGACGGCTGGCCGGAAAGGTGGCTGAAACGGTGCTGCCGGAAGGCTTCCGTGGAAGAAGCTTTCTGATGCGCGGTGCCTTGGATGTGGAGCAGCGTTTTATCGGCAATGCCAAACGTTTCTCGGTGAAGGAGCGTAAGAAAATCCTTAAAACCGCGACACCGGCAAAGGCGCCGTGGAAGCTGACAAAACCTTATTATGATAAAGTAAAAGATCTGGATGACACAACCAAAAATGCAGTATATTGATATGAACTGCTGGCTGATTGGAGATATTCTCTTAAAGGGAGATAAGATGAGCATGCGTCATTCTCTGGAATGCCGGGTGCCATTTCTTGATAAAGAGGTGTATGCTCTGGCAAGGACCATTCCAACGAAACATAAGCTGGCCGGCGGAACGACAAAATATGCCCTTCGAAAAGCGGCGGAACGCCATATTCCGGAGGCAACGGCCATGAAGAAAAAACTGGGCTTTCCGGTTCCGATTACTTTATGGTTAAGGGAAGATAAATATTATAATCAGGTAAAAAAGGCATTTACAAGCGCGGCAGCGGAAACATTTTTTAATACGGATGAGCTTGTAAAGATGCTGGATATCCATAAGAAGGGCAAACTGGATTATAGTAAGAAAATCTGGGTTGTTTATATGTTCCTTATGTGGTATGAAGTCTATTTTGTGCGGGAAGAGGTAGGTTATGAATAAGGATTTATTACAGCTTTACAGGGTGACGGACAGTCAGTGGCTGAAACCGGGAGAAACCCTGGCGGATGCTGTGGAAGCGGCCATTAAGGGCGGTGTAACACTGATTCAGCTCCGGGAAAAGCACATGGAAGATGATGCTTTTATCCGTGGAGCAGTGGAAGTAAAAAAAAAGTGACGGATGCCTATGGAATTCCATTGATTATTAATGATAATTTAAGGGTCTGCCAGGCCTGCGGCGCTGCCGGTGTCCATGTGGGACAGGAGGATATGCCCGTCACAGAGATTCGTCAAATACTCGGTCCGGATAAGATTGTCGGAGTGACGGCAAAAACAGTGGAGCAGGCGAAGAAGGCTCTGGCCCAGGGGCGGATTATCTCGGCAGCGGCGCCATGTTTGGTTCTGCAACAAAGTCCGAGGCAAAACCGATGACGCTGGAGCAGTTTGCTGAGATCCGTAAAGCGGTGGATCTGCCGATTGTGCTGATCGGAGGCATTGATGCGGGAAATATTCGGGAACTGGCAGGGTCCGGCGCCCAGGGAGCAGCGGTGGTTTCGGGATTTTTGCCCAGGAAGATATTGAGGCGGCTGCCAGAGTTCTGAAGAAATTGTCGCTGGAAATATTTCCGGAGTAAATAAAAGCAGTTATCTTTTCAAAGATAAAAGGAGTTTAAGATGTTGACAGTATTATTTGATTTGGATGGTACATTACTTCCGATGGACCAGGATGTGTTTGTCCGGGACTATTTTGGCCGTCTGGCGAGAAAAACAGCACCTGCAGGGTACGATCCGAAAACACTTCCGGAAAATCTCTGGAAGGGTGTTGCCGCAATGGTGATGAATGACGGCAGCCGCTTGAATGAAGCCGTTTTCTGGGATGTTTTTAAAGAAATTTATGGCGAAAAAAGTGGAGGAAGATAAGGGGATTTTCGAAGATTTTTATGCCAATGAATTTCAGGAAACAGCAAAAGTCTGTGGATATAACCCAAAGGCAAAAGCCTGTGTTGAAGCCTGCAAAGAGATGGGCTGCCGAGTTGTTTTGGCGACGAATCCAATTTTTCCTGCCATTGCTACGGAAAGCCGGATTCGATGGGCCGGCCTGGAACCATCGGATTTTGAATATTATACAACCTATGAAAACTCCCGGTTCAGCAAACCCAACCTGAAATATTATGAGGAACTGCTGAAGAAGATTCAGGTAAATGCCGGGGAATGTCTGATGGTGGGGAACGATGTTTCAGAGGACATGATAGCGGAAAAGCTGGGCATGAAGGTTTTTTTACTGACAGATTCGATGATCAATAAAGAGCATGTGGATATTGAAGGCTATCCTCATGGCGATTTTGATAAATTACTGGATTATATAAAGGCGCAGAGCGGGCAGGCCCTTTCCCTGAATGCCTCCGAACTGTGATTTTATCACAGAAGCCTGTATTTTTTTATGATATACTTCAATCATCAAAAACAAACGAAGGATTAAAGAAATATAGGAGGTATGGCGATGTCAGTATTAAATATTACAAAGGATAATTTTCAGAAAGAAATTATGGAAAGTGAAAAACAGTGCTTTTGGACTTTTGGGCAGGATGGTGCGGACCATGCCGTATGTTATCTCCGATTGTAGATGAAATCGCAGATGAGCGTGGCGATATCAAGGTTGCTAAAATCAATGTGGATGAACAGCAGGAGCTGGCGGCGGCCTTTCAGGTAATGAGCATTCCGACATTAATTGTTATGAAGGAAGGAAAGATCGTCAATAAATCTATGGGTGTGAGACCGAAGAAACAGGTGCTTTCACTGTTGCCATAAGCAGAAAAATTAAAGAGGTGCTCCGGAAAGTATTTTACAGCCTTCCGGGGCATTTTTCCTATATTACAGTTGTTAATCGGAAAGGATTCGGATATAATAGAATGACATAGATAAAAAGGATTGTCCGGAAAGAGATTGCAGGGGAAGAATATGGATTATAAAATGATAGCAGTAGATTTGGATGGGACCTTGACGAATTCCCAAAAAGAGATTTCAGCCCATACAAGAGAAATATTGATCAATATACAGAAACAGGGCGTGACGGTTGTTCTGGCGACAGGACGGCCGATTAACGGAGCCGTGGATTTAAGCCGGGAATTGGAGATGGATATTTACGGTGGGTATATTCTGGCCTTTAACGGCGGTCTGATTCAGAGCTGCCGGAGTGGGGAGGTTATTTTCCGGAAAGAGATTCCGGCGGAATACATTCCACAGCTTGGAAGGGCCAGCCGGAAATACCAGCTTCCGATTGTCACTTATCAGGGGACGCTATTTTGACGGAGGATACAACGGATAAATATGTGCGCCTTGAGGCAGGGATTAACAAAATGCCTGTAAAGGAGCTTTATGATTTTTCCGCAGAAATTGATTTTCCGGTCACCAAATGCCTCATGGTAGGGGATGGCTGGTATCTGGAAGAAATTTTGCCCGGGATGAAAAAAGAATTTGGAGACCGGTTAAATATTTTCCGTTCGGAACCCTATTTTATGGAGATTACGCCGTTGGGAGTACACAAGGCGGCCGGCCTGGAAGCTCTTTTGGAATATACCGGAATTCGCCGGGAAGAGCTTATTGCGTTGGGAGACGGTTACAATGATATTTCTATGATTCAGTTTGCCGGTCTCGGTGTGGCTATGGAGAATGCCCAGCCGGATGTCAAGGCTGTGGCAGATGTTATTACCGATACCAATGATAATGATGGAGTTGCACATATTGTAGAAAAATACATGAAAAACATATAAAAAACAAAAATGAAAAAAATGTAAAAAAGAGGGTTGACAAAACGATAATCATGATATAAAATCACTTATGTAGTCGAGCGGCGGAAACAGTTGTGAACGCCCAAGATGAAATGGCCTAGTGGCTCAGTTGGTTAGAGCGCCGCCCTGTCACGGCGGAGGTCGAGGGTTCGAGTCCCTTCTGGGTCGTCGTTATAGATTTATTTATAACGCTTTAATTGTTTGCAGAAACGACATATTGTTTACTGAAACATCTGGGATCTTAGCTCAGCTGGGAGAGCATCTGCCTTACAAGCAGAGGGTCACAGGTTCGAGCCCTGTAGGTCCCACGAAGTCGCAAGACTTGACCACAGATGGCGAGGTAGCTCAGTTGGCTAGAGCATGCGGTTCATACCCGCAGTGTCGGGGGTTCAAATCCCTTCCTCGCTACTCTTAAATTTTATGGAGTCTGTTTTAGCAGGCTTTTTTTTTCTTGGAATCGGGATCTTAGCTCAGCTGGGAGAGCATCTGCCTTACAAGCAGAGGGTCACAGGTTCGAGCCCTGTAGGTCCCATTCAGTCGAAAGATTTAATCATATGGCGAGGTAGCTCAGTTGGCTAGAGCATGCGGTTCATACCCGCAGTGTCGGGGGTTCAAATCCCTTCCTCGCTACTCTGAAGTTTTAAAAAGTCTGTATTCACAGGCTTTTTTTGTTTTACAGGAAATTCTTTATCTAAAAATCTTTTTGTGATATTATTATAAAAGCTTTATAAATATAAAATACGAGGTGATATTGTGAGAATAGGAATGGGTTATGATGTGCACCGTTTAGTTGAGGATCGTAAACTGGTGCTTGGCGGCGTTGAGATACCTTATGAAAAGGGACTGCTCGGTCATTCCGATGCGGATGTACTTCTGCATGCAGTGATGGATGCACTTCTGGGGGCGGCGGCGCTTGGGGATATCGGAAAACATTTCCCGGACTCTGATCCGGCCTATAAAGGCATTTCAAGCATTGTTTTATTAAAGCATGTGGGGAATTACTTCAGACCAAGGGTTGGAAAATTGGTAATATTGATGCGACAGTGATTGCACAGCGTCCAAAACTTGCACCTTATATTATGAATATGCGGGAGAATATTGCAGAAGCTTTATATATAGAAATTGATCAGATTAATGTGAAAGCGACAACAGAGGAGGGGCTCGGATTTACCGGTGAGGGACTGGGCATGGCAGCGAATGCGATCTGTATTGTCGAAAAGGCGTAAGGAGACTATGGAGACGAAGACATCAATTGGTATTTTAGAACAGTATTTTTCACGGGGATGCAAAACAGACGGGGATTTTCATATTGGTCTGGAAGTGGAGCATTTCGTCCTGAATCAAGAGACTCGCAAAACCATGGTTTTTGACGGCGAGGAGAGTGTCAGCCGTCTGATGGAATCACTGGCAGAAAAATATTCGGAAAAACATATGGAAGATGGTGCGGTGATTTCCCTGGAAAGCGATGACATTTTTGATCACTCTGGAGCCGGGGTGTCAGATTGAAATCAGTACAGCGCCCTGTACATCCATCCATAAAGTAGTGAATCTTTATCACGAAGCGCGGATACAGCTGGAAGAGAAGCTGGCGCCTCTGGGATATGGGCTTGTAACGGAAGGATATCTTCCCTTTGGGAAGGCAGAAGATGTCCCGTTAATTCCGAAACAACGGTATCAATGCATGGATGCATATTTTAATCATACAGGTATTTACGGAAAGAATATGATGCGGGCGACGGCCGCCTGTCATGTATCCGTTGATTATTATTCGGAAAGGGATTTTGTGAATAAATACCGTTTAGCCTGGCTTTTAAATCCGTTATTTGCCCTTCTCACCGAAAATGTTTCCGGATTTGAAGATCAGCCCTTTCATGGACATCTGCTGCGGGACCGGATTTGGCAGGGGGTAGATCCGGTACGTTCCTCCGTATGTCCGGAACTGTTTGACACCGGCTTCGGATTTAAAACCTATGCCCGCTGGCTCCTCGATGTACCGGTGATTGTTGTCAATGAAGGCGGTCGTTATAAATATGAGCCGAAAAAACAATTGCCCGGTGTTTTGAAATCTATGGTGGCAGCGAAGCGCTCGTTAAACATTATTTATCCATGGTTTTCCCGGATATCCGTCTCAAGCAGTTTATAGAAATTCGTTCTGCAGACAGTATGCCGGAGGATTATGTGGCCGCTTATTGTTGTCTGGTCAAAGGGATTTTTTCAAATACACAGACCGTAGAGAAGCTGTTGGGATGGCTGCCTCACAGTATTGAAGCGATAAATGAGGCGAAGAGCTGTCTGAAAGAAGGCGGGTATCAGGCGGAGGTTTATGGACGGAATGTGAAGCAGGTGTTGTTTGAAATTTTGAAGGAAGCTTCAATGAATCTTGAAGCTGATGAAATGGCAATGATGAGGCTTTGGTATCCGTTAATTGAAAATGAAGTAAGCATGCAGGGAGTGGATGGAAAATGACAGCACGGGAATTGACGGCGGAACTGGAAAGTTATGTCCGGATGCATATGGAAGAAAGTGAAAAGTCGGCCATACGGATGGAAGAATATATTAAACATTCGGATTTAAATGCCGGGGGAAATAATTATACCCGGACACTTCAGATTCCTAAAATATATGACCGGAAGACCATAGAACATTTTTCTGAGATTGTCAGAACAACCTATGGTATTTTTGAAAAGGTGATTCATGAATATATGAATAATAAGGCTTACCGGAAATTATTTCCATTTTCGAAGAAGCTGGAAGAGCTGATTCTTCTGCCTTCAGGATATGAAGAGGCTGTTCCTGTATGCCGTATTGATATTTTTATAATGAAGAAAATGGGGATTTTAAATTCTGCGAGTTTAATACGGATGGCACCAGCGCCATGAATGAAAATAAAGTTCTGGACGATATTCTGTATATGAATAACGGATGGTCTCGGTTGGAGAAGGATGTCCGGGCAGAGCGGTTTGAATTGGTGGATTCCTGGATTGATGCCTTTATGAAGACCTATGATTCGAGTAAAAATGCGGTGGAAAAGCCTTATGTGGCCATTGTGGATTTTCTGGATAAGGCCTATCTCAGGGAATTTTATGTCTTTGAACGTCATTTCCGAAAAAAGGGCATTGAGGCCGAGGTCTGCGATATCCGGCAGATGGTCTATAAAGACGGAAGACTCTGTACGCCGACAGGCCATCCGGTGGATGTGATTTACCGGAGAGCTGTGACCAGTGATATTATGAACAATTATGAGGAGGTCCTGGATTTTATTCAGGCAGTAAAGGATGAAAAGGTTTGCTTGATCGGTGCTTTCAGAACCCAGATTGTTCATCACAAATCGATCTGCCAGGTCCTCGTTCATCCGATGACAAAAGCAGTGCTTACAGAAGAAGAAAACCGGTTTGTTGAAGCCCATTTGCCGAAAACAGAGGCATTGGATGCGGCAGCCGAAAGGGGCGTTTTTAGAACAGATTTATGCCGGGAAGGATGAATGGATTATCAAACCGGTAGATTCCTATGCGGCGAAGGGGGTTTATGCCGGGGTGGATTACAGTGACAAAGAGTGGAAGGCACTTGTTCAGAGCTGTATAAACCGGAATTACATTGTTCAGGAATATTGCCGGCCTTATCGGACAAATAATATCAGCTTTGGACAAAAACCCTGTCAATTTCAGCTTTACAGTAACCTGACCGGGCTATATACTTATAATGGAAGGTTTCAGGGAGTATACTCAAGACTTTCGGATGGTGGTATTATTTCCACCCAGTATAATGAAAAAACAGTAGCAACCCGTTACTTAAAATAAAAGGGAGGTTCGATGATGAAACTTTACAATACATTATCACGGAAAAAAGAAGAATTTATACCTGTAGAAGAAGGAAAGGTACGTATGTATGTGTGCGGACCGACCGTTTATAATTTTATTCATATCGGAAATGCACGTCCGATGATTGTTTTCGATACAGTGCGCCGTTACTTTGAATATAAGGGCTATGATGTAAATTATGTTTCCAATTTTACGGATGTGGATGATAAAATCATTAAAAAAGCCAATGAAGAGGGTGTGGATGCATCGGTCATTTCAGAGCGTTATATTAAAGAGGCCCAGACAGATATGAATGGATTAAATGTCAGGAAGCGACAACTCATCCGAAGGCTACGGAAGAAATCGGCGGAATGATCGATATGATTCAGACATTGATCGACAAGGGCTATGCCTATGAGGTTAATGGTACGGTTTACTACCGTACCCGTAAATTTGAAGGCTATGGAAAGCTGTCCAAGAAAAATCTGGATGATCTGTCTGCGGGAATCCGTATTGCTGTCAGCGATGAAAAGGAAGATCCGATGGATTTTGTACTCTGGAAACCGAAAAAGAAGGCGAGCCTTCCTGGGAATCTCCATGGGGCGACGGACGTCCGGGCTGGCATATTGAATGTTCGGTGATGTCTAAAAAATATCTTGGTGATGAAATTGACATCCATGCCGGCGGCGAAGATTTAATCTTCCCTCATCATGAAAATGAAATTGCACAGAGTGAAGCTGCCAATGGCAAGCCTTTTTCGAAATACTGGCTGCATAATGGTTTTTTAAATATTGATAACGTAAAAATGTCCAAATCCTCGGAAACTTCTTTACGGTGCGTGAAATCAGTGAAAAATATGATCTTCAGGTGCTCCGGTTCTTTATGCTCAGCGCTCATTACCGCAGTCCTCTGAATTTCAGTGCGGATTTGATGGCTGCATCGAAAAACGGTCTGGACCGTATCCTGACGGCAGTAGACCGTCTGGCAGAGCTTTCAGGAACAGAGCTGCCGATGACCGAAGGTGAAAAACAGGTGATGACTCAGGCAGAGGACTTAGTGAAAAAATACGAAGCTGCCATGGAAGATGATTTTAATACAGCGGATGCCGTTTCCGCTATTTTTGAACTGGTAAAACTGGCCAATGTCAATATTAATGAAGCACCTTCATCAGAACTTGTCCATGGGGTTCTGGATATGATTAAGAAACTCTGTGATGTTCTCGGTATTGTTACGGAACGGGAAAAGGAACTGCTTGACGAAGATATTGAAAAATTAATCGAAGAACGTCAGGCGGCAAGAAAAGCAAAGAATTTTGCGAGGGCCGATGAAATCCGGGATGAATTGTCCGCCAGAGGTATTCTCCTTGAAGATACCAGAGAAGGTGTAAAATGGAAGAGAGCTTAACCGGACTTGATAAGGTCTTCAGAGAAAAATTTGGGCTGGATTCCGTAGATATAAAAACCTATTCACCACTGACACTGGCTTATATCGGAGATGCGGCCTATGAACTGGTCATCCGTTCCCTGGTTGTGGAGCGGGAAATGCGCCGGTGAATAAACTTCATAAACGGTCCAGCCAGCTTGTGAAGGCGAAACCCAGGCAGAGGCGGCGTTAAAGCTTCAGGAAGTTTTTACCGGGGAAGAGCTGGCGGTTTACAAACGGGGACGGAATACCCGCTCCCATACAATGGCAAAAAATGCAGAGATGGTGGATTACCGGATGGCAACAGGATTTGAAGCGGTCATGGGTTATCTTCATCTGAAACAGGATTACAGCCGGATGCTGGAGCTGATTTATCTGGGCATCGGTGATAAAATTTTGGGGGAGAACAGAAATAATGGCATATGAAGAATTTAAAATCGAAGGACGGAATCCGGTGATGGAAGCCTTCCGTTCAGGAAAGACAATTGATAAATTATTTATTCTGGATGGCTGCGAGGACGGCCCGGTGAAATCTATTATCCGGGCGGCAAAGAAACAGGATACTTATATTCGTTTTGTGAAGAAGGAACGTCTGGACCAGCTTTCTGAAACCCATCAGCACCAGGGCGTTATTGGGATCGCAGCAGCCTATACCTACAGTACGGTGGAAGATATTCTTGCGATTGCCCGTGAAAAGGGTGAAGATCCTTTTATATTTATTCTGGACGGCATTGAGGATCCCCATAATCTGGGGGCTATTATCCTACAGCCAATCTGGCCGGGGCCCATGGTGTGATCATACCAAAACACCGGGCCGTAGGGCTGACAGGGACGGTTGCAAAAACCTCTGCCGGAGCATTGAACTATACACCGGTAGCCAAGGTGGCCAACATCGGACAGGCGATCGATGCCCTGAAAAAAGAGGGACTCTGGTTTGTATGCGGTCATATGGGCGGTGAAGTGATGTACCGTCTGAACCTGAAGGGGGCGATTGGCCTTGTTGTGGGAAATGAAGGGGATGGTGTCAGCCGTCTCGTCCGGGAAAAATGCGACTATATCGCGTCGATTCCAATGAAGGGAGATATTGATTCTCTGAATGCTTCTGTGGCAGCAGGCATTCTGGCCTATGAGATTGTGCGTCAAAGGATGAATTAATATGGAAGATATCCGAAGAAACAGCTATCGGGAAAAAACCGATGAAATGCTGATTCAGCTGTGCCGTCAGGGAGACAAAGCAGCTCTCGACGGCATTATGGAAAAATATAAACCCCTGGTAATAAAGAAGGCCCGTTCGATGTTTCTTATCGGCGGAGAGACGGAAGATTTGATTCAGGAGGGATGATCGGTCTCTTTAAAGCAGTTCAGAATTTAACCCCGAGAAAGAAGTTTCCTTTTACAGTTTTTCAAAACTCTGTATCGACCGTCAGATTTATTCGGCGGTGACCAGTGCGGGACGGAAAAAACACAGTCCTCTTAATGGGTATATCTCTTTGAGTGAGTCCGATGAACTGGAAGGAAAGAAACCTGGAGCCGGTCTCAGGCATCCATGAGTCCGGAAGAATGGGTCATTGACCGGGAGCGGGTGTCCATCATACAAAGCTGTCTGAATGAATGTCTCAGCGCCTTTGAACTGTCGGTGCTCCAGCTTTTCTGGAGGGCTGCAGTTATGCCCAGATGGGGCGTATTCTCGGTAAGAAGGAAAAGTCTGTGGATAACGCCCTGCGCCGGATTAAAGGAAAACTCGAAGACATTCTGGATGGGATGAACCAGGGGTAAAAAGTTAAAAAAACAGTTGACAAGCTATTAGATTATATATTATAATAATCAGGCAGTTTGCAAAGAAATTGTGATGGATTTCATAAGACGCTGATGTGGCTCAGTGGTAGAGCACTTCCTTGGTAAGGAAGAGGTCACGAGTTCAATTCCGTCATCAGCTTAAAAAGCCTTGAATTTTCAGGGCTTTTTGTTTTGACCGAAAGACTGAATGCATAGAATAAACCGGAAACGGCTTGACGGCTGTAAAAATACTGGATATAATCTATGGAGTTCAAATTTTTACAGAGGGCTGAAAGGGATTCAGTCCGGGAGGTTATTATGATAAAACCAAGTGGAGAAACGGTGCTTTTATATAATTTGGATCATAAAAAGGCCGGAAACTCCGTTTTCTTCTGGTCCGTATGGGAATGCGTATCCGTGTCGTGAAGCCGGAGGAATATAGTCTTCCCGTGGGCGTTCTGGCCGGTATGAAGGATGTTACGCCGAAGACGGGGATGCCGGGGCGGAAATATTTGAAGATGAGATGATCGTGATGAAGGGGTTTTCCAACAGCCGTCTGGATCAGTTTTTAAGTGGTATGCGTAAAGCGGGGATTGAGCGTGTCAACTACAAAGCGATTTTAACACCGACGAACTGCCGGTGGAATTCATGGCAGCTTTATCAGGAGATTCGCAAAGAGCATGAAGCGATGACCGGACGGGGTTAATTGCAGACAAATTTCAGGAAATATGATATGATGATAAAAGTTACAAATCACAGGAGGCAGATGTTATGGAAGAAAGAGAAGTAGTATCGAAAAATTTTATTGAACAGATTATCGATAAAGATTTAGAGGAAGGCCATACACAGAAGATTGCCACACGTTTCCCGCCGGAACCGAATGGCTATCTTCATATTGGTCATGCAAAGTCCATTTTACTTAACTATGGGCTGGCGCAGGAATATCATGGAAATTTCAATCTCCGGTTTGATGATACAAATCCGACAAAGGAAAAAACAGAATTTGTAGAATCTATTATTAAAGATGTGGAATGGCTTGGCGCCAAATATGATGGTGAAGTCCGTTTTGCGTCAAATTATTTTGAGGAAATGTACGAAGCGGCGATTAAGCTGATTAAAAAAGGAAAAGCTTTTGTATGTGATTTAAGTGCAGAAGAGATTCGCGAATACCGGGGGACATTAAAGGAGCCGGGAAAGAACAGCCCTTACAGAGACCGTTCTGTTGAAGAAAATCTGGATCTTTTTGAAAGGATGAAAAACGGAGAATTTCCGGATGGTTCCAAAGTCCTTCGTGCAAAAATCGACATGGCTTCTCCGAACATGAACATGCGTGACCCGGTGATTTACCGTGTGGCACGGATGAACCATCATAATACCGGAGATACATGGTGTATTTATCCGATGTATGATTTTGCCCATCCGATTGAAGATGCGATTGAAGGGATTACCCATTCCATCTGTACACTGGAATTTGAAGATCACCGTCCTCTTTATGACTGGGTTGTCCGGGAACTGGAATATCCGCAGCCGCCAAAGCAGATTGAATTTGCCAAGATGTATCTGACCAATGTTGTGACAGGAAAACGTTATATCAAGCGTCTTGTTGAGGACGGTATTGTTGATGGCTGGGATGATCCGCGTCTTGTAACGATTGCAGCGCTGCGCCGTCGTGGCTTCACACCGGAATCCATCCGGAATTTCATGGAACTGGCCGGTGTGTCAAAAAGCAACAGCTCTGTGGATTATGCGATGCTTGAGTATTGTATCCGGGAAGATTTAAAACTGAAACGTTCCCGTGTGATGGCGATTCTTGATCCGATTAAATTAATTATTGATAACTATCCGGAAGATCAGGTGGAATATATGGATGTTGTCAATAATCAGGAAAATGAAGCCATGGGCATGCGTCAGGTGCCTTTCTGCCGTGAGCTTTACATTGAAAGGGATGACTTCATGGAAGAACCGCCGAAAAAATATTTCCGGCTGTTCCTGGAAATGAAGTCCGTCTGATGAATGCTTATTTTGTAAAATGCGTGGATTACAAAAAAGATGAAGATGGCAACGTGACGGAAATTCACTGCACCTACGATCCGGAAACACGGAGCGGCAGCGGATTTACCGGACGTAAAGTTAAAGGAACGATTCACTGGGTGGCTGCGCCGACAGCGGTTAAAGCGACAGTGCGTCTCTATGAAAATCTGGTAGACGAAGAAAAGGGTGTTTATAACGAAGACGGTTCCCTGAATCTGAATCCAAATTCCCTGAAAGTTCTGGAAGAATGTTATCTCGAACCTTCTCTGGCAGAAGCGAAGCCGGGGGACAGCTTCCAGTTTGTCCGCAATGACTACTTCTGCGTGGATGAAAAGGACAGTCAGCCGGATCAGCTGGTATTTAACCGGATTGTTTCCCTGAAAAGCTCTTATAAACCGGGTAAATAATGAATATACAAAGGATGTAAGGCCTGTGCTTTGCGTCCTTTTTATATTATTGTGAAAAAATAAAAACAGAGATATATGAAGAAAACAAGAGAAAACTAAAGATATATTAAAATAAACAGAAAAATACAAAAGTTTCACGAGTTGCATATTGGGAAAGAATAAAATATTATATACCTAGTGATTAGCACTCGAATGGAATGAGTGCTAATAAGCTTAAACAGAATTGTCAGGAGGAATTAAGATATGAAATTAGTACCATTGGGCGACAGAGTCGTATTAAAACAGCGTGTAGCAGAGGAGACAACAAAATCCGGTATCGTTCTGACCGGCCAGGCAAAAAAGAGAAACCACAGGAAGCGGAAGTTATTGCCGTAGGCCCTGGCGGTGTGATCGATGGCAAAGAAGTTAAGATGGAAGTGGCTGCAGGTCAGACGGTTATTTATTCCAAATATGCCGGAACCGAAGTAAAGCTGGAAGGCGAAGAATATATTATCGTAAGACAGTCCGATATTTTAGCCGTTGTAGAATAATTCAGATTTATGATTATGTTTTGGAGGTAGATTAAAATGGCAAAAGAAATTAAATATGGCGCAGAGGCAAGAAAAGCTCTGGAATCCGGTGTAAATCAGTTAGCAAATACAGTTCGTGTGACATTAGGACCAAAAGGAAGAAACGTTGTTCTGGACAAATCCTTCGGAACACCTTTGATCACAAATGACGGTGTGACCATCGCTAAAGATATTGAACTGGACGATGCTTTTGAAAACATGGGCGCTCAGATTGTTAAAGAAGTTGCTACAAAAACGAATGACGTTGCCGGTGACGGTACAACAACAGCGACTGTACTGGCTCAGGCGATGATTAATGAAGGTATGAAAAACCTCGCTGCCGGAGCTAATCCGATCATTTTAAGAAAAGGTATGCAGAAGGCTACAGAATGTGCTGTGGAAGCGATTAAAGAAATGAGCTCTACAATTACAGGTAAAGATCAGATTGCAAAAGTTGCTGCGATTTCCGCAAGTGATGAAAATGTCGGCGAGATGGTTGCTGAAGCTATGGAAAAGGTTTCTACAAATGGTGTTATTACTATTGAAGAATCTAAAACAATGCAGACAGAACTCGAGCTGGTAGAAGGTATGCAGTTTGACAGAGGTTACCTTTCCGCTTATATGGCGACAGATCTTGATAAGATGGTTGCCGAATTGGATAATCCATATATTCTTATTACAGACAAAAAGATTTCCAATATTCAGGAAATTCTTCCGGTTCTAGAACAGATCGTGCAGACCGGTGCAAAACTGTTAATTATCGCTGAGGATGTTGAAGGAGAAGCACTTGCAACATTGGTTGTAAACCGGTTAAAGGGTGTATTCTCTGTCGTTGCTGTCAAAGCTCCGGGATTTGGTGACCGAAGAAAAGCAATGCTTCAGGATATTGCAATTCTGACAGGCGGTACCGTGATTTCAGAAGAACTGGGTTATGAATTAAAGGATGCAACTATGGATATGCTCGGACGTGCAAAGTCTGTCAGAGTTGAAAAAGAAAATACCATCATCGTTGACGGTATGGGTGATGCTGATGCCATCAAGGCAAGATGCAGCCAGATTCAGATTCAGGCCAATGAAACAACATCGGAGCTTGATAAAGAAAAATTACTGGAAAGACTTGCAAAACTTTCCGGCGGTGTCGGTGTTATTAAAGTCGGTGCAGCCACAGAAACAGAAATGAAAGAAAAGAAACTGCGTATGGAAGATGCTCTGGCAGCAACACGGGCAGCTGTAGAAGAAGGTATTATCTGCGGCGGTGGTTCTGCATATATCCATGCTTCCAAGAAGGTTGCGGAGCTTGCAAAGGAACTGAGCGGTGACGAAAGAACCGGAGCCAATGTGGTTCTGAAAGCGCTTGAAGCACCATTGTTCCACATTTCCGCAAATGCCGGCCTGGAAGGTGCAGTAATTATTAATAAAGTGCGTGAAAGTGAACCGGGCGTTGGTTTTGATGCTCTGAAAGAAGCTTACGTAAATATGATCGAAGCCGGTATTATTGATCCGGCGAAGGTAACACGCAGCGCTCTGCAGAATGCAACCAGCGTGGCTTCAACACTGCTGACAACAGAATCTGTTGTTGCGGAAATCAAACCGGAGAATCCGGGAATGCCTGCAATGCCGCAGGGCGGAATGGGCATGATGTAATTTTATAAGATAATTTTTAGAATGATGAAAAGGGCTCTGCACGGAGATTTTATCTCCGGTGCAGGGCATTTTTGTTCTATGGCAAAGACATCTGTACGGGGGCCGCATACTATAAGACAGACTTAATAACCAATTAAGAATTTATTATGACAACCGCGTGTTGACTTTTGTCGAGAGAGTTGTTATACTTTGTAAAAACTTTACAAGAAAATGAGAACTTAAGAAAGAGAGGATGATAAGAATGGGTACAATTATCGGCGAAGGAATTACCTTTGATGACGTGCTTCTCGTGCCTGCATTTTCGGAAGTAATTCCAAATCAGGTGAGTGTGCAGACACATCTGACGAAAAAGATCTGTTTGAATGTACCGTTAATGAGTGCAGGAATGGATACCGTTACAGAGCATCGCATGGCAATTGCTATGGCAAGACAGGGTGGTATCGGTATTATTCATAAAAATATGTCTATTGCGGCGCAGGCAGAAGAGGTTGATAAGGTAAAACGTTCTGAAAACGGTGTTATTTCGGACCCATTTTCCTTATCTCCAAATCATACATTAGCCGATGCGGATATGCTCATGGCAAAATTCCGTATTTCCGGTGTTCCTATTACAGATAACGGAAAGTTAGTTGGTATTATTACAAACCGTGATTTAAAGTTTGAAACAGATTTTACAAAAAAGATTTACGAATGTATGACTTCTAAAAATCTGATTACAGCAAAGGAAGGCGTTACACTGGAAGAAGCAAAATCAATCCTTGCCAAAGCCCGTGTGGAAAAGCTTCCGATCGTTGATGATAATTTTAATCTTAAAGGCTTAATTACGATTAAGGATATTGAAAAACAGATTAAATATCCATTATCTGCAAAAGATGCACAGGGACGTCTGCTCTGTGGCGCCGGTGTTGGTGTGACACAGAATATTCTTGAACGTGTGGATGCTCTTGTGAAAGCAAAAGTAGATGTTATCGTTATTGATTCCGCTCACGGACATTCTGCAAACGTTATCAAATGCGTGCGTATGGTGAAAGAAGCCTATCCGGATCTGCAGGTCATTGCAGGTAACGTGGCAACAGCGGAAGCGACAAAAGCGCTGATCGAAGCCGGTGTTGATGCGGTTAAAGTGGGTATCGGACCAGGTTCTATCTGTACAACCCGTGTTATATCCGGTATCGGTGTTCCACAGGTATCCGCAGTTATGGATGCTTATTCTGTGGCTAAAGAATATGACATTCCGATTATCGCCGATGGCGGTATCAAATATTCCGGTGATGTGACAAAAGCCATTGCTGCCGGAGCCAGCGTATGTATGATGGGAAGCATGTTCGCAGGCTGTGATGAAAGTCCGGGAGAATTCGAGTTATATCAGGGAAGAAAATACAAAGTATACCGTGGTATGGGTTCCATCGCTGCGATGGAAAACGGAAGTAAAGACCGCTACTTCCAGGCCGATGCGAAGAAGCTTGTTCCGGAAGGCGTTGAAGGCCGTGTGGCTTACAAAGGTCTTGTGGAAGATACAGTATTCCAGTTGATCGGTGGTCTTCGTGCCGGTATGGGTTACTGTGGAACAAAGAACATCGAAGAATTAAAGCAGAATGGCAGATTTATGAAGATCAGTGCGGCATCTTTAAAAGAAAGTCATCCACATGATATTCAGATTACAAAGGAAGCTCCGAACTACAGTGTAGACTAAAGCGGGGATTCTGCATAGCATAATAGTGAAGTAAATTTATACGGGGTGCTGTCAATTGGCAGCACTCTGTTTTATTGTACGGAAAAATATGTTACAATTTTTTCATAGATGTTTGTTTTTGGGAGAGAGGGTGGTGTTATCAAAAGAATGAAGATAGATGAAACAAATCTCCGGCGTCTGACACTTTTCGGATGTATCATTGTTCTGGTTCTCACCATTTTTGGATTGATTTTCAGGGCCTGCAGCGGGGCCGGACGGGTAAGTCCATATGGCAGACCGGACCCCAATTATGATGACGGGCGTCCCTATATTGATGTTCAGCTGCTTACGCCAAATCCTTATTCCCGACCGTGTATACCCACGGAAAAACTAAAGGGAATTGTTATTCATTATGTGGGAAATCCGGGGAGCAGCGCACAGAGTAACCGGGATTATTTTGAAGCGCTGAAGGACAGTCAGGATGTCTATGCCAGCAGCAATTTTATTGTCGGTCTGGAGGGTGAAATTATTCAATGCGTGCCTACAAATGAAGTGGCTTATTGTTCCAATGAACGGAATTCAGACACGGTTTCGATTGAGGTTTGCCATGAAACTGCCGATGGGAAATTTAATGAACATACATACAGTTCCCTTGTGAATCTGGCCGGATGGCTTTGCATGTATCTGGATATATCACCGAAGGAAATTATCCGCCACTATGATGTGACAGGGAAAATCTGCCCGAAGTATTATGTGGAACATGAAGACGCCTGGGACACCTTTTTATTGACGATGTGAAGGTATGGATCCGCACAGAGAAAAGCAGGAAGTAATCCGGTTGTATAAATCCTGAGAATATGGTACAGTTTATATAGTGTGAATGGAGGCTGGATAATGAATTTAACAATAAAAATACCGGAAACATATACGGTTCTTGAAAAAAAAGTTATATTGAGGAATTAAGATCCGAGGCATGGCTTTTAAAACATAAAAAAGCGGGGCGCGAATCGCCGTGTTATCGAATGATGACGACAACAAAGTCTTTCATGTCGCATTCCGTACACCGCCGAAAAACAGCACAGGTGTTGCTCATATATTGGAACATTCGGTGCTCTGCGGTTCTGAGAAGTTTCCTGTAAAGGATCCTTTTTGTGGAATTGGTGAAGGGCTCTTGAATACCTTTTGAACGCTATGACCTATTCGGATAAAACGGTTTATCCGGTAGCAAGCTGTAATGACCGGGATTTCCAGAATCTGATGCATGTATATCTGGATGCGGTATTCTACCCGAATATTTACCGGGTTCAGGAGATTTTTATGCAGGAAGGCTGGCATTATGAGCTGGAAAACAAGGAAAGTCCTCTGAAATATAATGGGGTTGTTTATAATGAAATGAAGGGGGCTTTTTCTTCACCGGAACAGGTACTTTTCCGGAAGATTACCCAGACCCTTTATCCGGATACAACTTATGGGGTGGAATCCGGGGGCGATCCGGCAAACATTCCGGATTTAACCTTTGAACAGTTTCTGGATTTCCACCGGAATTATTATCACCCGTCCAATGCATGGATCTATCTCTATGGAAATATGGATGTGGCAGAAAAACTGACATTTATGGATCAGGAATATCTGAAGGATTACGATGAAATTTATGTAGATTCTTCCATTGAATATCAGCCGGCCTTTGAAGCGATGCAGGAAGTCCGCAGCGAATTTGCAGTCAGCGATGACAGTGAACTGAAGGAGAACACCTATCTGAGCTATAATGCGGTGATCGGAACGAGTCTGGACCGGAAGCTTTATCTGGCCATGCAGGTTTTGGAGTATGTTCTCATGTCATCCGGGGGCGGTGCTCAAAAAGCATTGCTGGAAAGCGGTATCGGAAAGGATGTTTTTGGGGAACTGGATAATGGCATTTTGCAGCCCTATATGTGTATTATTGTAAAGAATTCGGAAGAAGCAAAAAGGATGCCTTTCTCCGCATCCTCAGGGAAACTCTGGAAGGCCTTGTTAAGAACGGCATTCAGAGAAAATCACTGATGGCGGCCATTAATTATTATGAATTTAAATATCGGGAAGGCGATTTTGGCCGGTATCCGGCAGGATTGATGTATGGACTGCAGATGATGGACAGCTGGCTTTATGACGAAACAAAACCTTTTATTCATATTCAGGCCAGCGATACGTTTGAAATGTTGAAAAAAAGAGGTTGAAACCGGTTATTTTGAACAGCTGATTCAGACCTTCCTTTTGGACAATCATCACAGCTCCCTGTTGATCCTTGCTCCGAAAAAAGGATTGACGGAGGCCAGGGAAGGGAAATTGAAAAAGAACTTGCCGCGTATAAGGCATCTCTGACGGAAGATGAGCTGGAGACACTGGTGACCCGGACAAAGATGCTGAAAAAATATCAGGAGGAGCCTTCGCGGCCGGAGGATCTGGAGAAAATCCCGATTCTTGAAATTAAAGATATTGAGCCGGACCCTCAGCCTTTTGCAATCATTATAAAGAGATCGGCGGATATCCGGTATTGTATCATCCGATAGAAAGCCGGGGAATTGTCTATGTGAAATGGGTGTTTGATACAGGCAGTGTTCCGTTTTTGAAAATACCTTATATCGGATTGCTGGCGTCTATTCTCGGCAATCTGGATACAGAACGTTATAATTATACGGAACTGGCCGATGAGATTAACATTCATACCGGAGGCGTCCGCGTGAGCACGAGTATTTATACCGAACAGGGATGCTGCAGCACCCTTTATCCAAAGCTGGAAGTTTCCATGAAGGCTTTGTTTCCAAAGCTGGATGAAGGGTCAAACTGATGGTGGAACTTTTGACGAAAAGCCGCCTGGAGGATACCCGGCGTTTAAAGGAGATTATTGGTCAGCTCAAATCCCGTATGGAGATGATGATGAATGGCAGCGGTCACATGGTTGCCGTTAACCGAGCCAATAGTTTTCAGTCTCTGGCGAGTATTTACAAAGAGTATGAAGAGGGACTGGCTTATTACCGGTTTATCGAAAATCTGAATAAAAACTTTGAAGATTTAAAAGAGGAAATTGTTTTAAATCTGAAAGAAACCCTGGATATTATTTTAAGAAAAGAAAATCTTCTTATAGATATAACGGCATCCGAAAGGGAACTGGAAGTACTGACAGAGCCGATGGTGAAGGCTCTGGAGAAACCAATGGCTGAAGCAGCTCTCAGGCCGGGACCGGAAGGGGAAGAAGGCCGGGAAAAGGGAGATATTCTTCCATGTGTGAAATCAGCTCTGCGCCAGGCCATGCAGGGGTTCAAAGTGAAGCCTATACGACAGCAGGAATGGTTCAGTACGATGCCTGTGCCGGAGATTTCGCCCGGGCAGGCTATTCCTATCACGGCGCTTTAAATGTGCTGAAGGTTATGATGAATTATGATTATCTCTGGATACGGCTGCGGGTTCAGGGCGGCGCCTACGGATGTATGTGCGGATTTTCACCAAATGGTACCGGATACTTTACGTCTTACCGGGATCCGAATTTAAAAGAGACTTATGAAGTTTACAAAGAAGCCGTGGACTATGTAAAAATTATGAGGCGGACGAGCGGACAATACGTAAATTTATTATCGGGGCTGTCAGTGGCATTGACGTTCCTCTCAGCGCTGCCGATAAGGGCGCACGTTCGTTAAGTGCATGGCTGACCCATACCACTTATGAGCAGCTAAAGAAAAACGGGATGAAATGCTTGGCACCGATGTGGAAACGATACGGAGTCTTTACGGCATTGTGGATGCCATTGTAAATTCGGGTATCCGCTGTGTTGTGGGCAATCAGGCAAAAATACAGGAAAATAAAGAGATGTTCCAGAAAATTGAACCATTGACAGGAGCATGATAGGAGAATACATGGAAAATAAAAAGCTTTAAATCCGGATTTGTGACGTTGATCGGGCGTCCGAATGTCGGAAAATCTACATTAATGAATCAGCTGATCGGTCAGAAAATCGCGATTACATCCAATAAGCCCCAGACAACCCGAAACCGGATTCAGACCGTCTATACGGATGAAGAAGGACAGATTGTTTTTCTCGATACGCCGGGAATCCACAAGGCAAAAAACAAGCTGGGTGAATATATGGTCACCGTGGCGGAGCGGACATTAAATGAAGTGGATGTCATTCTCTGGCTGGTGGAGCCGTCCACGTTTATCGGGGCAGGCGAGCAGCATATTATCGAGCAGCTTCAGAAGACAAAAACACCGATTCTTCTCATTATTAATAAAATGGATATGGTAAAAAAAGAAGAATTGCTGGAAGTCATGAAAGTTTACAGCAGTATGCTGGATTTTGCGGAAGTGATTCCCTGCTGTGCTTTTACCGGGGAAAATTGTAAAGAGGTTATTTCTTCGATTATGAAGTATCTGCCGGAGGGACCGAAGTTCTACGATGATGATGTGGTGACAGACCAGCCGGAGCGTCAGATTGTGGCCGAGCTGATCCGGGAAAAGGTTCTGCGTCTGATGGATGCGGAAATTCCCCACGGGATTGCCGTATCCATTGATTCTATGAAAATGCGCCGTCAGAATCATATCATGGATATCCATGCGACCATTGTCTGTGAACGGATTCTCATAAGGGGATGATTATCGGCAAGCAGGGAAAAATGATTCAGCAGATCGGAAAAATGCCCGGATTGAGATTGAAAATCTTCTGGATACAAAGGTCAATCTCCAGCTTTGGATAAAAGTTAAAAAGGATTGAGAGACAGTGATTTCCTTATCAAAAATTTCGGTTATGATAAAAATGAATATTAGGTGATTGGATGATGGAATCAACGACAGTGACCGGCATGGTTTTTGCATCTTCGCCATTACAGGAATATGACCGTCGCGTTGTTCTTCTGACAAAGGAGCGGGGAAAGATTACCGCCTTTGCCAGAGGGGCCAGACGTCAGTACAGCCCGATGCTGGCCAGTACACAGCTTTTTGCCTTTGGCACCTTTCGGGTGATCGAGGGGAGAAATGCCTATACGCTGACAGGTGCGGAGATAAGGGATTATTTTGAAGCGATTCCCAGAGATCCGATGAAGGCCTGCTACGGATCCTATTTTCTTGAAATGGCAGCCTATTATGCCAGGGAAAACAGTAATGAGGTAGAGATGCTCAAACTGCTTTATCAGACCCTTCGGATTCTGTGCAGGGATACGGTGCCCCAGCCGCTGATACGGGTTATTTTTGAACTTCGAATGTTTGTTGTCAACGGGGAGTATCCGGAATGTTTTCATTGTGTTCTATGCGGTGCGAAGGACCGGCTGAACCATTTCAGCCCGGTGCGAAGCGGCATTGTCTGTGACAGGTGTCTGGGAGAAAGCGGAAGCCTGCTGCCTCTGAGTACGTCGGCTCTTTATGCGGTTCAGTATATTATTACATCGCCGATTGAACGGCTGTATACCTTTAATGTTTCACCGGAAGTGCTGCATCAGCTTCAGAGAATGATGGAAGGTTACATACACAGACATATTGACCGGAACTTCAAATCTCTGGAAATTTTGAATGTAATGACGAATATGGAAACTTTTTTGACGGTAAATTATTAGAAAGTTAAAGAATGTACATAGAAAAAATCTTGAAAAACCTTTGAATAAAGGATACAATAAAATACGAATAGAATTTAGCGAGGTATAAACGAATGGAAAAACAATGGAAAAAATCGTTGCACTGGCAAAGGCCAGAGGATTTGTGTATCCGGGTTCTGAAATCTATGGCGGACTTGCCAATACATGGGATTACGGCAACCTTGGCGTTGAATTAAAAACAACGTAAAACGTGCATGGTGGAAGAAATTTATTCGTGAAAATCCTTACAATGTAGGTATAGATTGTGCGATTTTGATGAACCCGCAGACATGGGTGGCATCCGGTCATCTTGGCGGATTTTCAGACCCTCTGATGGATTGTAAAGAGTGTCATGAGCGTTTCCGTGCGGATAAGATCATCGAAGATTTCTGTCAGGAAAAGAACATTCCGCTGGAAACTTCGGTGGATGGATGGACAAATGAAGAGATGCAGGACTTTATTGCAGAACACAGCATTTCATGTCCACCTGCGGTGCCCATAATTTTACAGATATCCGTCAGTTCAACCTCATGTTTAAAACCTTCCAGGGTGTGACTGAAGATGCAAAAAATACAGTATATTTAAGACCTGAAACAGCTCAGGGTATTTTTGTAAACTTTAAAAATGTCCAGAGAACCTCCAGAAAGAAAGTACCTTTCGGAATCGGGCAGATTGGCAAGTCCTTCCGAAATGAGATCACACCGGGAAACTTTACATTCCGTACCCGTGAATTTGAACAGATGGAATTGGAATTTTTCTGCGAACCGGATACCGATCTTGAATGGTTTGAATACTGGAGAAGCTTCTGTATTAACTGGCTGAAAGCCCTCGGTATGAAAGAGGAAGAAATGCGTGTCCGTGACCATGATCCGGAAGAATTATCTTTCTACAGCAAGGCCACATCCGATATTGAGTTCCTGTTCCCGTTTGGCTGGGGCGAATTATGGGGAATTGCAGACCGTACGGATTATGACCTGACACAGCACCAGAATGTCTCCGGTGAAGATATGACCTATTTTGATGATCAGAAGAAAGAAAAGTATATTCCGTATGTCATTGAGCCGTCTTTGGGAGCAGACCGTGTTGTTCTTTCTTGCTTTCCTTTGCGGGGCTTATGATGAAGAAGAATTGGAAGGCGGAGATATCCGTACAGTGCTTCATTTCCATCCAGCTCTGGCGCCGGTAAAAGTTGGGGTGTTACCATTGTCCAAGAAGCTGAATGACGGAGCTGAAAAGGTTTATGAAATGCTCAGTAAAAAAATACAACTGTGAATACGATGACCGCGGAAATATCGGTAAGAGATATCGCCGTCAGGATGAAATCGGAACACCGTATTGTGTGACCTATGATTTTGAATCCGAAGAGGATGGATGTGTGACTGTCCGCGAGCGGGATACCATGGAACAGGTACGTATTAAGATTGAAGAATTGCCTGCATATTTCGAAGAGAAATTTCAGTTTTAATTCTTGATTATTTGGTATATTGTTATATAATTAACATATAGATACTTTTAGGGTATGACAAAAATTTTATAATAAGATTGGGAGGAATCTATTATGGCAAAATGGGTTTATTTATTTAAGGACGGTAATGCAGAGATGCGAAACCTTCTCGGTGGCAAAGGTGCCAACCTGGCCGAGATGACAAATTTAGGCTTGCCAATTCCACAGGGGTTTACAGTGACGACCGAAGCATGTATTGATTACTATACAAGCGGAAAGATGATTACTGAAGAGATTCAGGCACAGATTTTTGAAGCCTTGGGATGGCTGGAAAAAGAAAACGGAAGAAAGTTTGGGGATACAGAAAATCCGTTGCTGGTTTCCGTACGTTCCGGTGCCAGAGCTTCAATGCCAGGTATGATGGACACGATCCTGAATCTTGGATTGAATGATATTTCCGTGGAAGGCTTTGCAAAGGAAACAGGAAACCCGAGGTTTGCCTACGACTCCTATCGTCGGTTTATTCAGATGTTTTCAGATGTTGTTATGGAAGTGCCAAAATCCTTCTTTGAAAAAATTATTGATGAAGTTAAGGAAGCAAAGGGTGTAAAATACGATACAGAGCTGACAGCAGAGGATTTGAAGGAATTAATTGTCCGGTTTAAAAAGTTTACAGCGATGCTATGGAAGGTGCTGAATTCCCACAGGATCCAAAGGTTCAGCTTCTGGAAGCGGTTAAGGCCGTGTTCCGTTCCTGGGACAACCCTCGTGCTATTGTATACCGCCGTATGAATGATATTCCGGGAGACTGGGGAACTGCAGTAAATGTTCAGACAATGGTATTCGGTAATATGGGCAATACTTCCGGAACGGGCGTAGCCTTTACACGAAATCCTTCCACCGGAGCCAAAGGTATTTATGGTGAATATCTGATCAATGCTCAGGGTGAAGACGTTGTAGCCGGTGTGCGGACACCTCAGCCGATTACCAAGTTAGAAGAGGATATGCCGGAATGTTATAATCAGTTCATGGAACTGGCTATGAAACTTGAGAATCACTACCGGGATATGCAGGACATGGAATTTACCATTCAGGAAGGCAAGCTGTATTTCCTTCAGACACGTAATGGTAAACGTACAGCCCAGGCAGCGCTTCAGATTGCCTGCGATCTGGTCGATGAAAATATGATTACAGAGGAAGAAGCAGTTTGCCGTATCGATGCAAAATCTCTTGACCAGCTGCTCCATCCGACATTTAATAAAGAAGCCCTGAATAATGGTGAAGTGATCGGATCAGCCCTTCCGGCTTCTCCGGGAGCTGCTGCCGGTAAAGTTTACTTTACTGCAGACGAAGCAAAAGCTGCCCATGAAAAGGGAGAAAGAGTTATCCTTGTTCGTCTGGAAACTTCACCGGAAGACATCGAAGGTATGCATGCGGCCGAAGGTATTCTTACTGTTCGCGGCGGTATGACATCCCACGCAGCAGTTGTTGCCCGTGGTATGGGTACAGCCTGTGTTTCCGGATGTGGTGACATTAAGATTGACGAAGAAGCCAAACATTTTGAACTTGGCGGACACAAAATTTTAGAAGGGATTATATTTCTCTGGATGGTTCCACAGGAAATATTTACATAGGCGATATTAAAACCGAAGAAGCTTCCGTATCCGGCAACTTCGGACGGCTGATGAGCTGGGCGGATAAATACAGAACACTGAAAGTACGTACCAATGCGGATACGCCGGCAGATACAAAAATGCTGTAAAACTTGGCGCCGAAGGTATTGGTCTTTGCCGTACAGAGCATATGTTCTTCGAACCTGAAAGAATTCCGAAGATTCGTAAGATGATTCTTTCCGATACAGTGGAAGCCAGAGAGGAAGCCTTAAATGAACTGATTCCATTCCAGAAGGCAGATTTCAAAGGTATGTACGAAGCGCTTGAAGGCAGACCGATGACCGTTCGTTATCTGGATCCGCCACTGCATGAATTTGTTCCTACAGACCCTGAAGATATTGCAGAGCTGGCAGAAGATATGGGTCTGACAGCAGAAAAAGTTCAGGCAAAATGTAATGAGCTTCATGAGTTCAATCCGATGATGGGACATCGTGGATGCCGTCTGGCCGTAACCTATCCGGAAATTGCCAAGATGCAGACAAGAGCGGTAATGGAAGCGGCAATCGAAGTGAAGGCTGAAAAAGGTTACGATATCATTCCTGAGATTATGATTCCTCTCGTAGGCGAGAAGAAGGAATTAAAATTTGTTAAAGATGTTGTGGTTGAAACAGCAGAGCAGGTGAAGGCTGAAAAAGGTTCGGACATGCAGTATCATATTGGTACGATGATCGAGATTCCTCGTGCGGCCCTGCTTGCAAATGAAATTGCTGAAGAAGCGGAATTCTTCTCCTTCGGTACGAATGACCTGACACAGATGACTTTTGGTTTCTCCCGTGATGATGCCGGAAAATTCCTGGATTCCTATTATAAAGCAAAAATCTACGAATCCGATCCGTTTGCACGGTTAGACCAGAATGGTGTTGGACAGCTTGTCAGCATGGCAGTGGAAAAAAGGACGTCAGGTACGCCCGGATATTAAATTGGGTATTTGCGGCGAACACGGCGGTGATCCTTCATCCATCGAATTCTGTCATAAGAATGGTCTGAACTATGTTTCCTGCTCACCATTCCGTGTACCAATCGCTCGGCTTGCAGCAGCACAGGCAGCAATCAATAATAAATAACTTTTTGCGTTGACTGTTACAGGGCAAACCCTATTATCCGCTTTCAGGGCAAAAATACTATTCAGTTGATACTCAACAGAATAGAAACTTCTATCCAGTTAGTATTCTGGAAAAGCACCAGTTCTAATTCTGATTCTGGCATATGTGAAGTTGGTTTACCGTCCTGTAAAACTTGAATCTTGGTATTAGTCAAATCAAGTTAAATGTCCAAGCATAAACTAAGACTCTTGGAACTTTAGAGAAATAATCTAAGGTTTCAGGAGTCTTTTTTGTTTTAGAAAAATTTGTAATTACTTACCTTGTTACTTAGTAAATGAATTTCTTAATGCCTTCTTAGAGAGTATGCTTCTTAGAAAGTATAATTTTGTCGAGTAATGTGGGATTATTAGACAAAATTAAGTGGTTGGAAAAAGAAACAATAGAGAAAAGAGGAACTGATTAAAAATCAAGATAATATTTCATCGTTGACATTTCATAACATAACTACATGACAACTATATCTAGCAATGATATAATGTGGTTAAAATAAGAAGTGAGGTGAAGCTATATGATGTATCCTTATATGACACTGGCAGATGAAACAGAGATAGTCCATTCACAAATTATTGAAAAAGATGGAATGAGGAAAGTTATAGTCAACTTTGAACGTCCTGTAGAAAATGGGTTTGATTCGGCAAGATGTGAATTACCTGATTATACGTGGACACAGAGAGAGGGTATTCCGATGAAGAAATAGCTATGTTTGAAAAACTTTACACAGTAATGCACATTTGTTGTACAAATATGCGGAGAATGGAGGAATTCAAATTGCCTAAATTATTTACAGTAAGTGGTTATACGGTATATTTTTGGTCTGCGGAAAATGGTGAACCAATTCATGTTCATGTATCGAAAGGAAAGCCTGCACCAAATGCTACAAAATCTGGCTCACAAGGTCAGGTGGATGTATTTTAGCAAGTAATGGAAGCAAAATTTCTAATAAAGAATTAAATGAATTGATGGAATTTATATCAGCTCAGTTTTTCCTTATTTGTGCAAAATGGAAACAGGCATTTGTAACAGATGAAATAAAATTCTATTGTTAGAAATTACCTTTTAAGGGTTTTAGACCACTTGATTTGGAAATACCTTTTAAATTTAAATATAACTACATGATAACTATATAGAGCGATGTTATAATCAGAATGAAAAATGCTTAAATTTGAAGATAAATTCCATTTGACACCAGAGCGAAGTCTGTTTCTGGCGAAAAAGAAATGGGATTAAAATGGAAAATAAGCTTCAGTCGTTTAGTGTATGTCAATTATAAGGGTAGCCACAGGGGATTATAAAGATATGACTTAAAATTAAGAGATTCTGACATCATGTGTCCGTAGAAAAGCTCCGGTGGAGCTTTACGGAGATGTATACAGGGGTTCATCAGGCTGACTGGTGAACCCTTATGTGTTCGTTACCGGAACAATCATATTTTCAATGGCATTTCTTAACTTCGGGTGACGGATAACGAAAGGAATTGCCGGGGATTTTCCTTTGATACCATGACCCATTCGCCTTCGTGAATGACAATTTGTATATTGCGGAAAGCGTTTTTGTTTGTCTGTTTTACCGTGTAATTCGGATGGTTTTCGGCAAATTTTTTTGTCTGCCGTAAATGCTCTACATAATCCGCATAGGTATATGCAAGATCTTTTTCATAGAACAGACCCGACAGGCTCAAAACAGGTGGGAACTGGGAAAATTCCTCCTGCGTCAGAACAGGTAACTCATCCTCCACTGTGTTGTGTACAAGAATGGTATCAAGGTATTGCCTTTGTATCGAAGCATATTCGAGAATTTGCTGCTTATCCGTTTCCGAGAGGAACCGAGCCTGCAAAAAAGGAAGTCAGATATTCCTCAGTCATTGTATAAAGCGGTGGTGCGGACAGAATAGAACGGCGCTTTCCTTCTATCTTTGTGTCAGAAAGCAAAAATGCCTTTAATTCGTTCTGCGTATCTTCACGATAAATATCCATCAAAGGTATAGCCTTTTTCAACAGGTCATGTGCCAGCCTTTTATAATAAGAAACTTCGTCCTTTTGTTTGGTTAAATAATATTTTCCGTTTGAATGATAGCCGGAAATCGCTTCGCCTGTCAGTGCCGCACTGCCTGAAACCTTCAGAAAGTGCATAAACACATTATTCTGTATTCCCTTAAGATAATACGGTGAGATCTGTCCCGTCATATACATAGGGATCCAGCTTTCAAGTCCCAGCATCATATCGTTAAAGGAACGGTCAATATTATGTATCTGATTGAGGTGCAGTCCTTTTTTCAGCATCATTGCCATGCCGAATATCCACTTTTTCGGGAACTCCGGATCTTTTGCCATTTCTTCCATCGGCATATCACTGTACATAATGACAGGCTCGGATGACTTGGACAGTACAGTCGCTTTCAAAAAAATCCAATTCGCTGTCCATCATCTGTTTTAGTCCGAAATAGCTTTTGGATGTCGGAAGCTGAAACGGAACGCTCGGCACTTTTAATTCATCAAAATGGATTGCCCGGATGTATTCGTTTAAATCAAAGGCGTCCAGCTTTTTTCAGAAATTCAAAAGTATAATCTGTTACGGCACTGACTCCGCTTGTAAGCCATTCAGTCAACTTTTCATAATATACGGAGTTATCAGTAATATCCTTTGCTGAGCAGCCGATTAGCTCTGCAATAATGGCTTGCTCATTTTCATTCGTATAACGGCGGACAATAAATCTGGAAACATCCATTGCAAATTTCTGCGGATCGGCAGGCTGGCGCTGACCGCTTCGGATGCGGGAAATGTGAGAAGCATCGTAGTTTATACTTTTGCAAGCTCCGAAACATTGACTGACAGCACCGTCAGCAATGTTCTTCTGTTCAGCAAGCTTGATAATTCCATCAATCAAAGATTTGAGCTGCTCACTGTCCGGGATTCTTTCGCCGCTGCGGTAACGGGAAAGTGTTGCGGCAGATAAATCGGAGATTTCTGAAAAATCAAAATCACCTTGAATGTGGGCACGGACTTGGATGCAAATAAAACATATGTGGTTGTCCGCGAGCATAATGGCGTGTACGAGCAGATTCCCGCAACCTATGATAAGGTAGACGGAACGCTGACCTTTGAATCGGACAGATTTTCTGATTACGCATTGGCAACTGTTTCTGGGGATACGCCTGTTCATACTCATACTTATGGAGATTGGAAATCTGACGCTACAAACCATTGGAAAGAATGTTCCTGTGGCGACAAAACAGGTGTGGCAGATCACGATTTCAAATGGGTAGTTGACAAGGAAGCGAGCGCTGCTGCGACAGGCTCTAAGCATGAAGAATGCAAAACCTGCGGATATAAGAAATCGGCTGTTACAATCCCTGTAACAACAGAACCATCTAAACCGAACCCGGATACAGGAAACGGCGATACCAAAAATCCAAAGACTGGTGATAACAGCAATTTAGCTCTCTGGATTGCTCTGATGTTAGCGTCTTGTGGCGGTATTCTCGGCGCTGCGTTCTACGGTAAGAAGAAAAAGAATAAGTATAACAAAAACAGATAAATCAGGAGGTCGGTACCATTACGGTATCGATCTCCTGATTTAAATTTTGCACTTTTATACGAAATAGATTCTTTATATAATTCCGTTCCATTGCAAAGCTCCGCCACCCAATACGAACTGACGAAACTGGCGAACAGCCGGAGGCATAAACATGTTTTCATCATTTACCATAAACAAATCCCGTTCACAAGACGGAGAATTAATCTGAAGAATCTTGAGGTTTAATTTCAATAATAAGTCCATATAAGGCACTACAGCAATTCCAAATCCCTGTGCGACCAACCCGGCAATTACCTGATCTTCTTCTGTCTCATAGGCAATATGAGGTTCTATACCAATTTGCTCAAACATCTGATCTACCACAGGACGAATGCCGGAACTTTCATCAAAGAAAATTTGTGGATAAGGGGCTGTTTCAGACAAATCAATTGAATGTTGAGAGGAAAGGGGATGGTCTTTTGGAACAATCAGGACCAGATCCTGCTTTTGAACCCGGATTGCAGTAAGATTTAATTTAGCAGGTGGTTTTGAGCAGAATACTAAGTCAAATTTTCTGTTAGCCAGCCCGTCTAAAAAGACTCTTTGTGACCCCGGTATGAAATGTAAATTGAATATCTGAATTTGGATTTTCTTTCAAAAACCAGCGGCTAACCCGGGAATAAACTCCACACCCAATGTTCGCAGGAATCCAAGCCGGATTAATCCCTCTCCACGGGCGCTGCGTTGGATGGATGCGATTCCTTCGTCCAGTGTGGACAATGTACGTTCTGCACAAGCCAAGAATTCTTCTCCAAAACGCGTGAGTGTTGTTTTGCGTCCGCTTTTTTTCAAAAAGAGGAAGTCCGAGCTCCTTTTCCATTTGTGAGATTGCATGACTCAAACTGGGCTGCGCAATACAAAGCTGCTCGGCTGCCTTGGTATATTGCTGTACGTGGGCCAACGTCACAAAATAACGTAAGTAAAATAAATTCATTCTGTATACCCCCAAACAATTTAATTATACAATGAATTATAGATAAAATCTATAATTTCATTCAAAGTATTCATTTGTTAAGAGAATATCTTGTGATTAAACTTTAATTGTAGGTCAATCAAAATATCATTGGTGGAATTAGGAGGAATGATTTTATGGAAGAGAATTCTGCCGAAGGAGAAAAACATATCTTATGGGGAGAGGCAGCGCTGATTGTTGCGGTTATAATCAATAGTTTTGGAGTGGTGCTGATGCTATATTCCGGCTCTGGAATATCTGCTATTTCCAGTGTTCCTTTTGCTTTTTTCCGAGGTGCTTCCCCGGTTATCACTGGGTACCTGGACCTATATTTTTCAAGGATTGTTGGTCTTAAGTCTGATGATCCTGCAAAAAGGTTCGTCCCACAGTACCTGTTCAGCTTCGTGGTAGGCTTTGTATTTGGTAAGCTGCTGGATGCAAATGATTTTTGGATTCATATTCTTCCAAATGAATTATGGATGCGCGTCATCTATTTTGCAATCAGCTATCTTCTGATTAGTTTTGGCATTGCTTTATCGAACCGTTGCTGCTTGCCGGTTACGCCAACGGACCTTTTTCCTCGCGAATTGTCGAAAATCATCTGTGTGGCCTATTCCAGAATAAAAATATCGTTTGATGTTATTTGCCTGGCAGTTACTGCCATAATGACCGGTATTTTTCTCGGACACTTAGAGGGTCTTGGAATTGGAACCGTTTTGGCAGCATTTACAATGGGGAAAGTTGTCGGAATGATTGGAGAGCACTTAGACCGGCACATTCAGTTTATTTCATTTTTAACAAAAGATAATTGAAAACTTATTCTGCAGCGGCAGCTTTGTTAAAGTCCATTTTTTGAATGAAAGGAGCAGATTTTATGAAACAGTTGATACTTTGTGTTACTTATACGGCAAAACCGGGCATGCGAGAAATATTTATAAGAGAAATTTATTCCAGTGGAATACTGGACAAAATTCTCCAGGAAGACGGCTGCCTGGAATATGGGTATTATCTGTCGGTGAAAAATGAAAATGATGTTCTTCTGCTCGAAAAATGGGAGACAGAGGAGCAACAACAGGCACATCTGAAACAGCCGCACATGGAAGTGCTTAAATCCATAAAAGATCGTTATACATCGGGGGTTCGGCTTGAAAAATCCTTTTCTGCGCCGGTCTGACACGGTTGTCCGGAAAGCGGCAGGAAATGGGGATTATACATTCTGCTGTCTGCAGCCTATTACTGTCCATATTGCGGATACTGTTCCAGAAATTTATCATTAGCTTTCAGTAAGGCATTATGATACGCTTTGTATGATTTGCTTAATCTGCACATAGCCGGAATAAATACATCATTATAGCCGCTTGTATTGGAAAATTGGCGCAGTGATTGCTCTAACTGATATGTGATGCTTGTCTTATATTCATCAGATTGTTTATATTTCATATAGCTTTCAATGATTTCACGATTGTCACAAATATATTGCTCCGTATTTTTGATCGCATTATTTACACTCATCGATATGTTTTCCAGAAAATCGTCGTCAAAATTTGCTGTGACATCATTAAGATAGGCCTGCAGTTCGGCAGAAACAGAAAAATTGACATTATCTAAAAAATCAATAATTTCAAAAAATGCGTTTTCTTGTTCAATGGTTGTCATTGGTTCATTGAGATATGCAGAAAAATGTAAACAAACATATCTCCCATAATAACCCGGAAAGATATTGAGCAATCGCTCTAAAATAGATTTTTTTTCAAGCTGCTTCAATCGGTGATGTATTTGCTCCCAGTTATTATTTAATGCCAGTTCTTGAATAAGCTGATGCTTTTCTTTCAAAGCTTCTATTTCTAAGGCTTTTCTATCTGAAATCTCATTCAAGATATTTGTTGCCGGATGAGAAAGAACCATTTGAATATCTGAAACGGACAGTTCTAAATTCCTTAAAATAGCAATCTTTTTTAATTTTTCCACATCTTCCTCTGAAAATACACGATAACCATTTTCCTGTATTTGGGGACGAATAAGACCTTGTTCCACATAATACTCAATAGCTTTTTTGTCAGAGAACATTTTTTACATACTTCATTTACAAGCATTGTTATCACCTCCACATATATGATAAGCTATCCCCCAGGGGAATAGTCAATAGAGAAATGCATCTTTAAGGAATAAATCATCTGCAATTTTTGCTTTTTATCCGGAGTTGAGGTAAAATATTTTTAAAGGGCTGTCGGGCAGTGATTTTAATCGGGTTTCAGCTGTGGTATGTTGAAAGAAAAAAATTTAAATTTGGGAGAAGGAAGAAATAATGAAAAAAGTACTTATAATATCAAGTAGTCCAAGAAAGAATGGTAACTCGCAAGCATTGTGTGTTCAGTTTGCTGCGGGTGCGGAAGCAGCTGGCAATCAGGTTCAGCTGATCAGACTTGCTGAAAAGAAAATCGGATTTTGTTATGCCTGCGATGGATGTATGCGTAATGGTGGAACCTGTGTACAAAAAGATGATATGGCGGAGATATTAAGATTATTTCAGAAAGCGGATGTACTGGTGTTTGCGACTCCGATTTATTTTTATGGTATTACAGCGCAGATGAAAACATTTATTGACAGAACATACCCAATTTGGCAGAATTTGGGTGAAAAGGAAGTTTACTATATTATCTCCGCAGGTCTTGGCAAAGATATTATTGATCGGTCCCTTGGTGATCTTGATGGATTTGTGGAACATCTTGAAAAGTATGATATCAAGGGAAGAATCTATGCAACTGAAGTGATGGATGCCGGATTAGTAAAAGAAACAGAGTTGATGAATACCGCATACTTAATGGGCAGGAGTGTGTAACCACCTGGTGGCGGGGCAGATAATCTGGAACTTTTTTAACACAAGTCTGCAAATAATTTCCGGGTGGTTTACAGACACAGCAACAGCGGGTTGCTTTATCTGTAATGACTGAAATGATATGATTTCTGTAGGAGGAGATGCGCATGGAAACGAAAAATGTTATTTATGAATTGCGAAGGAAAAATGGTTTGTCCCAGGATGAACTTGCAGAAAAATTATTTGTTACCCGGCAGGCTGTTTCCCGTTGGGAAAATGGGGAAACGATTCCGAATACAGAAACCTTAAAATTGTTATCAAATATGTTTGATGTATCGATCAATACGCTGCTGGGTTCTCCAAGAAAATTAATTTGCCAGTGCTGTGGAATGCCGCTGGATGATTCCACAATCAGCAAAGAGGTTAATGGCGAATTTAATGAGGCGTATTGCAAATGGTGTTATCTGGATGGCCGGTTTGTGTATAAATCGAAAGAGTCTTTAATAGACTTTCTCGTCGGCCACATGCCGAATCCGGAGAATCTGGAGGAGGAAGAGCGGCGGATTCAATATGATTCGTATCTTTCACAGTTGGAGCACTGGAAGTTATAAAATGCAGATAGTGTAGAGGCGTTTGTCAGAAATGGCAGGCGCTTTTTTCTACGCATTTTCAGGGCCGGTGATAGTTCTTTTTCAGATAGGATTATTCTTGAAGCTCTTTCAGCTTCAGCATAAATTTTTCTGCGGCTTTAGAAAATATCTGATACTTTTTCCATATAATATACAATTCGGCTTCTATTTTTTGGTGCGAGGGGACGGAAACATAGATTGCTGTTTTCAGTAATATTTATGATTTTATCAAGACCGATGGCATATCCAAGTCCTTCCTCTACAAGTAAGGAGGCATTGAAAAGCAGGTTATAGGTAGCAACGATATTCAGCTTTGACAAATCCTGTTTTAACCATGCGCTAAGTTCTGTGTCCTGATTTTTCTGGTGTGAAATAATCAAAGGTTTATCCCATAAATCTTCCGGAGATATGAGTTCTTTTTTTGCAAGCTCAGAGTCACATGGCATTAATACTCCCCAGATATCTTTGAACGGCATTTTCAGAAAGTTGTATTTTGAAGAGTTTACGTTTCCAAATACGATGCCGAAGTCAATCAGTCCTTTATCTAATTGTTCCATAACAAATTCTGCATTTCCGCTGGAAATATGATAGTGAATTCCCGGATATGCGTTTTGAAGTTCTTTTGCGGCTTTTGCGAGCAGTCGAAAAGCATCGGTTTCTCCGGTTCCAATGTAAATATCCCCCATAATGATGCTGTCTGAAAGGGTGATTTCTTTTTCCGCTTTTTCTACCAGGTTCAAAATTTCTTCAGCCCTTTTTTTGAGAATCATACCTTCTTCTGTGAGCGTGATCTTCCTTGAACCTTTTGTTCCACGTATGAAAAGCTGCTTTCCTAATTCTTCTTCCATGTTCCGAATCTGCGTAGAAAGCGTAGGTTGTGAGAGATGCAGAGATTCTGCTGCTTTGAGGATGCTCTGTTCTCTGACAACTGCCAGAAAATAATGTAATACACGAAGTTCCATAGTGAAAGTCCTCCTTTTTTATCATAGCAGAAATATATATAGGTTTCAACTATAAATATGTATTTGATATAAGTATTTGTTAATTTAAAAATGGAGATTTATAATAAGATTAAAGACAGAAAAATAGAAAAGAGAGGATGAAGCAATGAAACTGGAGGAAACAGTGGATTACGGTTCAAGGGAAGCTGTAATCCAGAATTTGAAGGATGCCGGATGTACACAGGAAATGATGGAATGTATCATGACTCATCTGGATGAGGATGACATGGGAGAACTGTTGAAGCTGTTGGAACAGCATCGGAGCTGTCTTCTTAGCATGGTACATGAGCGTGAAAACAGATTGACTGTTTGGATTATCTGGTTTACCAGATTAAACGGAATAAGGAACAAAGGTAAAAGAGAAAGAGGCAGATGATTATGAATATAATAGAAAACCAGAAATTTGATGAGGAAAGAGCGTTATATGGGAGTTCAGAATTGCTGGTCAGAAATTGTTCATTTGACGGACCGGCGGATGGAGAAAGTGCATTTAAAGAGTGCCATGGGATTGAAGTGGAAGATTGTTTTTTCAATCTTCGTTATCCGTTTTGGCATGACAGCGGATTGAAAATCCGGGGTTCTGAAATGACCGAGCTTTGCAGGGCTGCATTATGGTATTCGGAGCATGTTGAGATGAAGGATACAAAAATGCATGGAATTAAAGCACTTCGTGAATGCAGAGATGTTGTCATTGAAAACTGCGATATTATTTCCCCGGAATTTGGCTGGTCGGTAAATGGAATACAAATGAAAAACAGCAGCGCTCAGAGTGAATATTTTATGATGCGTTCCACAGACCTGCATTTTGAGAATGTGCAGTTTAAAGGGAAGTATTCATTTCAATACATAAAGAATGCTGTTTTTGAGGATTGCGTGCTGGATACGAAAGATGCGTTCTGGCATTCGAAAAATGTGACCGTAAAGAACAGTGTAGTAAAAGGGGAATATCTGGCATGGTATTCGGATGGTCTGACACTCATAAATTGTAAGATTATCGGCACACAGCCATTATGTTACTGTAAAAATCTAACATTGATTCACTGTGAAATGGAAAATACGGATCTTTGTTTTGAAAGGTCAGAAGTTCAGGCAATCCTTACATCTTCTGTGGATAGTATTAAAAATCCGATCTCAGGATGGATTCAGGTTCCGGAAGTGGGAGAAATCATTATGGATGTTGCAGAGGCAAAGGGCAAAGTTATAATAAGTGATATTGATGTTCAGACGGATGAATTTCAAAGCATTGTTTCTGAGAACAAGGGATTTGTCGAAAAGTTTATTCGAAGTGAAATTCCGCAGCTGCAGGTGGAACCCTTTTATGATACCTGTTTTTTGAAACTGGATTTTGTAAGCATAATAGGAAACGGATGGGAAGCTGTTTCCTATATCAAAGAAAAGACGGGAATGTATTTTTCTTATGGAAAACAGAATAGATGGGGAGAAAACGAGTTTTTACGGATGAATACTGCTTGTTCACAATCTGTTTTGGAAAGATGTCTTCAGCAGTTAAAAGACGGAATAACAGCGTATGAAAAATTTTGTGTAGAGCGTTGTTAAAATTGCAAAAAGGTGATTAGGAGGAGAAAGCAATGAAAATCAAGGTAACATCAAAAGAATATGAAATTATATATGAGTTGAATCAGAGTCAGGCGGCAAAGGACTTGTGTGCACAGCTTCCATTGACTTTAGAAGTGAAAGATTTTAGTACAAATGAAAAGACATTCTATCCACCGGAAGAATTGGACATTAGTGATGCGCCACTGGCAAATGCCGAAAAAGGCAGTCTTTGCTATTATTCCCCGTGGGCAGATGTTGTGATGTTTTATGATCACTTTGGTCAGGGAAACAGTTTATATGAGCTTGGCGAAGCTGTTTCCGGGAAAGCGGACATTGAAAAATTGCATGGAACCATTGCGGTTGAAGTTTACACGGAATAAATGGAGGATAATGACATGATGAATATTGAGGCAAATGGAACTGTGTTTAAGGGAAAGTTACATAACAACAGTTCTGATGAAGCGGTAAAAGAATTGTTAAGAAGCGGACATATGACCATTGCGATGAAAGATTATGCGAACATGGAAAAATTCGGAAGTATGGTACCAAAAGTAAAGTTAAACAATGGTGTAGAAATGCCGATGGAAGGCTACGGTGTCTTTCAGGTAACGGATTTGTCTGTATGTGAGCAGGCAGTACTGGATGCCATTCAGTCAGGGTATCGTTTGATCGATACGGCAAGCTCTTACCAAAATGAAGAAGCTGTGGGAAGAGCGATTGCAAAATCCGGCATTCCAAGAGAGGCGTTGTTTGTTACAACCAAGGCTTACATTCAGCAGATGGGTTATGAAAATACAAAGAAAGCATTTGAAGAGTCTTTAAATAAATTAGGCTTGGATTATCTTGACTTATATCTGATTCATATGCCTTATGGTGATTATTATGCTTCATGGCATGCAATGGAGGAATTATATAAAGCAGGAAAAGTACGTGCCATTGGTGTGTGCAACTTCCTTCCGGACCGTTTGATGGATTTATGCTATAACGCTGAGGTGATTCCACAGGTGAACCAGATTGAAAGACATCCGCACTATCAGCGAGAGGATGAACTGAAAGTTATGCAGGAATTTGGTGTGCAGACAGAAGCGTGGGCTCCGTTTGCGGAAGGTCTAAAAGGAATGTTTACAGAACCGGTATTGGTGGAGATTGCAGAGAAGCATAGAAAAACACCTGCACAGGTCATTCTCAGATGGAATATTCAAAATGGAGTGGTTGTTATTCCGAAATCAGTTCATAAGGAACGGATGGAAGAGAATCTGGCAATTTGGGATTTTGAATTAGAGGCAGAGGATATGGTAAGAATTGCGTCACTGGATAAAGGTTGCCCATCTATGCTGGATACACTGAAACCGAGTGAGGTAAAAAGAGTATATGATTATCTGAGAAATCCGGTTTTAACAAGTTTATAAATCACAAGGAGGAAATAAATGAGCAAAAAAGTATTGGTTATCACATCAAGTTTAAGAAAAGGCGGAAATTCTGACACATTAGCAGAAATATTTGCAAACGGAGCAGAGGATGCAGGAAATGAAGTGGAAATTATCCATCTTGCAGATAAAACGATTGGCTTTTTGTAAAGGATGTCTCGCATGCGGAGAAACACAGAAATGTGTGATTAATGATGACGCAGTAGAAATTGCCGAAAAGATGAAAAAGGCGGATGCAATAGCTTTTGCAACACCGGTTTATTATTATAGTGTCAGTGGGCAGCTTAAAACGATGCTTGATCGGGCAAATCCCTTATTCACAGCAGATTATAATTTCCGTGATATTTATTTACTTGCGACAGCAGCGGAAAATGAAGAATTTACAGTGAAGGGTGCAGTGACAGCATTGGAAGGATGGGTTGCATGCTATGAAAAGCAAGGCTGGTAAAGACTGTGTTTGCCGGAGGTGTGAATCGAAAAGGTGATATTACAGGCCACTGTCAATTGAAAGAAGCATATAAGGCAGGCAGAAATATATAGTATGAGTGCTTAGGGAATACAAAATGTTCATAGTTTGAAAAGCAATGCCTTTCAGGTATGACTAAGGCATAAAAACTAAGTATTTGATATGGGATTGTGATTTACTTATAATGTAAGTGCAGTTAAGAGAAATCCTTTCTCTGACGGCGCTTACTTTTTTTATACAAGAAGGAGAATATAGATGACTCTGAATGAAGCCAGCCGCAGATTTCATATCAGTATGGAAAAACTTAGTTTTTACGAAGAAAATGGTCTTTGGAACATCAGATACTTCCCGATGGAGTACCGGATTATACGGAAGCCAATCTTCGCAGAACAGGACTTATTCACTCCTTATTGAAGGCAGGTCTGAATATAGACGTGCTGAAAAAATATTTGAGCCTGCTGGAAAATAAGACAGGAAGCAAAGAGGAACAAATTAAAATTCTTCGCAAACGGCGATTTAAGCTGCTGGAGGATATCCATGAGAAACAGCAATCCTTGGATGAACTCGATTATATGATTGATGAGATAAAGAGAAGGGGATCAAATGACAAAATCTATCATCGGCCACATGATGGCGGTATTGGACGGAAAAAAAAACGAACAGCAATTTTACTTTCATTATTTATGGTGTTGGGGTTAGCAGCCTGTTCGCAAACGGATGCTCCGGAAACGCCAGGCTCGTCGCAAACCAATACCGAGAACAGTATTCCTGAATCTGAGGATAATACACCCGAATCTGAGGGGAAAGCAACGTATCTGCAGACAGCGGAAATATTCTGATTGTGTATTTTTCACGCTATGGAAATACAAATTATCCGGATGATGTGGATGCATCTACATCTGCGAGTATCGTGATTGACAATGAGCGTTACGGAACGACAGAATATGTTTCCCGCATGATTCAGCAAGCTGTGGGCGGAGATGTGCATCTTATTGAAACGACGACTCCTTATACGGCGGATTTTGATGAACTGCGTGGGGTAAACCACAATGAAATGCAGCAAAATATTTTGCCGGAATTAAAAGGCAGTGATTTGGATATTTCAAAATACGATACGGTTTTTATTGGTTATCCTGTCTGGGCAACCGATGTCCCCAAGCAGTGTTGTCTTTTCTAAACGAATATGACCTGACGGGAAAAACGGTAATTCCTTTCTGCACCCATGACGGTTACGGAGCAGGTGAAAGCTATCAGACGATTGCAGTGGCAAGCAAAGCCGAAAAAACACTGGAGGGTCTTGCCATTGAGGCAAAGGATGTTCCCTCGGCGCAAGATACTGTAACAAATTGGCTGAACGCCATTGGGGTAAAAAAAGCCGGGAGTTCTGCTGGAAACGGTGAAACGGCCATTAAAATCACCGTGGGAGATGTTGATTTAGACGGTGTACTGTATAACACGGCGCTTGTCCAAGAAATAAAGGCATATTTTCCGCTGACGATTTCTATGGTGGGATACGGTGGCAGAGAATATTACGGTGGTGTCGATTTTTATCCAGAACATCTGGAAGGCGGTCAGAGAACCTTTGAAAACGGCGACATCACCTACTGCGAAGCCCATCATAATATGGCGATTTTTTATGCACAGACCGATAATCCCACTCTCTCTGTGGATGTAATTCCTGTCGGTAAGATCACTTCTGACCTTTCTGTGTTTGCCGACTTATCCGGCAGCGTTCAGATGACATTTGAACTGGATAAATGATAGGAAAGGAAAAATTGTTTATGAAACAAAAGCAGAAAATAAAAATATGCGTTGATTTATTGATGATGGTGCTGCTGATTTGTCTGATGATATATCAGATCATTGGACAGGAGCTTCACGAGTGGCTCGGTGCCGGAATGCTTGTACTCTTTTTTGTTACATAATGCTCTGAATGTGAAATGGTATGGGCATTTATTCAAAGGAAAATATACTCCTTTGAGGATTATGCAGACAATTGTCAATTTGGGTGTTCTCACCACAATGCTGTGTCTTGGATTCAGTGGAATCGTGTTGTCCCGTTATGTGTTTTCCTTTGTTCAGGGAGGCCCGATGGCAACGGCAAGAACCATGCATCTTGCCGCTTCCTATTGGGGATTTGTGCTGATGGGTCTTCATGCCGGTCTTCACTGGAGAATGATTTTGGGAATGGCCCGTAAATTCAAACAGAAAAAAATCGCAAATATCCGTATGGGTTTTACGTTTGGTCTCCCTGGCGATTGCGGTATATGGACTATTCTGTTTTATTAGTGCAGATATTCCGTCGTATATGTTCCTGAAAAATCAATTTGTGTTCTTCGATTTTGAGCAGAGTGCTGCGTCTGCGATTACAGAATATGCGGCGATGATGGGCTTTTGGATTTTCATCGGTCATTATTTCGCCAGGGAATCGGGAAACGGAATTTTTGAAAACAAAGAGAACGCAGGTTTGATGGTTAAATAAGATAACATAAGGAGGAAGAAAGTGAAAGTTTGGTTTATTACAGGTGCAAATCGTGGATTAGGCAGAGCATTTGCAGAAGAGGCGGTTAAAAACGGAGATTGTGTTATTGCCGCTATGCGGAAAATAATTGAACACGATCCGTTTTATAGACTGGAACAGGTTTTTCCTGTTCGAATGGATGTTACAAATACAGAACAGATACAGGAGGCTGTTGCAGCAGGAATTCAAAAATTTGAGCATATTGATGTGCTGATTAATAATGCCGGATTTGGCATGAACGGTGCATTGGAAGAAGTCAGTGACCATGAGCTGCGTATGCTGTTTGACACGGATTACTTTGGATTAGTCAATGTTATTCGGGAGGTGCTTCCTCATATGAGAAAACAGCATTCTGGAAAGGTTCTGAATCTTGCTTCCCAGGCAGGGATGGTTGGTGGAGCTGGATGTACTCCATATAATGCGGTAAAATTTGCAGTTGTAGGATTGTCAGAGGGATTAAACGAGGAATTAAAGGACTTCAATATTCAAGTAGCGGCTGTTTGCCCCGGTGCTTTTCGGACAGATTTCAGAGATTCCAGTTCCTTGAAGTTTCCTGAGAATCCCATGCAGGAATATGATGGGACGAGCGCCCATAATATGCTTCAGTTTATGACAGATAACAATCATAAACAGGTTGGCGATCCCCAAAAGGCGGCATCATTTCTTTACAAACTGCTTCAAAAGCCGGAGCTTCCGGTTCATATCACGATTGGCAGAGGATGTAGTGATCTGGTGCGGAAAAGTCTGTTGAGAACTATAGAAGAAATTGATTCTTATTATGAGGAGTCTGTGAATACAGAATTTTGCAAAAATAGGCTTTTGTAAAAATATATAAGAAAGTATATAGAGGATGGAGAAAAACAATGACAGGAAAAGAATTTAATCAAATCTTCCCATTGGGGAGAAAAACGATGCTTATGCACAATATTTTACCGGACAGAGCTACCTGTCCATGCTGACAACCGAAAGCGTTGGAATTGCGAATGTGACGTTTGAACCAGGATGCCGCAACAGCTGGCATATTCATCATGCAGACAAAGGCGGTGGACAAATTCTGATCTGCACAGCAGGTGAAGGCTGGTATCAGGAGGAAGGCAAAGAAGCGGTCAGCCTGATTCCCGGCAGTGTCATCACGATTCCGCCGGAAGTAAAGCACTGGCACGGAGCAAAAGCGGACAGCTGGTTCAGTCACATTGCCGTTGAAATTCCCGGTGATAACAACAGTAACGAATGGTGTGAGCCGGTATCTGATGATGTGTATCAGCATTTGAAATAAGGAGTAAAGTCATGTTAGGAAATTTTAATTATTGCAATCCTACCAAACTCTATTTTGGAGAGGAATCACTGAACTATCTGAATGAGGAACTGCCAAAGTACGGCAAAAATATCATGCTGACCTATGGCGGAGGCTCCATTAAGAAAAACGGTATCTATGGGAAGATTATTGATATTCTCAACGCAAACGGAAAAACGGTTGTTGAGGATTCCGGTGTTATGCCGAACCCGACTGTCGAGAAACTATATGAGGGCTGCAGGCTGGCAAAGGAAAACAGCATCGACCTGATTCTTGCCGTAGGCGGCGGATCTGTCTGTGATTATGCCAAGGCGGTTTCTGTTTCCGCTTATTGTGAGGATGATCCCTGGGAAAAATACTATCTTCGCATGGAGGATGTGAACAATAAAATTATCCCTGTGGGCTGTGTACTGACAATGGTGGGTACCGGCTCTGAGATGAACGGCGGCGCTGTTATTACCAATCATGAGCAGAAGCTGAAAATTGGTCATGTATTCGGTGAGAATGTGTTTCCGAAATTTGCCATCCTGAATCCTGTTTTTACACTGACGCTTCCCCGTCAGCAGATGGTTGCAGGCTTCTATGACATTATGAATCACATTACCGAGCAGTATTTCTCCGGAGAAGATGACAATACTTCTGACTACATTATGGAAGGCCTTATGAAATCGTTGATTCATTCCTCGAGGCTTGCGGTTCAAAATCCTGCTGATTATGAGGCCCGGAGCAACATTATGTGGACGGCGACATGGGCGCTGAATACACTGATTGCCAAAGGAAAAAGCACCGATTGGATGGTGCATATGATTGGTCAGGCCATTGGCGCTTATACAAATGCCACTCATGGTATGACGCTTTCTGCTGTTTCCATGGCATACTACCGCCATATCTGTCCATACGGACTTCATAAATTTAAAAGATTTGCTGAAAATGTATGGAATGTCCGTACTGACGGAAAAACGGATGAGCAAATCGCCGCTGAAGGACTTGACTGTATGGAGGCCTGGATGAATGCGCTGGGGCTTGTGATGAATATCAGTGACCTTGGCGTCACAGAGGATATGCTTGATGGTATTGCAAAAGCCTCATTCCCTATGGAGGGCGGATATAAAGTTCTCAGTTACAATGAAATCGTGGATATTTTGAAGCAGAGCATGTAATAATGAGTCGGTCAAAACCGTTATTTACAAACAGGGATTTGAGACGGCTGATTTTTCCCTTGTTTATGGAACAGCTCTTTACCATGCTGGTGGGTATTGCCGATGTTTTTGCAGTAAGCTTTGTCGGTGAGGCGGCAGTGTCCGGTGTATCTCTGGTAAATGCTTTTAATACAATCTTTATTTATTTGTTTACTGCACTGGCTTCCGGCGGTGCGGTAGTCATCAGCCAGTATATTGGCAGGAATGAACATGCCACGGCAGGCGAAGCCTCCAGTCAGTTGTTTACCTCCTCAATGCTGTTTTCTGTTATTACGGCGGGGGTGATTCTTTGGGTTAACGAGCCGCTGATGCGGATAATGTTCGGTCGGGTAGAAACGGATGTAATGAGCGCTTGTGTAACTTATCTCCGTATTTCTGCCTATTCCTATCCGGCACTGGCGGCGTATAATGCCGGGGCTGCGCTTTATCGAAGTTTTGGGAAAACCAGCACCACCATGTATATCTCGGTCGTTGCGAATCTTATCAATGTAGCCGGCAACCTGATTGGTGTGTTCGTGCTGAAAGCAGGCGTTGCGGGTGTTGCCTATCCGTCGCTGATTGCAAGAGCATTTTCGGCTGTTGCTATTACGATTTTATGCTTTTCGGGAAAGAATCCAATACGCTACCGGATAAACCGCATCTTTGACTGGAATAAGAAATTGCAGCATCAAATACTACGGATTGCCATTCCAAATGGTTTGGAAAGCGGTGTCTTTCAGCTTGTGAAGGTAGCGTTAAGCAGCATTGTGGCGCTGTTCGGTACCTATCAAATTGCGGCAAACGGAATTGCACAGAGCATTTGGGGATTGGCTGCCCTTGCCGGTATGGCGATGGGACCGGTGTTTATCACCGTTATCGGGCAGTGCATGGGAGCCGGAGATACTCAGGCGGCAGAATATTATTTTAAACTGCTCTTAAAGATAAACCTGTTGTTTTCGGTTATCTGGAACGGCCTGATTTTTGTACTGACGCCGTTTTTTATGCGGCTTTATTCCTTGGCGGAGGAAACAAAACATCTGGTTATTCTGTTGGTGCTGATTCACGGCATATTTAACTCCATAGCGTTTCCCTGTGCAGATCCTTTCGGAAAGGGACTCCGTGCAGCCGGAGATGTGAAGTTTACCGCTGCGGTTTCTCTTATAACGACCATTGCTGTGCGTCTGACATTCTCGTTGCTGTTCGGTATCGGATTTGATTTGGGCGTAATCGGAATAGCGTATGCCATGTGCCTTGATTGGGTGCTCAGAGGGCTTGTCTTCTGGTTCAGGTTCAGGCAGAATAAGTGGAAGCAGTTTAAAGTAATTTAAGCAGACAGGAGGTTAATGAAGTTATCATTGTAAAACAGCGGATCCGTTCCTGGAGATCTTCGTTCGGCTTGCGGCTTATGCCGGCATCAGAGCGTCCTTTGGTTTGTATCATGATACTTACAACTGCATAGCTTTCTTAGCCCACGCGCTGTCTTTTAAGATTGTTCTCCCGACACCTATCAGGTCTGCCTTTTCCTGCTTCAAGAGCATTTCGGCTGTTTCAGCGTCAACAATGCCACCTGTTAAGACAACGGGAATGGAAACGCTGTCTTTGATTACCTTTGACAGTTCATCAAAATATCCTTGCTTATGAGATGTTGGGTTAATGTAGCCACATAAACCGCCGGATATATCTATAAGATCAATTCCTGCTTTTTTCAAATTCCTTTACAGCAAGTATGCTGTCCTCTACGGTACTTCCGCCTGCCATATAATCGCAAGCTCCTAATCGCAGTGCAAGTGGGTAATCATTTCCCACTGCTTCACGAATGGATTCAATGATTTCTAAATGCAGTTTTATCCGTCCGCGGATTGTCCTTCCGGTATATTCGTCTGACCGTTTATTCGTTAGCGGAGAATAAATTTGGTTAAGCAAATAGCCATGAGCAGAATGTATTTCTACTCCGTCAAAACCAGCTGCCTTTGTCCTTAATGCTGCTTTTGTAAAATCATCGACTGTCTTTTTTATGTCTGCTATGGTCATTTCCTTTGGCAGGGGATGGTCAGTTTCCCTTTTGGGGCTGTCATGCTGTCCTCTGGCATTCTGACAGCACTGGCACTAAGCTGCGCTAATCCAGTTACATCAGGCGTTGTTGCCGCACCTGCATGGTTCATCTGTGCCATAATTTTTGTGTCATTCTTATGCACGATTGACACCATATCCCGTAATCCTCGAATATCTCTATCATCTGAAATAGATAACTGTCCTTTGCTGGCTTTCCCCTCCGGACTGACATAGGTGTGTTCCGCAATAATTAGACCGATATATCCGCCGGCAGATTTTTCATCATAATAGTCAAAAGTCTTTGATGTAGCTTTTCCGCTCTCATCGGCCTTAGAAATTGCCATTGGCGGCATGACAAGACGGTTTTTGAGTTCCATATTATTAATTTTAATGCCTGTGTTGAATAACCTCATATTCGCACCTCACTTACTTTTTCTGTACATTTGTAAGTATAGCATGATATAATTAATAAAAACAGAACGCACATTTAAGATAGATACTATCAAAAGGAAAGTATTGAATTGGAACACGAAGAATTTTTTTGTAAAGAAGTTGACGTCCGTCCCTTTGCTTATGCGATTTCTTTAATAGATGGAAAGTGGAAAATGCACATTTTATTTTGGCTATGGAAAAAAAGAAACCCTACGGTACGGCGAATTAAAACGTGCATTGGGAAATGTAACACATAAAATGCTTTCAAATCAGCTAAAGGAATTAGAAGCTGATGGAATTATTATCCGCAAAGAGTATCCGCAGGTTCCCCCCGAAAGTAGAATACAGTCTATCAGAAGTAGGGAACACTTTAATGCCTATTCTTCAATTATTCTGTAAGTGGGGATATGAGCATATCACGGACGATTGGATGTTATAAATTAAAAACATCACTGTATGGAAAATGCTGTACAGTGATTTTTTTGTACGGAATAGAGGGGATGATTTTTACATGGATTTTTACTTTGAACTCCCTGGTAAATAAAAAATTGAGAATTCAATTCTTAAAAATAAAAAGTTCACGATGATATGGATTGAAAGAATTGATGTACCGGGAAAAAGAGAATAACTGCTGAAATTTCCATATTTGCATGATATACTAAGCTATAAAATGATGTTACAATACGAGTTTTATATGGGAGGGACTGCTATGGAGATAAGAGTGCTGAAATATTTTCTTACCGTTGCCCGGGAGGAAGGTATTAATCGTGCAGCGGAGGTCTTGCATATTACACAACCCACATTGAGTCGCCAGTTATCACAGTTGGAGGAAGAAGTCGGTGTAAAATTATTCCACAGGGGGGCAAGGAAAATTACACTTACAAATGAAGGAATCCTGTTAAGGAGGCGGGGGAGGAAATTCTGGCGCTGGTAGACCGGACAGAAGCGGAACTGACTCAGCAGGAAGAACTTGTGGAAGGCAGAATTGTTATCGGCTGTGGAGAATTGGCAGCAGTTCAGATTCTGCCAAAAATGATTCAGACCTTTAATCAGAAATATCCTCTGGTCACTTATGATATTTTTACAGCAAATGCGGATTTGGTAAAGGAACAGATGGAAAAAGGCCTCATTGATATCGGGGTATTGCTGGAACCGATTGATATAGAGAAATTTGACTTTATCCGTCTGACAAAAAAAAGAGCGGTGGATTGTTTGATGCAGCCGGATGACCCACTGACAGAAAAGGATACAATCACAGCAAAGGATTTGGAAGGATTGCCGTTGATTTTGCCCCGCCGGCAGAATGTGCAGAATGAGGTCGCCAACTGGTTTGGAGATTCTTTTCAGAAAGTTCAGATACTGTTTACCAGTAATTTCAATACGAACAGTGCCATAATGGTTCAGGGAGGACTCGGATATTCGTTGGTTATTGAAGGGGCGGTACCGTTTTGGGATAAAGAAAAAATGACGTATCGTGACTTTAGTCTGTTGAACACGGGTGAGTTTCTCAACAGAGAAATGAACCTGTGTGAAATAAAAAACCACTTGCTATGCAAGTGGAGCAGTAGAAGGCTTATAGCGTTGGAAAAACCCCCGATGTTATAATTAGTGTGGGTCCTAAACCGCACTAAAAACAAAGGAGGTATCCAATATGGATAAAAATACTTTATCACATACGACATGGGAATGTAAATATCATATCGTATTTGCACCAAAGTTTCGTAGACAGATAATATATGGAAATATAAAAGCAGATGTGGCAAATATATTAAGTACATTATGTAAAAGAAAAGGTGTCGAAATTATAGAGGCAGAATGCTGTAAAGACCATGTGCATATGTATGTGAGGATTCCACCAAATATAAGTGTATCATCATTTATGGGATATTTAAAGGGAAAAAGTTCGCTCATGATATTTGATAGGCATGCCAATTTAAAGTATAAATATGGGAATCGAAAATTTTGGTGCCGAGGATATTTTGTAGATACCGTTGGAAAAAATGGCAAAAAAATTGAAGAATATATAAGGAATCAATTATTGGACGATCAGGCATATGAGCAACTGAGTTTCAAAGAATATACAGACCCGTTTACGGGTGAGCCAGTAATAAAAGGTAAATAAAAAGAGGCCCTTTAGGGCTAACCAGAGGAAATGGTGCGGTTGGGGCTTTTGATTCGTAGGGCCTTTGAGGCCCATGCCGGTAATCGCAAACCACCAGTTTTCACTGGTGGTTCTGATTTAGTAAATATATGAGAAATTGAGATGAGGAGAGGATTAAAATGACAAAAGTAACCGCAGGGCGTGACCAGTTAGGTGATTTTGCCCCTTTCACATCCGGAATGCGAAAAACCACGGTGTGACTGCAGAGGAAATGGCGGAAATCCTGACCCATGCGGCTTTTTTATGCCGGATGGCCTAAAGCCTGGGCAGCCTTTAAAATGGCAAAAGAAGTATACAGTGAAGCATAGAAGATGATGTCCGAATAAGAGAATTGGAGGTAAAACGGATGAAAAAAATGGGAGTTATTTTATTGACACTTTGTATGACCATATCCCTCGCAGCCTGTGCAGGGAACAGTCCTCAGGCAAAAACAGGTTCTTTGGATACATCGGATACTGCCGTTAAAGGAATCAACGAATCAGAAGAAAGTGCGGATTCCGAAACAAAGAACGGCAATGAACAAACTGGTGAAACGGCGGCAGAGCCGGATACGGGAACTGTAGATACCAATATTTTAGTGACTTATTTTTCGGCAACAGGCACGACAAAAGGTGTCGCTCAGACGATTGCAGATACTTTAGGCGCGGACCTTTACGAAATTGTTCCTGCTGAGCCATATACAGAGGCTGACCTGAATTATAACGATGATCACAGCAGATCTACTGTTGAAATGAATGATCCGTCTGTGCGTCCGGCTATCTCAGGTTCCGTGGAAAATATGGAGCAGTATGACATTGTGTTTGTTGGCTATCCGATCTGGTGGTATGATGCGCCGAGAATTATGAGCACATTTATGGAAAGCTATGATTTCTCCGGGAAAACCATTGTGCCGTTTTGTACTTCCGGAGGAAGCGGTATCGGTTCCAGCGGAGAAAATCTGGAAGCATTAACCGATGGCGCCCGATGGCTTTCCGGTCAACGGTTAAATAGCGGCAGTTCGGGGAGGAAATTGCAGAATGGATCGAAAGTCTTGGACTGAATGGATAAAAGAGCAGAGAAGGAAGTGCAAATTAATGGAATATAGAAAGTTACCAAAGGGAAGGGAACAAATCAGTATTCTTGGCCTGGGGACCAGTTCTATTCAGGCATCCGGCGAAAAAGAAATTGAAGAAGTTGTATCACTTGCAATAGAAAATGGAATCAATTTTTTTGATATGGCATCGGCGGAAGCAAAACCTTTTGAAGCCTACGGAAGAGCCATCGCCGGGCGGCGGGAGCAGGTGTATTTTCAGCTTCATTTTGGAGCCAATTATGAAACCGGGACATACGGATGGACAACAGATCGGATACGGTGAAACGTTCTGTGGAGTGGCAAATGAAAATGCTCCGGACGGATTATATTGATTTTGGATTCATTCACTGTATAGATGAAGGGTCTGATTTGCAGGCTGTACAAAAAAACGGCATTCTTGACTATATCATGCAATTAAAAACACAGGGGTAGTACGGCATATCGGACTGTCCTCCCATACCCCGAAGCTGGTAAATCAAATATTGGATATGGATATCTTAGATATGCTGATGTTCAGCATTAATCCCGGCTATGATTACCAGCATGGAACCCGGCCGGATTATGAAACGGGCAGTTATGCGGTGGGGAGTGCAGAGGGCGGATGAACCTGTATTGCCGCTGTGAGAAGGAAGGCGTTGGTATTTCCGCAATGAAGGCCTTTAGCGGCGGTCAGTTGCTGGACGCAAAAACCTCGCCTTTTGGGAAGGCGCTGACGGAATACCAATGTATTCAGTATGCGCTGGATAAGCCGGGGGTTTTAACTGTTCTTCCCGGTATTCGGAATAAAAAGGATTTGCATCGGATATTAGGCTTTTGTAAAGCATCGGAGGCGGAAAAAGGATTATGCCATTCTTGGAACCTTTGTACCTCAGGATGCCGAAGGTGTGTGTGTATACTGCAATCATTGCCAGCCATGTCCGGCAGGACTGAACGTGGGTCTGATGAACAAGTATTACGATTTATCTATGGCGGGCGATCATCTGGCCTATGAACATTATCAGAAGCTGGAGGTAAAGGCGGAGAAGTGTATCCAATGTGGACACTGCAATAAACGGTGTCCCTTCCATGTAAATCAGATTGAAAGAATGGAGAAAATTCATGAGTATTTTGAAGGCGAAAGGAACCATTGACTTTGAATAAAATAATTTTTAGGAGGACTTTATAATGCGTAAGAAAATTTTAGTTGCTTATTTTTCTGCAAGCGGTGTGACCGCAAAAGCAGCATGGAGACTGTCAGAATCTATTGGAGCTGACTTATACGAAATCAAGCCGGAGATTCCTTATACTTCTGCGGATTTAAACTGGATGGATAAAAAAGCCGTAGTTCGGTTGAAATGAATCATCCTGCTTCACGTCCTGCCATTGCCGAAAAACTTCAGGGAATGGATGAATATGATGTGGTTTTTGTAGGATTCCCAATATGGTGGTATACAGCGCCAACAATTATTCACACATTTCTTGAAAGTTATGATTTCTCGGGAAAGACAATTGTGCCTTTTGCAACTTCCGGAGGAAGCGGCATGGGCGGGACGCATACGAAGCTTGCAGTAAGCTGTAAGGGAGCGACGCTGCTTCCTGGGAAATTATTGAATGGACGTTTGTCAGAAACAGACCTGAAGGTCTGGGTCGAAAGTTTGGAGCTCTGATTATTAATTGACCGAAGAATATCAAATCGAAGATTTCCCCATTGTCCTGCAAATGCCGGAATTGCCAACAGGCTGTGAGATTACGGCGCTGACTATGGTATTGAATTATTATGGATATCCTGTAGATAAAGTAAGTATGGCCTCAAATTTTTTACCTTTGGCAGATGACGATTTATATTATGGAGAAAACGGAAAGTTTTATGGTCCGGATATGGATCAGTATTTTATTGGAGATCCATTTTCAGAAAGCGGAATTATATGCGGTACTCAGGCCATAGTCACTGCAGCCGATACATATTTACATATGCAGGAGAGTTTATATGCGGCAAAGGATATCACCGGAAGTTCTGTGGACGCATTATATAATAGAGTCAGCCGGAATCAGCCGGTGATTGTATGGGTAACGATTGGGATGGAGGACCGGAATGAAGTTCAGGGATGGTATACGGAAAACGGTTCCTATGTAGAATGGAGTACGAATGACCATGGTGCCGTTTGATCGGATATACCGATACCACAGTGATGATTGCAGACCCTGTTTCAGGTCGGATGACGTATAGCCGGGCACAATTTGAAAGGGTGTTCATGGAACGCGGTTCCAAGTGCGTAGTGATAGCATAAATCTTTGAAACTAGGCTTCAGGCGATTCCCGTCGATGCCGGTAAATCCGCCTTTTTAGATGTGGGATGCGGCAAGGGAATGTGCATGAAATGCGCTGTGGAGAGCGGCTATAAAAAGTTGCCGGTCTGGATTTGGACAAGCATCTGTTAGATATTGCCATGAAAAATATGAAGAAATTAAATATGGAGGTTTCCTGTATTTATGCAAATGCTGTAGAATTTACAGAGTATGCGGATTATGATGTTTTTATTTTTACAATCCCTTCGGAGAGGAAATCTTTAAAGAGGTGATTCAGAAGATTAAAGACAGCCAGATTGAACATAACCGGGAAATCTGGGTGGCATACTATCATCCGGTTTTTGGTAAGTTGTTTATTGATGCCGGCTTTATCATGGAAAAGGAACTTCATGACCGGACCAGAGATACAACAACCCATTTTTACCGGTATTCAAAATGGGAACTTTAAGCAAGGACTGCATATTTTTTGCCAGGAAATGTTTATTATGGGCGATGTATCCATGGTCGCATCTAAAATAAATTTATAGATATCCGTCATATCTGGATTGATATGACGGATTTTTTGAATTACATATATTTTTGTGCTTCCTGGCTGAGAATACTCACATGTGTTAAACGTTCCCATGGAAGTTCACTTTCCGGTTTTCCAAAATGTCCATAAGCGGATGTTTTAGAATACAGAGGCTGCCTTAATTCCAGAAAATGAATGATTCCCGTTGGAGTGAGAGGGAAAATATCACGGATGATAAGGCAAAGGGCAGTGTCAGAAACTCTTCCTGTTCCAAAAGTTTCAACAGACACAGAAGTAGGTTTGGCTACACCGATTGCATAGGAAAGCTGTACTTCACAGGTATCTGCTAACTGAGCTGCAACGATATTTTTTAGCAATGTATCGTGCCATATAAGCAGCAGAACGGTCAACTTTTGTAGGGTCTTTTCCGGAGAATGCGCCGCCGCCATGATGTGCATATCCTCCATAGGTATCTGCGATAATCTTTCTCCCGGTAAGCCCTGTATCAGCAGCGGGACCGCCGAGAACAAATTGTCCGGTAGGATTGATGTAAATCTTTGTGTTTTTATCAATGTAAGATGCAGGCAGCACGGGGGTAATCAAATAATTACAGATATCGTCACGAAGTTGTTTAATGGAGATATCCGGGTTGTGCTGCGTGGACACAACTACAGCAGCGATGCGCACAGGAATATTGTCATGATATTCTACGGTAACCTGTGACTTCCCATCTGGGCGAAGATAAGGAAGAATGTTGTTTTTTCTAAGTGCAGTCAGATGTTGAGTAAGGCTGTTGGCAAGTGAGATGGCAAGAGGCATATATGCAGATGTTTCATTACATGCATACCCGAACATCATACCTTGGTCACCGGCACCAATATTTTCCTCACCATTTTCGGTTTGTTCTAATGCGCAGTCTACACCACAGGCGATATCGGGAGATTGTCTGTGCAGAGTGGAAGAAAATGCACAGGAATCAGTAAATCCATATTCTTCCTTTGTATAGCCAATGTTACGAATAACTTCGCGTGCACATTTTTCATAATCCACAGAAGCATTTGTAGTGATTTCTCCCATTATATGAACCGCCCCAGGCTCTACGGTAACTTCACACGCACAACGGCTGTAAGGATCCTGTGCTAATAATTCATCCAGAATTTTATCTGAAATCTGGTCGCAAATTTTATCAGGATGTCCCTCTGTAACAGATTCTGATGTCATTAATCGAATTTCCATAAAAATACCTACCTTTCATTTTCTCATGTTATATCATCATTGGTAAAAGAAAAACCTTCTTAATTCGTTTTTCATATTGTAACAAAAATGCAAGGGAAAATCCTGGGACAAAATTTTCGGATTGTCTTTAAAAGTAACAGGTTTTCGGTAATGTCCATTTTGGGACAAAGGTACGGGTTTGGGTAATGCATTAAAAAAAGAACTGATTTACTATTAATACAAGCTAAGCCAGAGAGTTATCAGAAATCCTGGATTGTATAAAGAAGGAAAGAGAGGAAACACATATGAACAGTATTGCAAAAGAAAGTAAAAAGCAGCAACTATTTCAACTACATTAAATCAGGCATTAAAATATTTGGATAAAGATTTTTGAAACGAATCTTCCTAAAGTGATGGATCGGTAGATAAGGTCACACCGGAAGGATGGTATGAAGAACCAAGAAATGCAATCCGGAATGTAATTCAGGAGAAAAACCACTGGTACGAATTAGTAATGAAGATTATGGAACTGGACACAGGGGTACGAAATGCGTTTTGAAGAATTTTATGGTAAATGCCAGTCTTTCCGGAAGTGCAGTACAGGAAGAAGTGAGGAGAAAGAAGGATGTAATGTACCATGGGCAATTTTGCTGGATCCAACTTCCGCATGTAATCTTCATTGCACAGGCTGCTGGGCAGCAGAATACGGAAACCGTCTGAATCTCACATTAGATGAACTTGATTCCATTGTGACTCAGGGAAAAGAACTTGGAACTTATATGTACATCTTCACAGGCGGAGAGCCGCTGGTGAGAAAAAAGATATTCTTGCACTTTGTGAAAAGCATTATGACTGTGAATTTTTAAGCTTTACGAACGGGACATTAATTGATGAAGATTTCTGTAAGGAAATGCTAAGAGTGAAAAACTTTGTTCCGGCTATCAGTCTGGAGGGATTTGAGAGTGCTAATGATGGCCGAAGGGGCAATGGCGTATTTGATAAGGTAATGAAAGCAATGGCGCTTTTAAAGAACACAAGCTTCCATTCGGTATCTCTACCTGCTATACAAGCCAGAACTATCAGGATATTACCAGTGAAGAGTATTTTGATATGATTATTGATGCGGGGGGACTGTTTGTGTGGTTTTTCCACTATATGCCGGTTGGAAACGGGGGCAGCGCCTCAGCTTCTTCCGACGCCTGAACAACGTTCGGAAGTTTATCATAGAATCCGGGAATACAGAAACAGAAAACCTATTTTTCCATGGACTTCCAGAATGATGCAGAATATGTAGGCGGCTGTATTGCAGGCGGAAGAAGATACTTACATATCAACGCAAAAGGCGATGTGGAGCCTTGTGTATTTGTACATTACTCTAATGCAAATATCCGTGAATGTACACTGTTGGAGGCATTAAAGAGTCCTATTTTCATGGCATATCATGAGGGACAGCCATTTAATGAAAATATGCTCCGTCCATGTCCGATGTTAGAGAATCCGGAGAAGATAAGAGTGATGGTAAAAGAAACAGGGGCACAGTCAACGGATTATGAATCTCCGGAGACAATTGATAATCTGTGTGACAGATGTGTACCGTATGCTGAAAATTGAAGCCGATGGCAGATAATCTTTGGAGTGGCTGTGCAGGATGTCAAAAAGGGTGTAAGGAGAAGGTGGACTAATGTGGTAGCCTGCTGTTTCTGAGAAACAAAAAAGATAATGAGGCGGCACATCGTTTTATGCTACGATGTGCCGCTTTTTTTTTCAAAGAAGGTGTGCCATGAAAAGAAAAAAATATTGGTACGTGGCTTAGCCATTATTTTTATAGGTTTTCTGATTTGGAGCATTTTTCACCAGAATTATCAAGAGATACTGAAGCTGCTCCGGCAGGTTCCCATAAATTTATTTGTCATGATTTTGGTTTTGGGGATGTTGTATCAGTTAATTGAAGCAGGAATGTGCTTTGCGCTTGTAAAAAAGATATCTGGAAACCTTTTCCTTTTTGTCTGCTGTACAGCTGGTGTTTATAGGATTTTTTACAAATATAGTAAGTATGGGAACAGGAATCATACCCGCCAAAAGTTATTATTTGTACAAGAAGGGAATGCCGGCGGGGCGTGGTATCAGCGTTATGACATATGAGTATATTTTTCATAGAACGTCAGTACTTTTATGGGTGCTTTTTCTTTTACCGGTCATCGGCAATATCATACAGGCAGATCACATGGGAATACGCTGGTGGCTCATATTGGGAATTGTTATAACTGCCGGAATCAATCTGCTTTTAGTTCTTTTTATGTACATGGGAAAAGTTCAGAGCCTTTAGTTTCTATATTTTGGAAAAAAAATCTCCTTCAAAGGAAAATGGAAAGAGAAAAAGGAGATATGGAAAGAGCAGATAAATGGGTTGTATTATGAATCAAAGTCAGTGATAAAAGATAAGAAACTGATTATAGAAATGCTTGTTTTGAATATGGTAAAACTTGCAATTCTTTATTTGATACCATGGTTTTCACTCTTGGCAGTAGGGGAAGAGTCAGCGTGTACGTTTGGGAAAAGTTTTGTGCTTGCAGCAGTTATGGTTCTGATGACAAGCGTCATTCCCCATGTTGCGGGTATGGGACCGGCAGAGTATATGTTTATTTTTGTGTACGGATTCTATACAACACATGCCGGGGCGGTATCCGCCATGTCGGTCTACCGTGCGGCTACATATTTTTACCGTTTTTAATCAGTATAGCAGCAGTACTGCTTGGCAAAAGGACAGAAGCAGGGAAAGGAGAGCAGATGGCGAAAAAAAGAATCGGAGAGAAAAGAAACCGGCAGACACAATCCCGAAAAAAAGAAAATTCAGCGGGTAAATCCCGATTATAGATATGGTCTGACAAAAGAGCAGATAAAAGAACGGCTGGATGGCGGATGGACGAATATCGAAGTAGATGCCACATCCGTGACTGTAAAGGAAATCATTAAAAAGAATGTGCTCACTTATTTCAATCTGATTTTTGCGGTGCTGACGGTGTTACTCTGTCTTGTGGGGGCTATACGTGAACTGTCTTTCCTGCCGATTGTGGTGATAAATACGGTAGTAGGCATTATTCAGGAAATCAGGGCAAAAAATATACTGGAAAAATGAGTATGATTAATGCACTCAAAACCGATGTGGTTCGCAACGGAAGAATTCGGTCCGTTGCTTCGGAAGAGCTTGTAGCGGATGATATTGTCATTTTTAAGAATGGCAGTCAAATCTGTGCTGATGCGGTGGTCTGCTCCGGAGAGGTACGGGTAAACGAATCTTTGCTTACAGGAGAGTCGGAAGAAATCGTGAAAAAGAAGGGGATTTCCTGCTTTCCGGCAGCTTTATCGTATCCGGAAAATGTTACGCAAAATTGAGAATGTAGGAGAAGATTCTTATATTTCAAAATTGACCTTAAAAGCAAAGGCTATGAAAGAAGGCGAGCAGTCGGAGATGATCCGGTCTCTGGACAAACTGGTAAAAGCTGCCGGAATCGCTATTATTCCAATTGGAATTGCCCTGTTTGTGCAAAGCTATTTTTTTAATCAGGAATCTTTCCAAAACAGTATTACTTCTATGGTAGCTGCAGTAATCGGTATGATACCGGAAGGGCTTTACCTTTTGGCAACTATGGCGCTTACGGTCAGCAGTATCCGGCTTGCTTCAAAAAAGGTACTGCTTCATGATATGAAGAGCATCGAGACGCTTGCACGGGTGGATGTCCTGTGTGTGGATAAAACGGGAACCATTACAGAAAATCACATGGATGTAAAAGAAATTATTTCTTTAACCAAAAAGAAGGAATGGATACCATAAAAGGAATTCTCTCGGATTTTGTGTTGGCAATGGGGGACAACAGTACCATGAAAGCACTGAAAAAGTATTTCATGGATTATAAGGGGGAGAAACCCCTGGAAATTATCTCCTTTACTTCTGCAAATAAATACAGTGGTGCGGTATTTGAGTCGGGAAGTTATGTGTTGGGAGCGCCGGAAATTGTGTTGGGTAAAGATTATGATAAATATGAAGAGAGAATGGAAACCTATTCAGGGAAAGGCTATCGTCTTTTGATTTTTGGAAAATATAAAGAAAAACTGGATGGAAGAAAACTGACAGAAAGCGTAGAACCGTTTGCACTGATTATTCTGATGAATCATATCAGAAAGGAGGCACCAGCTACTTTTTGCGTATTTTGCAAAGCAGGGAGTAGAGGTGAAAGTTATTTCCGGTGATCATCCGCTGACGGTTGCAGAGACGGCAAGACAGGCAGGAATTAAAAACACAGAGAGGTATGTGGATGCCAGAACTTTGAAAAGTAAAGAAGAAATTGAACATGCGGTAATGCACTATACTGTATTCGGAAGGGTGCTCCCGGAACAAAAACGATTATTTGTACAGGCGCTGAAAAAACAGGGAAAGACCGTTGCCATGGCCGGAGATGGTGTAAATGATGTACTGGCGCTGAAAGATGCTGACTGCAGTGTGGCGTTGGCATCGGGAAGTGAAGCTGCCATGCAGGTGTCACAGGTGGTCCTTTTGGAATCCGACTTTTCCAGAATGCCCGAAGTGGTGGCAGAAGGACGCAGAGTTGTAAATAATATTCAGCAGTCAGCCAGTTTATTTCTGGTGAAAAATATTTTTTCTTTTTTAATGTCACTGATTTCGATTGGGTTTGTATTTAAATATCCGCTGAAACCGTCTCAAATATCCTTGATCAGTATGTTTACGATCGGAATTCCTGGATTTTTTTCTTGTCTCTGCAGCCAAATGAGAACAGAATTGAGGGAAATTTTCTTGCCAATGTTCTGTTAAAGGCACTGCCGGCAGGAATTACGGATGCTCTGGTAGTGGCATCCCTGTCTTATTTTGGGATGATCTTTCAGGTAGGAGAGACGGATATTTCTACAGCAGCAACCATGCTTTTGGCTGTGGTGGGATTTATGATATTGTACAAAATATGCCTTCCGTTAAATCCGATGCGCATCGGTATTCTGATGGGATGTATTGCCGGAATTATAGGAGCCAGTCTGCTGCTGCCGGAGCTTTTCGGGATCCATTCCATGTCAAATCAGTGTGTGATGTTGCTGCTGGTATTTTCCATTGCAACGGAACCTGTACTTCGGTATCTTACACGGCTGAATGAAATCATACAGGGAATATATAAAAACATCAGGAGCGTCACAGAAAAAAAAAAATATACGGCGTTAAAAAATAGATTTTGAGGTAAAGAAACGATTTTGGCTATAGGATTTCAGCAGAAGATGTGTTATGCTGAAAAAAAGAAATGAAGCAAGGAGGAATCAGATGCAAACAGATTTAAATAAAGTTTTAATAGAAGGTATGTTGAAAAAAGCAGTGAGTGATATCCATACTTCTCCTGGACGAACTGTAAGAAATTTAGTTGATTTAGCTGTAAGTTTTTCCAGAGGGCGTTTTCAGAAGAAATTTTTGTGCATTGTACAAGAAATGCTTCAAAATCCGGAAAGTAAATATTATCAATTGTTCATGGATATTGTATCTAGTGTGGATATGGATTTATTAATTAAGTTCGGAATGAATTTGGGCTATAATGGATGTACAAAAGGAGCAAAACGAATAAGAGAAATAGAGGCGGAAAAAGGGTTTAATATTCCCTGGTGTTTAATATTGAATGTAAATCCGGAAAAATTGGAGGCAGAGCCGGAGACCTATCCTGAAATACTGAGACAGGGAGTGTCCCTTGGGATTCAGACATATTGTTTGGGTATTCGAGATGGAAATCCGGAAAAACTGATTCCTGTATTTGAAGGTCAGCCGGATTGTGCCTTTGTCATTTTCCTGAATGGACATCAGATTACAGAAAAGTTTTTGGAAAGTGTAAAAGAAAATAAGAATGTAATGATTTCGGTATATAACGATGAATCAGCGGCAGAGGCATGTGCAGAGCTTCGAGAACATCGTCTGTTATATGCTGTACAGCAGAGATATACAGAACAAGACCGAAAAGTAATTTTGAGCGGAGGCTGGATTGACGGTGTACTTCCACTGCGTTCACAGTGTGCTTTTTGATCCCTGATACGGTTTGTGGAGAAGAAATCAGAAGAGAAGTGGATCAATATGTTACAGATACACGTAAAAACAGAAATATCCAATTTTAGTTTTGGAAATGCTATTTGATATATGGAAGATTGATAAGATTATCTCTGAAGATGCCTATGTAGTTGGTTTTGAAAAGGATGGGAATGTCCGTACCTATAATGGAATACGAGAGGAAAAGGCATATAACATTTTCGAAAACAGTCTGGAAGATATTTTGTATGCCGCAGCAAAAAATAAAGGTTTTATGAAATCAGTAATAAGGAAACAGATGCCATATTGCAGTGGCCTTTGCCAGACGCAATCGGGTTGACGTTATACAGGATTCAGCATAAAGGAGAACCTGTTGTGTGATTTTTCTTCATACAACAGGTTCTTCTTTATGTTGCTATATTTAATAATTTATGTATTTAAAATCGTATTCTGCGAAGCAATGTGTATGCATTGCATTAGAAAATTAGTAAACTGTTTTGGATCCATACAGTCTTTTGTGTACAGCCATTTTTTTATGGCACACACAAAAGCATCGGCATAAAAATCGGAAAAAGGTTCAATAGAAAATTCTTGTGGAATACAGGCAGCGATATCTTCAGAAACAATGGCTTTGATGATAGCCGCGAAATAATCTGTAAATGAATTCTGCCCATCCACACTAAAAGTTTTCTGATAAAAGGACGATTCTCATAAAAGTAAGTACAAATCTCTTCCAGCAGTTCTATGCGTGGTATTTCCTCTTTTTTTCTTACTACGCTTATAAACTCAGTAAAATAAATCCAATTTACCAGCTCGTATTTGTCCTTGAAATGATAATAAAAACTTTTGCGGTTCATTCCACATTTTTCGCAAATATTACCCACGCTGATTTTATCGAAATTCTGAGTCTGAAGAAGTTCTTTAAGTGCCTGTGCCAAGGCACGTTTTGTAATATTCGAATCGGCCAAAAAGTTCTCGCCCCTTTCCGCTTTTTAAACAAATTTTGTATATATTATATATTATATATTAGTTTGTTTGGAAAATCAAATTAATAGGGACAAAAACAATTATTGTCCAAAAATGTAACATAGTTTTTTTGTGTCTAAAGACAAGTATTTTTCTGTAGATTATACTAATACTATACTTAAATATTAAGAAAGAAGCGAGGAGGCGTACATATGTTATATCATAATAAACCGATAACGACTGTTTTAAAAGAATTATCCACAGATGCGGAAAAAGGGCTTACATCGATTGAAGCAGGGAAAAGGATGTCTGAATACGGACAAAATAAACTCAGTGAGAAAAAAAAGAAAACAAATTTTCAGCGTTTTTGTGATCAGTTTAAGGATGTTATGATTTTAATACTGATTGCAGCGGCAGTGATTTCTTTTGGAATTGTCTGTGTAGAGGGTGAACCTGTAGAATTTTTTTTTGAACCGATACTGATTCTTTTGATTGTTGTGCTCAATGCTTTTATGGGAATGATGCAGGAAAGCAAGGCAGAGAAAGCGCTGGAAGCGTTAAAAGATATGTCAGCTCCCCCATGCAAGAGTGCTGCGCAATGGAGAAGAGAAAGTCATAGATGCATCTGAACTTGTACCTGGGGACATTATTCATTTGGAGGCTGGGGATTTTATACCTGCGGACGCAAGACTTATTAAGAGTGTTAGTTTGAAATGTGAAGAGTCAGCATTGACCGGAGAGTCAGTTCCATCTGAAAAAGAGGCTGACGCATCTGTAAAAGAGAATGCACCAATTGGTGACCGCAGTAACATGGTATTTTCCGGATGCAGCATTACTTACGGAACAGCAGAAGCAGTTGTTACGGCAACGGGTATGGCAACGGAAATGGGGAAGATTGCAGATTTACTTGAGGGAGAAGGCAGTATTCAGACACCGCTGCAGAAGAAATTGGCTCAGCTTGGAAAATATTTGGGGGTTCTGGCACTGGCAGCTTGTGGCGTAATTTTTGTGGTAGGCCTTGCGGGCGGAATGCCGATTATGGATATTTTTATGACAGCAGTTTCGTTGGCGGTATCAGCTATACCGGAAGGCCTTCCGGCGATTGTTACGATTGTGCTTTCTATCGGAGTACAGCGTATGGTAAAGAAGAATGCACTGATACGCAGACTTCCGGCGGTGGAAACCCTGGGAAGCGCATCTGTAATTTGTTCGGATAAGACGGGCACACTGACGCAGAACCGTATGACGTTGGTAAAAGCATATATAGATGGCGGTGTGGGAACAGAAGAAATTACTGCTGAGAATACAGAGGAGGTAAAAAGCTCCTTGCTTTTGCAACGCTTTGCTGTGATGGAAGCGTTGTTATTGAAGGAAATGAAGAACGTCACATTGGAGACCCGACAGAAACGTCCATCATACTTGCGGCTCATAAAATGGAATGCCAAAAGGACAGCTTCTGGATAGATATCCGAGACTCGCTGAGATTCCTTTTGATTCAGACCGAAAACTGATGTCGGTTGTAAACAGAATTGACGGAAAAAACATAGTGATTGTTAAGGGTGCATTTGATATAATGGAATCCAAATGTATAAAAGGAGATGTTAACACGGCGCGGAAAGCTGTAGAACACATGAGCGAAGAAGCTCTTAGAGTTTTAGCTGTTGCCTATAAAGTGATTGCGCATGTTCCTGAAAATCTGATTCCGGAAGAACTGGAAAATGGCCTGACTTTGATGGGGCTGGTTGGAATGATTGATCCGCCGCGTCAGGAGGCGAAAGTGGCTGTGGAAACATGCAAAAAGGCAGGAATCCGACCGGTTATGATTACAGGGGATCATATAGTAACAGCTACAGCCATTGCAAAAGAGCTGGGGATTTTCAAGGAAAATGACCGGGCGGTTACAGGCACAGAGCTGGATAATATGACAGATGAGCAACTGGATGAGAATGTGGAACACATATCTGTGTATGCCCGGGTTTCACCGGAAAATAAAATTCGTATTGTGAAAGCATGGCAGAAAAAAGGACGGATTGTATCTATGACGGGAGATGGTGTCAACGATGCACCGGCATTAAAAGCAGCGGATATCGGGTGTGCCATGGGAATTACAGGGACAGATGTGGCAAAAGGTGCTGCAGATATGACGCTGACGGATGATAATTTTGCAACAATCGTGGATGCTGTTCGGGAAGGTCGGGGAATCTATGCAAATATTAAAAAAAAGTTGTAGGATTTCTGCTTGGTACCAATATCGGTGAGGTTGTTGCAGTATTCACAGCCATGCTGCTGTGGCATAAGTCACCGTTTCTTTCTATGCAGCTTTTGTGGATTAATCTTGTGACAGATAGTCTTCCGGCGATTGCCCTTGGAATGGAAGCCGTGGAAACGGACATTATGGATAGGAAACCAAAACCAAAGAATGAAAGTATTTTTTCTAATGGATATGGTGTACAGATTGTTTTACAAGGACTTATGTTTGCGGCTTTAGCGTTAACTGCATTCCGAATTGGTGAGAATACAACGGGAAGTCTGGCTGGCGGACAGACAATGGCGTTTATGGTACTTTCCATGTCACAGGTTATTCAGGCATTTAATATGCGGTCGGATCATTCATTATCTAAAATCGGTATATTTACAAATCATAAATTAAACTGGGCATGTTTGATTTCGCTGGTTTTGGTAGCGTTAGTATTATTTACTCCTGTTAGGATTGCTTTTGGATTAATTCCATTGACAGGAAAGTTATATATTACGGCAGTGTGTTTAATATTAGTTCCGGTATTGCTTATGGAATTAGCAAAAAGCATTCGGTTTAATCAAACCAAAAAAATAATAGAAAGGCTGTATGGATATTGTATTCCTTTCCGGGTCAATGTCATTAAGTGAAAATTATTAAAAGAAAGAGAACTTCGTTATATCATAGAAGTTTCTCTTTCTTTTTTGTATATAAACATATAAAAGTCAAAAAGATATTTGAGATTACATTAGCGGACCAATCATACGTAGAAGACGTCCATAAATTTTAGTGGTTAGTTTTTCGTGTTGACATATTTCCAGAGTGATTTCCCGACAAGCTGACAAGGTGTTCTGAAAATCATGTTCGACATCGAATACGGCATCCATTCTGCAGAAAAAAAGCAGCACATTCAAAATGAAGATATAAACTGCGGTAATCCAGATTAATGGTTCCTACAATGGCTTTTTCATTATCAACAACAAAACTTTTTGCATGTAGAAAACCTGGCTTGAATTGGAAAATTCGGACACCGGATTTTAGAAGTTCCGGATAATATGTTTTAGCCACAGCAAATGCATAGGGTTTATCCGGAATTCCGGGCATAAGTATCTGCACATCTACGCCACGTCTGGCAGCATAGATAAGCGCAGTCATCATTTCGCTGTCAAGAATCAAATAGGGTGTCATGATATGAACATATTTTTTTGCATTATATAGGAGATCTATATAAACGGATTCCCCTACATAATTATCATCAAAGGGCTGTCACAATAGGGAATTACGTAACCGTCTGCATGCTGGAGGTTAAGAGCAATACCTGGATTCGGAAAATAACGTGAATAATTATTTTCCGGTTTTCTTGTGCTTAAAATCCAATTTTGCAGAAACATGGAGGTAAAACTTTTTACAGCATCTCCCTGAAGTTTAATTACGGTATCTTTCCAGTAACCAAAACGGACTTCGGCATTGATATAAGCATCTTCCAGATTGATTCCTCCGGTAAAAGCTGTATGTCCGTCAATAACTGTAATTTTTCGGTGATCACGGTTATTTTGTATGATGGATAAAATAGGCCGAAGCTGATTGAAAACCCGACATTGTATCCCGACGGCCCTCAGTTTTTTAAAATAGCTGTATGGCATATTAAAGGCGTTAGTACCGTCATACAGAAAACAGACTTCGACACCTTCGGATGCCTTTTGTTTTAAAATATCTAAAATAGAATTCCACATGATTCCTTCGGAAAAAGCAAAATATTCCATAAGGATAAATGATTTTGCACTTTCCAGACATTCAAAAGCGAAGGAAACATATCTTCACCGCAGGGGAAATATTGAATAGTTGTGTTGGTATATACCGGAAAATTTGAATTATTATAAAGATATCGGGACAAATTGGCAGTCTCGGGACTTTCTTCATAAAGTTGTTGAAAGACTTGATTATCCTGTTTTTCATATGGTATTACATTGTCACCAAGAAAATTTAGCCTTTTATTTATTATTCTGGGGCAAGTTGAAATTCAAGAAATATATAGAGGAGAATTCCAAATACCGGAAATAAAATAATAGGAAGAAGAGATGCCAATTTGTAGCTTGTTTTGCCTTTTCGATTTATGATGACGACGTAGGTAATAAATGAAAGGAAAGTAATTGTTCCATAAGATAATAGTCCGTTATGCATTCTATCAAAGAGCATAATCAGAAAGAATAATTGAAGAAACAGCAAGACGATGATAATGAAAGTCCGGCTGAAGATAAAATGATTTATTTTTTTTTATTGTTTTTAAAGTGAATTTTTTTTCTTTTTCATATGCATGCCTTCTCCTTTTTGAAATGACAAAAACCGGATTATAAATTGATCATATAAAAGAAATAATATATTGTCATTAGACAAGGTGAAAGGAATGGGAAGATTTGGGACAAATAATGGAGTTTGTCCATTTTACTTATTGACAAATTGTAAAGCGGTCTATATAATGCAAAGTGGTTAGCGGTGGCTAACCAACTTTTGAAACCGATGGTTAGATTTAACTAATTGAATGACGTCAAAGATGAAAAAATGAGTGTTAGGAGTAAGGTGTACAGTAAATGATTGATAAAAAACTGCTTCGGTTACTGGGCGAAAACAAAAAATACATTTTTACACGGCAGCATTGATGGTGGTTGGTCTTTTTGCCAATATTGTTATCACTGCCAGCATCTGCCGTGCTATCGAGTTTACCGCGCATTTTAAGGAAGATGGCGGGGATACCACGGTCTTTCTGTGGCTGGCTCTGACTGGTCTGGCGGCGGTTATCCTGCGCTATGTTTCTGCAAGGCTTGCAGGAGAATGGAAGGAGCTTCTCGGCAGGAAGGTGAAAAAGGATCTGCGTGAGCGTGTATATCATAAAATCGTGAAGCTGGGTGTCCGTTCTGCGGACGGAATGGGTATGGCTGGCCTTACCCAGGTGGCAATGGAAGGAATCGAGCAGCTTGACCTTTATTATACGACCTACATTCCCCAGTTTTTCTATGCGATGACAGCGCCTGTGATTCTCTTTGGGATGACTGTATGGATCGACTGGCGTGTTGCGCTGGTACTGCTTGCCTGTGTGCCGCTGATTCCGCTTTCCATTATTGCGGTTTCCAAATATGCAAAGAAAATATTTGCAAGATATTGGAGCAAATATACGTCTATGGGAGATGATTTTCTTGACCGTGTACAGGGACTGACTGAACTGAAAATCTTTCAGGCGGACGGAGCGCAGCACATGAAAATGAACGAAACAAACGAGGACTTCCGTAAGATTACGATGAAAGTTCTCGTGATGCAGCTTGCCAGTACGACGATTATGGATCTGGTGGCCTATGGCGGTGCCGGGGTCGGAATTGCCCTTGCGATATCCGGTGTTTTGAAGGGAAGGCTATCCCCTTTTTTCAGCATTGTTCCTGGTTCTCGTTGCGGTGGATTTCTTTTTACCCCTTCGTGCCTTTGGTTCTGCTTTTCATGTGGCGATGAATGGAGCAAGCGCCGGCAATAAAATTCTTTCTTTATTCGAGCAGCCGGACCCGGTGTGGGGAGAAGAGACAGTGGCGAACAGAACTCTGAAGGTTGAAAATGTGACCTTTTCCTATGATGGCCGGCGGGATGTGCTGAAAAATGTCAATATGTGTTTTCCGGAGGTTGGGATGACTGCCATCGTCGGTGAATCGGGCTGTGGCAAATCGACGGTTGTCAATATGCTGCTTGGGGCATTCCATCCTCAATCGGGAAGGGTAACGGTGGGAGAGAAACCTATCGAAAGTCTGGCAAGGGAAAGCTATTATGCGCATCTTGCAGCGGTTAGCTATAATACATATATTTTTAACGAAACCGTTCGGGAAAATTTTCTGCTTGTCAATAAAAACGTAACAGATGAAGAAATTTACAGGGCGCTTGAGAAGGTCAATCTTGCCGGATTTATTTCTGAAAATGGCGGACTTGACAAAGTGATTACAGAGGATGCTTCGAATATTTCAGGCGGACAGAAACAACGGCTTGCCCTTGCGGTCAATCTTGTGTCGGATAAGGATATCTATGTGTTTGATGAGGCAACAAGTAATATCGATATTGAGAGTGAAACAATTATTATGGCAAATATCAGGGAGCTGTCTGAAGCCAAGTCGGTCATTGTGATTTCACACCGCCTTGCCAATATAGTTCCTGCCGATTACATTTATTATCTGGAATCCGGCCGGGTGGCAGAGATGGGGCCCCATACTGAATTGATGGCGAAACAGGGTGGATACGCAAAGCTTTATCAGGCACAGAAAAATCTGGAAGAGGGCTGCAGCGTTTCTTTGAAAATGAGGAGGAAGGTGTATGCGTAAAAAATAATCTCCGCAGAAGCGGGGCCAGAATAATGGCGAGCCTGATGACGCTGCTGGGCAGCCTTGCTTATATTATGATCCTTGCAGTGATTAACGGCGCCATTGGCTTTCTCTGCGCAATGGGCGTGACACTTTTCGGTGCGGTGGGCATCGCAAAAGTCCTGGGGGAACCGGTTGCGATCTCTTATGAGGTAATCCTTGTTCTCATTATCGGATGCGGTATTTTGCGTGGAATACTGCGCTATTTTGAACAGTATTCCAATCATTATATCGCATTCCGCCTGCTGGCAGCGCTTCGTGACCGGATTTTCGGTGCCCTGCGGGTATTGTGTCCGGCTAAGCTGGAGGGCAAGAAAAAAGGATCCATTATTGCAATGATTACTTCAGACATAGAAACGCTGGAGGTGTTTTATGCCCATACCATTTCCCCGGTCTGTATAGCCGTTCTTGTATCCTTCTGTGTGGTGATGTTTGTGGGGATGGTTTCGAGCTGGTGGCTGGCATTGGTGGCACTGGCAGGCTTTATAACGATTGGCATCCTTTTGCCTTTGTTTTTTTCCGGCAAACTGAAAGCGTCCGGTGTGAAATACCGCAGGGAGTTTGCAGCCTTCAATGCCTACTTTTTCGACAGCATCAAGGGGATTAAAGATATTGTTCTGAATAATGGGGAAGGGAACGTGAAAGGGAAGTGAATCGACGCTCGGACCTTCTTCTTGATGAAACGAGGAAGATGAAACGTGAGATTACCAAAGCTTCTTCAGTCACAGAATTGTGTATGTCTTTCTTTATCATTGCCGCTCTTGCAATCGGTATTTTCCTTGTGATAAACGATGTGCTTACAGTCGGCAGAATGATTATCGGTGTGGCTGCCATATTCAGTTCTTTCGGTCCTGTTATTGCAATTTCAGCGCTGCCGGGAAATTTGACACAGACCTTTGCAGCGGGCGACCGGGTATTAAATCTTCTGGCCGAGGAACCGGCAGTCGTTCCCGTCAAACAGGGAAAAAGCATAGAATATAAAAACCTTTCCGTAAACCGTCTGTCCTTTTCCTATGATGGAGAAACGCAGGTATTGTCGGACCTCTGTATGCATGCTGAAAAAGGCGAGATTATCGGCATTATCGGGGAATCCGGATGCGGAAAATCAACTTTTTTGAAGCTGCTTCTGCGTTTCTGGCAGAAAAGCCACGGTGAAATCAATTATAACGGTACGGATATCGAAGAGATTGACACAGAATCACTGCTCCGAAATGTTACAATGGTCAGTCAGGTCACCTATCTGTTTGACGAAACCATTGAGGAGAATCTTCGTATTGCAAAACCCGATGCCACACAGGAGGAGATGGAAAATGCGTGCAGGATGGCAGCAGTCCACGATTTTATTATTTCCCTTCCGGAGGGATACCGGACAAGGGCGGGGCCCTTGGCGACCATTTTTCAGCAGGAGAAAAGCAGCGGCTCGGTCTTGCGCGTGCATTTTTGCGCGGAAGTGGACTGATCTTTGCTGGATGAGCCGACCAGTAATGTGGACAGCATCAATGAAGGGATTATTTTGAAAGCATTGAGGGAACAGAAAGACAGAAAAAGTATTATTCTTGTATCCCACCGTGAGTCCACGATGGCGATTGCAGACCGGATTTACTGCGTAAAGGAGGGACGGATGTATGAGCAGAATCGAGAGCAGGCGTGAGCGGGAAAAGCGTATGGTCAGTCTTATGATAAGTTTGTATTGTCATAAAAATCACGGTGTCCTTGGAGAAATCTGTCCGGACTGCAGAGCGCTGAGAGATTATGCAATGCTCCGCAGTGATCAATGCCCCTTTATGGAAACAAAGACTTTTTGCTCAAATTGTAAGGTACACTGCTATAAAGCGGAAATGCGGGAAAAGATCCGCGCCGTTATGCGGTTTTCGGGGCCGAGGATGCTGCTGTATCATCCATTGATGGCAATTCGTCACAGGATTGAAAGTAATAAAGAAAAGAAAGGATTGAGAGAGAAAATGAGAATTAAGAAAATGCTTTGGATGGTTCTTGGATGTATGGGTTTGGGACTTGGGGCGATTGGCGCAGTAATTCCGATGCTTCCGGCCTTTCCTTTTCTGCTGCTGGCATCCTTTAGTTTTGCAAAGAGTTCTGAGAGCCTGAATACCTGGTTTATTCATACAAAGATATACAAAAATAATCTGGAAAGCTATGTCAAAGGTCAGGGAATGACCCGGGCGGCAAAAATACGTGTCATGGCAATGATAACAATTTTGATGTCCATTGGTTTTACGATCATGTTTATGAAAGCCATATATATTCCCTGTATGATTCTTGGAGGTGTCTGGCTTTTTCATATTCTTTATTTTATCTTTGGTGTAAGAACATGCCGGTTGGATGTGGTCGGATAAACAGGGTGTTATCAAGTATTTATTTGTTATTTTGAGACAGTTCTGAAATATTGACAATTTTAGTTGTTGGACTTCCTGTTGCAGTTCTGGCATCCGCACATTACAAATGGGACTGTTTGATGATGGGATTTACGAGCTGCAGGGGATGGTGATCATGGTAATATAATCACTTTGGTTTTTAATGGCCATTTCGTTTAATCCTTCTTCGTAGGCATAGCCGGTAAGGGTTAGACGGTGTTCATTGGCGTATGCCAGAGTGGCTTCGTAAATGTTCGGAAGAGTTCCCCAATCCCCAATACAAAAGGCGCGCAGATATTTACCGCCAGGCAGTATCTCATCGTATATCTCAGAGGTGTCAGGGCAGTAGGCGTAGAATGAAGTGTAGTGGCTGAAGTCATGTTGCCGGATACTGTCTATGGAAATACGGCTCCCAAAATTATCATAGAGATGAAAGAGCTTTTTTAAACGAAGGGAAAATTCAGCGGCAACAGAGAAATCCGCAGCATCATAGGTTCCTGAAATCGGGGAGGAAAGAATGATTTTTCTTTCGGGAAGTATGCACTGCTCGATGGTGCCGTGTTTTGAATGTGTACCTATTTTCAGTCGTTCTGACTTTTGCTCTAAAAATGCCTGTACGGATAAAAGCTGTTTGATGGATGCATCAATCAGCTTTTTTTTTTTTCCATTATTCGGGAAAAAGATTCATCGGATGGTCCGGTGACATATTCACGGATTTCGTCAATGGACAGACCGATTTTGCGCAGGGTCAAAATCAGTTCCAACTGGGCAAACTGAAAGCAGGTATAGTAATGATATCCGTTTTTTCCGATGACTTCCGGGGAAAACAGCCCAATGCTATTGTAATAATGCAGGGTACGCTTGTTGACACCGGTCAGTTTTGCAAATTCGCCGGAGGTATATAAATAATCTTTCTCTTTCATAAAAAAACTCCTTGACTGTACAGTGACTGTACATTATATGATACATTATGATCCAAGAGATATCAATAATGGAGGGAAATTTTTATGAAATTTATGTTAGCCAAGGAAGATCAGTGGCCGGAGATAAAAGAAATCTATCTGGAAGCCTTTCCGAAACGTGAAAGAAAGCCTTATTTTGTGCTGCGCTATTCTGTCAGAAGGAAGAAAGCCGTAATCATGACGGCTGCTGAAGGAAACCGGCTTCTGGGATTTGCAGTTCTTATTCCATATAAAGATATGGTTATGGTGGATTATCTGGCAGTGTCCGACAAAATCCGAAGCCGGGGAACGGGAAGCTATATCATAAAAAAATGTGTGTCAACAATTCAGGAATAAGAAAGTGGTTCTTCTGATAGAGCGTTTAGAGGATACTGCAGGAAACAGCAGACAGCGCATTGCCCGAAGGAAATTTTATCTGAAAAACGGATTTAAATCCGCGAATATTTTTATAACAGGGGCCGGTGGGAATATGGAAATTTTGAATTATGGCGGGGACCTTTCCAGGGAAGCGTATATTCGTCTGCAAAAATATGCCCTGGGAAGGCTGTTTTTCCGACTGTCGAATATTAAAATCACAGATGAAGTGGCCGTGTGACGGGAAGATGTACCATTGGGAGGTGTGTAAAATGAATCAACATATAAAAAAGTGTATGTTCCTATGACAGAAACTGCTTTTTTCATTTTACTGTGTTTACGAAAACCTAATCATGGATATGGTATTGTTCAAATGGTTTACAATATTTGAATATGAAAAAGAACAGGATTATTTGCGAGAAATGCATAAGTCAGGTTGGAAGTTTATCAAGGTAACGGGCTTGGGAATGTATCATTTTGAAAAATGGCTTCATCAAGATGTGGTCTATCAACTGGATTATAACATATCAGAGGCATATCAGCCTTTCCGGGCTTTTTCTGTTTTCCGTGAGTTTGGCAATACAGCTCGCCAGCGGGCCTGGCTTTGGTATGGCGGCATGGTAAGTGTTTGGAAGCCCACTTTTGCACCCCCTTGGGCCTATACAAATAAGGAAATGAGGAAACGCTAAAAAGTATCCCTCCCCAACCAGCGCCTCATATCTCATATAGAACAATTTAGCGGAACCTGAGATTCTTGGATTTTTACTCCCGCCTTTGGTGGCGTCTTCCACCGGCAGGCGTTAATTTTATCCTCACCCCAATTTTCTCTGATCCATGCCTCCGCCTCCGGGGCCAGCGTCGTTACCGTCCAGCCATACTTGGCGTGCTTCTCGATATGCAAGCCGTGGGCCTCGGCGGTGGCTTTGAATTTCTGGTTATGATAATAGCCGTTGTTGCTTACGTCTTGGATGCCATGAACCAGATTGTAGAGATGTGCCATCTCATGCAGAAGCGTGGCGGCCAGATCAAAGATGGGGCGGTCGAGATACTCGGCGCAGAGATTGATTTCCCGATACTTCTCGCCGCTGGCGTTCCATATCTCGTTGATACTGCACCAGCCGTAAGCCCCACGTCCTCCGTCCGGGGGTACGGTGATTGCCAGGCGAGTCAATTCATTGTCATAAAAATGCTCGTTGAACAGGTCGAACATTTCCTCGGTTTTTCTTTACGATTTCAGATATTTGCAGCATGGTTGCGTCCTCCTTAAAGATATGTTTTATTTCTGTGAGTGACAGCTTACACACCACGGGTGGAAAAGCAAGGGTTTTTAAGAGTTTTTATCTTTCAATATTGCCGGAAGCGAAATTTTAAATATTGATAAAATATTCTCTAGAACCGTTTCTTTATCTTGTGTAATCCTGTTTTTTTGTCCATTCAATCAACATACCAGCAGAGGCTTCTGTATAAAACTCAGCAAGAAATTGTTTAAACTGCGGATCAAGTTGAACATTAAGTTGCGCCTCACCGCTTCCAATTGCCGCATAAATTACTGAGAAAAAATCATTATGAAAGAATCGTTTTATTTCTTCATATCCCATAGAATCAAAAGCCCCGTTTATGATGTAATCATTTTTTTTTCAACATAATCCATTACAAAACGAATGGCCTCCTCTGTATTAACGACCAGATCAAAATTCTTTACAATTTCAATAGCCTCTTGTTCCAACATCCATTTTAGCAGATCGTATATATCCTGAAAATGGTAATAAAAAGTCTTTCTGTTTATATCGCAGGCGAAAACCAGCTCGCTGACCGTTATTTTTGACAACTTTTTTGTTTTCATTGCGGTTTTCAGTGCATCCACTAACGCCTGTTTTGTTTTTAATGACATTTCCTCATTGGTCATGCTTCTGCTCCCTTCCAATATAGCTACCAACTTATTATACAACTGTCCGGTAAAATAAGCAATGCGGACTTACCGGTCAATCCATCCTCCGTTGTCCTATATTACTCAGTTGAGGGTATTCTGTCCGTTGGATTTCATTGTCTTTTCTACTATTATCAAATGCAGATAAAACAGAAAGGATGGTGGAAGCAATGTTAATTTGCATTTCACGTGAATTTGGTAGCGGCGGTCATGAGATCGGAAAGCGTTTAGCTAAAATCTTAGGATATAGCTTTTATGATCGAGAGCTGGTAACAGAAGCCGTTCAGCGAAGCAATATACCTCATGTGGTATTAACGAATGTTGATGAAAAAGAGAAAATCCATGGCTGTACAGCGTGGTATATGATGCTGTCGATCAAAATCTTCGGGGTATATCTGCCAGCGAAGCTATGTTTCGTATACAAAGCGCCGTCATTTTAGAAATGGCACAGCAAGGTAGTTGCATCTTTGTGGGACGCTGTGCGGATGATGTATTGAAGAAGGCCGGGATTGACCAAATCATCAGCATCTTCATAACGGCTCCTTTCTCTGATCGGGTGCAGCGGAAAATGGAACTGCTGGGTGAGGAAGAAAAAGCCGCAACGGTACTGGTTCGCAGGATGGATAAGCAGCGAAAGAGCTACTATAACTATTATACCGGCAAGGATTGGGGAAAACCGTATAACTATGATCTTTGCAGCAACAGTTCTCCACTGGGAATTGAAAAAACAGCAGAGGTACTGGCAGCATTGATTGAAAAAATGGAGAAAGCATAGATTTTTAACGGAAGGAGTAAGAAAGTATGTGGAATCGCCAATATGATGTAACAATGCAGACCCCCATTGGAGCCAGATACGGCACCATGCGGTTGACAGTCGATAACAGAAACGTCGATGGAATTTTGGATATTCTAAAAAAGCCAACCCGTTTCATGGAAATATCAACGAAAATGGAAACTGCCAGATAAAGGGAGAATTAACAACGCTGATGCATACAATCCCTTATGAAGGGCGGGGAAGATCACCAGAAACGCTTTCTTTTGAAACTGATAACGTCGAGGGAAAGTTTTGATCTTTCCGGTCTGGTATCCGCTCTTTCTTCTGAAGGAGAGGGGATTTAAAACGATGAGGAAATTCTATCAGGCAGTTGTCAACAATCCGAAAAAGCTCCTTGTGATATTTTTCGCTCTTGCTGTTCTCGGTGCCATCCTGCGGGGAATGATTCCAGTCAACTATGATATGGCTGATTACTTGCCGGAGGATAGCCCATCCACAGTCGCTCTGAATGTGATGGAGGAAGAATTTGACGGAGGCATCCCCAATGCCCGTGTCATGGTACGAGATGTGACTATACCGGAAGCCTTAGAATATAAGGGGCAGATAGAAAGTTGCCAGGGCGTTTCCAGCGTTACCTGGCTGGATGATGCGGCGGATATTTTACAGCCTGTTGAGACAATGGATACAGACACGGTTGAAACATATTATAAAGACAATGCTGCTCTTTTTACGGTCATCATTGAAGAGGGAAAACAGGTAGAGGCAGTAAATGCAATCCGAGCCATTATCGGTAATGGAAACGCAATGACCGGAGAAGCAGTCTCTACAGCGGCAGCGACCACTGGTACTGTCAGCGAGATCAGTAAAATCACAGTAATTGCAATTCTGTTTGTTTTTTTATGCTGATCCTCACCACCACATCGTGGATGGAGCCGGTCTTAGTAATGATTGGTTTAGGCATCGCTGTATTGATCAATTCTGGCAGTAATCTAATCTTTGGTGAGATTTCTTTTGTGACCAATGCGGCAGGAATGATCCTGCAGATTGCTGTGTCTCTGGATTATTCTGTGTTTCTGATCCATCGTTTTGAGGAGTGCCGGAGGGAAACACCTGATCCAAAGGCGGCAATGGTGGATGCTCTTTACAAATCAACCAGCTCCATTCTTTCCAGTGGGTTGACCACCGTGATTGGCTTTTTGGCGCTTTTGTTCATGAAATTTGAAATCGGGCCTGATTTGGGGCGAGCGCTGGCAAAAGGCGTGGCTATTAGCCTGATTACGGTATTTATTTTTATGCCTGTATTGATACTTGCTATGCAAAAGTGGCTGGAAAAGACAAAACACAGAAGCTTTCTTCCGGGTTTCAGAAGTTTTGGAAAACTGATTAATCGTGTCATGATCCCTATGGTTTGTGTATTTCTGGTGCTGATTGTTCCAAGCTATCTTGCATCCAACGCAAATAATTTCTACTATGGATCTTCTCATATTTATGGGGAAGGCACACAGCTTGGACAAGATACGGCGGCTATTGAGGAACAGTATGGAAAAAGTGATACTTATGTAGCGATGGTACCCAGGGGAGATCTGGCAACAGAACAAAGTCTTTCCGATGCCCTCCACGATATACCGCAGGTGAAAAGTATCTTGTCCTATGTAGATACAGTTGGAGCGGAAATCCCTATGGAATACCTGAACACCGATACATTGTCCCAACTTATTTCTGATACATACAGCCGTTTTGTTATCACTGTAGACGCAGACTACGAAGGTACGGAAACTTTTTCGCTGGTAGAAAGTATCCGTGATACCATAAATCAATATTACCCAGACACTTACTATTTGGCTGGAAGTGGTGTTACTTCCTATGATCTGATGGATACAATCACAGCGGACACGATTAAAGTAAACCTGATCGCCATCTGTGCGGTATTCCTCGTACTGTTTCTGACCATGAAGTCTTTTTTTCACTACCGGTTATTCTAGTGCTGGCCATTGAATTCGCAGTCTGGTTGAATGTATCCATCCCTTATTTTGAGGGAAACACAGTATTTTACATCTCCTATCTGATTATCAGTTCTGTACAGCTTGGCGCTACGGTAGACTATGCCATCCTGTTTACAGAACGCTATTGCGAGTTCCGCAGTAGGCTGCAAAAAAAAGCAGGCTGTGATGGAAACTGTGACGGTGGTGACACCATCCATCCTTACCTCCGGAACTGTTCTGGCTGTCGTTGGATTTCTGTTGGGGGTATTTCCAGCCATGGGATTTTGGCTCAGCTTGGTATGTTTGTTGGTTTTGGAAGCCTGCTTTCCCTCGCCACTGTTTTGTTTGTTCTTCCGGGGCTTTTATATTTACTGGACGCATTAATCCAGCGCACTACATTAAAATTGAATTTTGTCAATCGTTCAAAGGAGGTTGTTAGTAAATGAAAATCATAAAACATATCCTGCCATTAAGCCTTGCGGTTATCTTAGCTGTTTCCCCTGCTGTCCCGGCGCTTGCTGCGGAACCAGCGGAATCCGCGCCGTCCGAGAAGGCAGAAGTCATTTATATTACATTGGCATCAGACGGAACATTAAAGGATACCTATGTGGTAAACAGCTTTTCAGGTGGGGAAATCACCGACTATGGAAATTATAGCTCTGTAAAATGCTGAACACAAATGATCCCATTAAACAGGACGGGGATACGATCACGCTTTCGTCTTCCGATTCGAAAGTCTATTATCAGGGGAGTCTGGAAAATGTGGAGATCCCTTGGAACATTTCATTGCAGTATTTTCTGGATAGGACAGAATATTCTCCAGAGGAAATTGCAGGGAAAAGCGGCGCATTGGAAATCCGATTCAAGATTGAAATGAATCCTTCCTGTTCCGGCACGTTTTACGAGGACTATGCGCTGCAGGCTTCCTTTACGTTGGATACCGAGCAGTGCAGGAACATTTCCGCACCGGACGCCACCATCGCCAATGTAGGCAGCAGCAAGCAGCTGACCTATACCATTCTTCCGGGCAAAGGGATTGATACTGCTATTACAGCCGATGTGACTGACTTTGAAATGAGCGCAGTCTCTATCAATGGTATTCACCTAAATCTGAATGTGGAAATTGACGATGAAGAACTGAAAGATAAGATAGACGAACTGATAGATGCGGTGTCAGAACTGGATGATGGAGCAAAAGAACTTTCGGATGGTTCCGGAGAGTTGTTGGACGGCACATCCGATTTAAAAGATGGTGCCTCCTCATTGAACAGTGGAATCGCCTCCTTGGATGAGGGTGTCGTTACTCTCCAAAATGGATTGAACACCGTACAGGATGGGCTGGACAGTTTAAATTCCCAGTCTGCCGCACTGGTGAATGGTTCTGCTGAGTTTAAATCCGCACTGGTAACGATTCAAACTGCGGTAAACTCTATTTCTGTTACCAACGAAGACTTGTCGGAACTCGCATCGGCGTCTGGGCAGATTAAACAGGCAATCAGCGATTTAAACGAAGGTGCCGCCAGCTTGCAGGAAAATCTGGGATATACCCAGTATAAAGCACTGATGGCCCAAAATGGTCTGGATATTGACCAACTGATTGCGGGAAATTCCAGCGCTGTGGAAATGATTCAGGGGTATGAAGCCCTTTTGGGGCAGCTCGGAAGCGTGCCAGGGATTGAAGACATTGTAAGTCAATATGAATCGCAGTTGACAGCATCGGCAGAACAGATTATTGCCCTTCTAAATGCAAACAATGCAGCTATTGGAGGAACGGAAAGCTATCTGAACGGGATTTCCGCTCAACTGCCTGCCCTGACCAATGGTCTTTCTGAACTAAATACACAATATGAAGCTTTTGATACGGCTATCGGTACACTGGTGAACAATCTTGGTAATATGACAGGAAATCTTTCTGCTTTAGCAGAGGGGCTCAATCAGCTTGTGGCAAGCTATGAAGAATTGGATTCTGGTATTGGAAGTTATACAGACGGTGTAGCGCAGATTGTAGCCGGATACAGTCAAGTGATGGATGGCGTATCCTCACTGGCAGAGGGCAGTAAAGAACTTGTTTCCGGTTCTAATGATTTATACGATGGAACCGTCGAATTGTATGATGGGGTTGTATCCATGTGCGATGGAGCCAAGGAGATGTCTGAAGGAACTGGAGAGTTCCGTACAAAACCACAAACATGGACGAACAGATTGATGAAAAAATCAACAGTATTCTGGACTCGATTGGAGGAAGTATGGACGATCCGGTATCCTTCGTTTCTGAAAAGAATACAAATGTGGATTCGGTTCAATTTGCCATTCAGACGGATGCCATTGAGGTGGAGGATACCCCAGCAGTACAGGATACAGCAGAAGAAGAACTGTCTCTCTGGCAGAAATTTTTTGAACTTATTTCGATGAGCCTGCCTAAAATAGACCAATCTGACTCGTGCAGATTGGTCTATTTCTGTGGGGGCTGTCGGTTAATAGACAGCCATGAATAGGGAAGGCAGTGACTCGGTGAGTCACTGCCTTCCCTAACTTTATCCCTATAAAAAAGAGAAAAGATGGCTAACGACAACCATCTTTTCTCCGTTACATGTTATAATTCATAAGTGAAGTATCATATTCAGAGCAGACAAAAGAGCAGTTCTGAATAAACCGGAACTGCTCTGAATGTGATTCTTCATAATTGTACCAAGTCGCGGACGTTTAGTCGGAAACGGTATGGGGATAGTATTTTCTCTCACCTGACAAAAATGACAGATTTCGGGAAAAAAGCAAGAAATCAATGAGATATTGGAGTGAAAAAATACTTTTGGGTATGCTTCAGACCTTCCAAAGGGAGGCCTTGAAAAAACAGTATAAAAGGAACTGCTGTTTAGCTAGGTTTTGCATATACCCTTCCGAGCAGCTTCATACTCATACAGCCACATTCCGGACAGATACGGATATCATAATTCCAGACAGCCTTTAACATTTCGGCTATGGATAGATCCATATACTTCCGTTTGAATTTCTGGTATCCCTGCAGTTTGAAGATCAGTTTCAGGTTTTTTGATTTCATACGGTTATTCAGGAAACCATAGTAACGGATCTTCTGAAAACCTGATGGGAGTACATGCATCAGAAATCTGCGGATGAACTCTGTGTTGGCAAGTGTGATCTCCCGTTTTGGATCCCAGGGCTTTAAGCCTCGTGCTGAAAAGGAGGTTTCTGATTGTGTGACAGAGAGGATTCTGCTATTGGAAATCGCAATCTTATGGGTATAACGGCCCAGATATTCGATCGCATTCCCAAAACCATTAAAAGTTTCCTTGATATAAGGACACCAGTCTTTTGCGTAAAGACTGTTTTCCATTCTTTCAATAGTAAGAATTCTGAAGTTTCTTACAGGAAGAAGAAAAAAAAAGCTGTCCTTTCTGGTAATAGATCTCCAAAAGGGCAAGATATTTTCCTTTGAACTTATCACGCAGAACCTTTACAGGAATGAAAAACGTACCTTTGGATTTCGGATTTTCCGGTCAGTGCTCAGACCGCCGCCGGACACGATGCAATGCATATGAACATGGTAATCCAGTTCCTGGTTCCATGTGTGGAGGACCTGGATGATACCGGGTGTTGCTCCGAGATACTTCCTGTCTCTGGATAATTCAAGAAGTGTTTCGGCGGAGCATCTGTGCAGAAGATGATACAGGAGCTTCTGATTGCAGTAGATCAGGGCATTCAGTTCATGCGGAAGGGTAAATACCACATGGAAGTAAGGGGAATCAATGACTTCCGCTTTCCGCTTGTCTACCCAGATCTCCTTCAGAACAGCCTGACAGTTTGGGCAGTTCCGGTTCCGGCAGGAATTGTGATGGATCTCCAGATGTCCGCAATCCCTGCAGTGGCTGATGTTGTACCCCAGCGTTCCGGTCTTACAGTTAAGGATGGCATGAGAAGTTTTTTCCTGAACGCGGGACTGGTGATGTAAGGAAGAAAAATCCTCATAGGAATACTGCCATATCTGTGAAATTTTACTGCCTGCCAACAAGAACACCTCCAAACTGGTCAAAAGGACTGCGTATTGCCTGAACGCCATTACTGGCGAGATGGACATAGATCGTGGTAGATAACAGAGATTTATGTCCAAGGAGTTCCTTGATTGTCAGCAGATCCGTGCCATTTTCATAAAGATGGGTGCCAAAAGCATGTCGAAAGGAATGACAGGTGAGTTTGGGGTTCCAATGGAAAGTTTTGCGGTACTGCACAAATTTATTGGAAAAACTGGTAGAACTATAGGGAGCATCTTTTTACGGTTCGCAGGGAAAAGCCAGTCGGTGGGTCTGCCGCACTGGAACCAATAGGCAGTAAGCAGCTCTAGAGCATATCTGGAGAGGATCGCATATCTGGAAGAACGGTTCTTGGAAAGACGGATGTAGATCCGCATCCTTTTACGGTCAATATCCTCATAACGGAGGAGCAGACCTCACCAATCGAAGTCCGGAGGAATACATGAGAACAAGCATGGTTTTTCTTTCAGATCAGAGACATCAGAAAAATAGCCGGTAATCTCTTCTCTTGTAGGGACAAAGGGAATATAAGAGTTAAACTTACGGAACGGGAGCTGGGTAACATCCCAGGATTTATGAAGGACATACATGGTAAAAAAGCGCAGCTGTGAAATCGCGCAATTGATGGTACGAGCAGAAAGATTTCTGTTTTTTGAAAGCCATCTGATAAAATCACGCAGATCATCCCATGTTACTTCTTCAGGCTGTTTATGCAGAATGTTTTTCAAGATAGTCCAGGTAGGCATGGATGTAGGTACAGTAAGCAGATAAAGTATGGTCAGTAAGACCACGAAGGGAGATCATCTCTCTGTAAGAATTAAAATATTTGTCCATAATGGAGCCTCCTAAAATAGAATTGATGTTTAAATGGAACGCCAATTCAAAAAAGGCGGCGGACGAATAAAAAATAAGATATGTAGTTGTTGAGTTTAAAAATCCATGATAAACTAAGCATAGCAGTTTTTTTTGTTATGATTTATGGTTGTTTTGTGGTGATTCAACAATAAAACATATATAAAAAAACTGCTACTTTTATTTTGAGAAAAAGTAAAATTTTAAGAAAAAAGTAGTGGAACTACGTACTTAGGTCTAGCCGTCGCGCTAGCGATCTTGGTATAATAATGATATCCGTTTTTTCGATGACTTTCGGGGAAAACAGCCCAATGCTATTGTAATAATGCAGGGTACGCTTGTTGACACCGGTCAGTTTTGCAAATTCGCCGATGGCGGGGACCTTTCAGGGAAGCGTATATTCGTCTGCAAAAATATGCCCTGGGAAGGCTGTTTTTCCGGTTGTCGAATATTAAAATCACAGATGAAGTGGCCGTGTGACGGGAAGATGTACCATTGGGAGGTGTGTTGAATGATGAAGACAATATTTTAAAATCAGAATTTTTACAGGAACATAAGAGGGCGTTTTACGCCACGCTACTCACAAGTGGCAAGTTGAATGCTTATCTTGCCGATGTCGATAAACAGGCGGAGAAACGCTTTGAAAGACTTGTGGAACAGATGAAGCAGGCACAGGGTATCACGGAACGCCTTAGAATGGATGGGAAGAATGAATAACATAAGAGCGTGTGTAAGGGAGATTGTGAATACGGAAATCATTTACGCATAAGGCAAGACGGCAGGGAGAAATCTCTGCCGCTTTTCTCTTTCGGAGAGTGCTTTTGAAATCTCACAGACGAGATAGTCAAAAAATTGTAAAAAGTATTGACTCTGAATTCGGAATGTAGTACAATGCTTAAGCATAAAAATATTCTGCCACCGGGTAGAGAAAGCGAAAGCATTCATTTACACATCGTTAGGTCTTAGAAGATGTGTAGAGGGATGCTTATTTTATTTATATGGAGGTATTTGTATGTGTAGAGAGAAAATAAAATCTTTACTGAATTATTTTACAAAAGCAGAAATTCAATTGTGGAGTATATCGGTTATACTGATATTCGTTTCTTTTATTATTTTTGACAGAGAAAGTATCTTGACGCTGATAGCTTCCTTAATAGGTGTCACCTCTTTAATCTTCAATGCAAAAGGTAATCCGTTTGGGCAATTCCTTATGGTCGTATTTAGTGTGCTGTATGGAATTATCTCTTTTACTTTTTCCTATTATGGAGAAATGATAACTTATTTAGGGATGACAGCGCCAATGGCAGTTTTGCATTGATTTCGTGGATAAAAAATCCATATGATGGAAACAAGTCGGAAGTAAAAGTAAACCGTTTAAAGAAGAAAGAAATTGTTTTTATGCTTTTGTTGACTGCTGTCATTACTTTTATTTTTTACTTTATACTGGCAGCTTTTAACACAGCAAATTTAATACCAAGCACAATATCGGTTACAACAAGTTTTCTTGCTGTATATTTGACATTTAGGAGAAGTGCTTTTTATGCCGCTGCTTATGCTGCAAATGATGTAGTTCTGATAACTCTTTGGCTAATGGCTGCACTTTCAAATATAGCTTATTTGTCAGTAGCTATTTGTTTTGTAATATTTTTAATCAATGATGTTTATGGATTTATCAACTGGTCGAAAATGCAGAAACGACAAGAAGCAAGCTATATGATACCTATTAATAGCAATCTTGAATTTTAACAGAAAGGAATGAATGTGAAATGTTTAGAGAAATGAGAAGGAAAAAACAACTTCTGAGCAAACGAGAAAGTATTGATGTATTATCCCGTGGAACTGCTGGTGTCTTAGCTTTGTTAGGGGATGACGATTATCCTTATGCGGTACCTATCAGTTATGTGTATGATAATTCTAAGATATATTTTCACGGCGCAAAAGCAGGACATAAAATAGATGCAATCCAAAAATGCAGTAAAGCGTCTTTTGCGTGATAGACCAAGACAACATAATTCCAGAGGAATACACAACTTATTTTAGAAGCGTAATTGCTTTTGGAAAAGTCCGTATATTAGATGATGAAAAAGAAATTAGGGAAGCGATTGAAAAGCTTGCGATAAAATATTATCAAAAGATAGTGAAACTAATAGAGAAAAGCCATTAACAAAGAATGGAAGCCTTTATGTATGATGGAATTTTCCATTGAACATTTAACAGGTAAAGAAGCAATAGAAATAGTAAGGAACAAAACATCTTGAATAGAATTTTAATTGCATACAAAAATTCATTCTTTACAAATTATAGAGATTCGGAAAGGTTAAGACGATGAATACCACAAAATGGATATATTGCCCTGTCTGCGGCAATAAAACCCGTACTATGATACGGGAAGATACGGAATTAAAAACTTTCCTCTCTACTGTCCGAAGTGCAAAAAAGAAACAATCATCAATGTTCAGGATATGAAAATCACGCTTGCAGTCAGCAAATAATTATGTATGCCGCCGCTATGGGTAACACCATAACGGCGGTTTTTCTATGTTTTTACAGGTTTTAATTTGCGTTGCTGGCAGCAATTTTTACTTTGCTCCACAGCTCGCTGATGATTTTACGGGTTTCATCGTTAAAGACAAAGACTTCGTCATTTTCATTATCCGTTCTCGGAATATAGGCGTTGATACCTTCGTAGTCGCCGCCTTCGCCGGAAAGATCATCCATAACTTCCTGATTGGCAGAGGTATATCCGACATAGCTGGAATTATCATAGGCACCCTCATAATCACATACGTGATTGATAAAGGCGTGGGCCAGATCCGGATTTTTGGCATTTGCCGGAATAACCATGGCATCAGACCAGAGATTTGTTCCGCTTTCCGGAAGATAGAAGCCCATATCCTCATTTTCACTCATGACATAAGCGGCATCGCCGGAATAAATCAGACCTAAAGCCTTTCTGCCCTGGGCCATATTGTCGATGATTTCATCGGTAACAATTTCCGGCTTCATGGTCTGGACACACCGGACGAGCCAGTCGTAAGCTTCCTGAAGTTCTGCTTCATCTGAAGTATTCATGGAATAGCCGAGGGCTTTTAAAGCCATCATAAAGGAATCGCGTTCGGAATCGTATAAATAAATATCTCCTTTATATTTTTCATTCAGAAAGATATTAAAGCCTTCCTGAATCAGATCTTCTTCATTGACTTTGGAGGTGTCATAAACAATGCCGACGGTTCCCCAGAAATAAGGAACAGAGTATTCGTTATTCGGGTCATAAGGCAGACCTTTGACCGCATCCGCCAGTTTATCCATACAGTCTAATTTGGAATAATCCAGCTTCTGCAGATAATCCTCCTGAATCAGCCGCTGAATCATATAATCACTTGGAACAAAGGATATCGTAGGCTTCACCGTTGGCGACTTTGATATACATCTGTTCGTTGGAATCAAAGTTTTCCATAATCACCTTGGCGCCGGTTTTTTCTTCAAAATCCCGGATAATATTTTCTCCGGTGTACTCGCCCCAGTTGTAAACATAGAGGGTCTGACCTTCGTAAGGCAGCGAGGAGCGGGCTGCCTTTATGCCGGAGAAAGAAGCTGCACCGATAAGGATGCATACCGCAGCGAGGACAGCCACCCATTTTTTGCCGCCGATTTTCTGACGGACCGCATGTTTGGACGCAAGCATCGGAGCCACATTGATAATGATGAGCATGATGGTGATAATCACAACCACGAGGGTTGAGATGGCGTTAATACTCGGATTGACACGTTTACTCATGGTATAAACCATGATACTCAGATTTTTTATGCCGCCTCCGGTAACAAAGTAGGAGATAATGAAATCATCTACGGACATGGTAAAGGCGATCAAAGCTCCGGAAATAATTCCCGGTGTAATCTGAGGAACAATAACCTTTGTCAGCGCCTGCCACGGGGTAGCTCCCAGGTCCATGGCAGCATCGGCCAGGTTGGGGTCCAGGGAACGGATTTTCGGCATTACGGAGAGCATCACATAGGGGATGCAAAAGGCAATATGAGCAAGAAGCATGGTGACAAATCCTTTTTCAATCTGGAAGGTGATGAACAGAAGCATAAAACCAATAGCGGTCACGATTTCCGGATTCATTAAAGGGAAATTGTTGATCTGTCCCATAATATCCCGGATGATTTTTTGGATTTACTCAGGCCGATGGCCGAAATCGTACCGACAACGGTTGAAATCAGTGTGGCAATCAGAGCAACGCTGAATGTGGTATACAATGCTTCCATCATATCCCGGGATTCCAGCATGTGCTGGTACCAGCGCAGTGAAAAACCGGTGAAGGAAGTGAGGGATTTTTTCCTTCGTTGAAGGAAAAGATAATCATATAAATAATCGGCAGGTAGAAAAATAAAATCATGAGGATGATGAGTACCTTGCCCAAAGGTCGTTTTTCTTTTTCATAATGACTATGCTTCACCTCCCTGATTTCTTTTTTCTACTTTTCGTACGGCAGCCATCATTAAAATCATAATAACGGCCATGATCATTGAAATAGCGCTTCCGAAGTTCCATTCACCTGCGGTAATGAACTGATTTTCAATCAGGTTACCGATCAGGAAATACTGGCCGCCGCCCAGTAATTTTGGGATAAAGAAGGAACTGACTGCGGGCAGGAAAACCAGAGTGATTCCGTTGATTACTCCCGGAAGCGACAGGGGAGTGTAACCCGCATAAAAGTCTGGGCTTTATTGGCGCCGAGATCGCACTGGCTTCCAGCAGGGAATTATCCATTTTACAGAGGGATGTATGAATCTGTAAGATCATAAACGGAAGAAAGTTGTAAACCATTCCGAGTAAAACAGCTCCTTCGGTGTAGAGAAGCTCCCGGCCGCCGAGACCGAAGAAACTTAAAACCTGCTGGATCAATCCGCCTTCGCTTAAAAGGCCGATCCAGGCGTAGGTTCTTACAAGCATGTTGATCCACATTGGCAGAGTGATACATAATACGAGAATATTCTGTACCTTTTCACTGCTCCGGGCAATAAAATGAGCTACCGGATAGCCAAGCAGAAGGCAGATCAGGGTTGTTTTAATAGCAATAGCGATCGAACGCCACAAAATCAATAAAAAATCCGGGTCGGTAAAGAATTTTTTATAATGTTCTAAGGTAAGGGAAAAGGAGATGATGCTGTTTCCCTGCTGAGTCACTGAATAGAGAGCCAGGAGGATCGTTGGTAAAACAAGCATCAGCACCGCCCATACGATATAAGGAATTGCCAGTTGTGAAAACCTTTTCATCAGAATACCACCTTTGACATAACATGAATATCTTCAGGGAAGAAGGTCAGCCCGACGGTCTGTCCGACTTCCGAATAATCGGTTGTATGGATTTTGAATTCCCGTCCGGTTGTGGAGAAGGTGACCTTATAGATACCTTCCTTAATATCTTCCGGATCGAAGTCATAATCCACGGAGATGTCAACACTTTCATCTTCATTGCTTAACTTCCAGCCCTGTGCATTGGCCCAGGTTTTAATATCTGTATCCAGCGCCTGGGATTCGGTGATCTCATCGACCGTTTTAAAGAAGTTAAAGGCCATGATCGCTTCATTGGCCCGTTCATTTTTTTTACGAAAGGCTGATTGACCACATAAATATTCCGCTGGATGCTTGTGCCATTGGCAGTGGAGAAGGTGACCGGATACTGGCCGATTTCTTCTTTTAAGTCGTAGTCAATTTTGGCGATGGAAATATATTCATCATCTTCCGGAGTCCATGCCTGGGCATTGGAACGGGCGATGATTTCTTTGTCATCCAGTGCTGTTAAGTCCTCAATATCCACGAAGAAATCGTTGGCGCTGATTTTTTCTTTACCGTTTTTACCGGTGACATCGTGGTTGCGGATGATGTGCATGTTTGCAGTAACGGTTGTACCGGGAACGGTTTCTACAATAATTTCATAGTGAACCCCTTTAAATAAGACACTTAAAACTTCGCCGGTCATTTTTCCGTCTTTAATATCGACAATATCAATATCCTCGGGGCGGATGACCACATCGACCTTTTCGCCCGGACGATAACCGAAGTCAACACAGTCAAAGGTAATATCATCGAAGCGGACTTTATAATCCTCCAGCATGGTTGCGGATAAAATATTACTTTCCCCGATAAAGTTTGCCACATAGCGGTTGGCCGGTTCATTATAAATTTCTTCCGGCGTTCCAACCTGCTGGATTTCGCCGTTTTTCATAACAACAATTTTATCCGACATGGTCAGGGCTTCTTCCTGGTCGTGGGTAACATAAATGAAAGTGATGCCGACTTCCTGCTGGATTCGTTTCAACTCATACTGCATCTCTTTGCGGAGTTTCAAATCCAGTGCGGCGAGGGGCTCATCCAGAAGAAGAACCTTCGGCTCATTTACCAGAGCTCTGGCAATGGCCACTCGCTGTTGCTGGCCGCCGGAAAGCAATGTTGTGTTTTTGTTTTCATAACCTTCCAGACCGATGAGCTTCAGCATTTTCATCACCTTTTGTTCAATAACGTCCTTGCTGACTTTTTTGATTTTTAATCCGAAAGCAATGTTTTCATAGACGCTTAAATGGGGAAATAGGGCGTATTTCTGGAATACGGTATTTAACTCCCGTTCATAGGGTGGTTTATGGCTGATTTCTTCACCGTCAAACATGACGCTGCCTTCATCGGTATTTAAGAAACCTCCAAGAATACGCAGTAATGTAGTTTTTCCACAGCCGCTGGGGACCAAGCAAAGTGACAAATTCGTTTTCATAAATATCCAGATTAATGCCTTTTAAAACGATTTGTCCGTCAAAACTTTTGACGATGTTCCGAAACTCAATCAGTTTCTTTTCTTCCATATCGCCTGCTCCTTTCTAAAACATTGGCGGTGTTGTTATCCACAACACCACAGCATCGCTGTTTCCATGGTTATATAAATAATGGCTTGTACGGCCATTCATATAAAACGTATCTTTGGCTTTGAGTCTGTATTTTTTGTTGCCCCGGACCAGGGTAATACCGCCTTTCAGAACGTAGCCGAATTCTTCGCCGGAATGGGAGAGGAGCTCGGGACTCTGTCCGTGGGGATGCAGTGTCAGCAGGATGGGTTCCATTTCATTTTTCTGAGCATTTGGAATGACCCACTCAATGGTATAATCCGTCTGGTGGTCAACAAAAAATCCTGTGGGGAAAAAACAATCTGTTCATCATCTTCCTCCCGGAAGAATTCGGAGAGATTTGTTCCGAGGGCTTCCAGAATATCTTCCAGTGTTGAAATACTCGGACTGGTGAGATTGCGCTCCACCTGGGATAAAAAGCCTTTGGTCAGTTCACTTCGTGATGCCAGCTTTTCTAATGTCAGATCGTTTTGGAGACGCAGTTCTTTTATTTTTTTTCCAATATCCATAAGTTATCACCTGTTTTGTATCATTAAACTTTTAAGTGTATAAAATCAAACGATTTCTATTATACATGGTTGGACGCATATTGCAATATGTTTTCGACAATTAAACAAAAAATTTAGTATGTATATATTTAAAAATTTAAAAAATATATCCGTTTTAGAAATTTTTTGTTATAATAGGTATGTGAGAAGGTGAACTGGATGGATAAACAGAAGAAAAATCCCCTGTATAAAAGTTTCGGATATGCCTTTGAGGAATTTTTACCGGGATTAAAAAAGAACGGAATATGAAGATTCACTGTATGGCGATGGTGCTGGTTATTATTGCCGGAATCATTTTAAGGCTGCCGGCATATAAGTGGTGTATCTGTTTGATTCTCTTTGGTCTGATTATGGCGCTGGAACTGGTAAATACGGCGGTGGAAGCGGTGGTTGATCTTGTAACCGAGGAGAGAAAGCCGCTGGCAAAAATTGCGAAGGATACGGCTGCCGGTGCGGTGCTTATCGCGGCGGTCATGGCGGCAATAACCGGTCTTATCCTCTTTGTTCCGGAGGTTTTGAATTTTTTGGCTGTTGACAGATTTATTTTATATAATAAGGAGAGATGTATCATGGATGGTTTAGGAGAAAATGTAAAAAAAGTTTTATTGGCAGGCATTGGGGCAGTGGCTATGACCACGGAAAAGTCCAGGGATTTACTGAGTGAGATGGTTAAGAAGGGCGAACTGACGGTAGAGCAGGGGAAAGTCCTCAATGAAGAGCTGAAACATAATATTAAAAAAACAGTCAAAAGAAAATGTAAATGTTTCCGTTAAAGCATCTTCACCCCAGGAGCTGGATGAGCTTTTAGAAAAGATGACACCGGAACAGCTTGAGGCATTAAAGGAAAGAATCCGGACGATGGAAAGTGCAGAGACCGTTGAAGCGGAAGAGATTATTGATATGGAAGCAGATGGGAAGCGGCAGAAACGGAGGAAGCAGAGGCGGATGAGTAAGCCGGAATCAAAAGCCTATGGGGGCCGTCTGAAAGAGATTACGGCGGTTTTGCATAAGCATGGAATTACCCGGGGCGTTACGCCGGAAAAGCTTCGTCTGATTCTGGAAGATCTGGGACCCACTTTTATAAAAATCGGTCAGATTATGTCCATGCATTCGGATATTCTTCCAAAACGTTATTGTGACGAACTGATGCGTCTGCGGTCTGAAGTGACCCCGATGCCTTTTGAAGAAGTGGCAGAGGTCCTTGAAAGCTCCTATGGATGTATGTGGCAGGAAATTTTTGAAAGCATTGAGCCGGTGCCCCTCGGGGCGGCGTCCATTGCCCAGGTGCATAAGGCAGTTTTAAAAGACGGCGATCCGGTAGTTATTAAGGTTCAGAGAAAGGGCATCTATGAAACCATGGCCCGGGATATTGCCCTTCTCCATAAAGCGGTGAAGTTACTGCCGCCGGTCAGCCTTTAAGGGCATTGTGGACCTGGACATGGTTTTGGACGAGCTGTGGAATGTGGCCCGTGAAGAGATGAATTTTATTACCGAAGCGGGAAATATGGAGGAGTTTGCAAAAAGAAACCAGTTGGTAGCCTTTGTCAGTGTGCCGAAGCTTTATCAGGAATATTCAACGATTCATGTGCTTGTGATGGAATATGTGGGTGGCTTTTGCATTGATGATAAGGAGGCGCTTCTGGAAAACGGCTATGACCTTAAAGAAGTGGGCAGTAAGCTGGTCGATAATTATATTAAACAGGTGATGGATGATGGCTTCTTCCATGCGGATCCCCATCCGGGAAATGTGAAGGTCCAGGATGGCAAAATCATCTGGATGGATATGGGAATGATGGGGCGGCTTTCGGAACGGGACCGGGATCTGGTCGGCAAAGCAGTTCAGGGAGTGGCTGTCAATGATGCGGGAATCATTCAGGAGGCGGTGCTGGCCCTTGGCGAGTTTCATGATAAACCGGATCAGAGAAGTCTTTATGAAGGCATCAGTACACTGCTCAGTAAATATGGAACGGTGGATATAGGAAATATCGATGTGGCAGAGGTTATGATGAACCTTATGGAAGTGATGAAGGAAAATAAAATCATCATGCCCCATGGCCTGACCATGCTTGCCCGGGGACTGACCCATATGGAGGGGGTTCTTGCGGATATTTCTCCGGAAATCAATATGGTTGAAATTGATTCAAAACATATGGCCGGCGGCTTTTTAAGGAGAAAAATCTGAAAAAGAACTGAAAAACAGTGGACAGAGTCTTTACCGGTCACTGCATAAAGCGATGGATATTCCGGGACTGATGGCAGATGCCCTTCATGGCTATATGAAAGGGCAGACCCGGGTAAATCTGGCTTTATATGCGGCTCCGGAGCTGGAACGGCTTTTGCGGCGGCTGATACGAAATGTTGTGATGGGACTTTGGGTGATGGCTTTGCTGATCAGCTCCAGTATTATATGCACAACGGATATGAAACCAAAGATCTGGGGTATTCCCGCACTGGGAGCTTTTGGGTACATTATGGCATTTGCCATAGTTATGTATGTATTTATTAAACATATTTTTTCAAAAAAATAATCTGGAACACAGAAACAGCGTGCTCGGATTGTTTTTTGCAAAGAAGAAAGGAAGAATGGAGGTATGTTATGAATGAAGTGCTCAGACAGGAAAAAAGTTCCTGATATCCCTGGACCAGTATTATGAACTGAGTCATAAAGTCAGTCAGGTCATGCATGGGGATGAGCATAATCAGGGGAAGGTTATAATATTCGTTCCCTTTATTTTGACACGATTTATGAAAAGGATTATGTCGAAAAGGAAGATGGTGTGGAACTGAGAAGAAAGATCCGTTTAAGAAATTACGGGGCCTCCACGCCATTTGCCATGTTGGAGATGAAACAGAAGCAGGGAATGCTGCAGAAAAAACGCTCACTGCGTATGGATAGGGAGGATGCAAAACGGCTGATCCAACGGGACTACAGCGTGCTTTTAAAATACAGTGATCCCTTTGCAGCGGAATGTTTTGCTCTGATGAACGAGCTCTGTTATGTGCCGAAAACGGTGGTGGAATATAAGCGCAAGGCTTTTGTGGCAAAAGAAAATGCGATCCGTGTCACATTTGATCACCATATCATCGGGACGGAAAGCAATTACGACATTTTTCCCGGGATCTTCTTCAGTACAGCGTGATGAATCCTTATCTGGCTGTTATGGAAGTGAAGTTTAATGGTTTTCTGTTGAGTTATATTAAAGATATATTAAAGAACTCCGGCAGCGGAGAAACCGCTGTCAGTAAGTATTGTCTGGCACGGGGTGTCAGCATGCATTATACATTTTAAAAGAAAAAGAGAAGAGGGGAAACACAGAGATGAAAGAATATCTGCGTACAATTTTAGAAGAAGGCGGAACGCTTGCAACCGAGGATATTATTTTACATATTGTTGCAGCAGCGATATTAAGTTTCGCAATTTATATTTCCTACTGGTATACCCATTCGGGAACAAGCTACAGTAAAAATTTAACGTTTCACTGATTACGCTGACAATACTGACAAGTACAGTAATGACAGTTATCGGGAACAATGTGGCGTTGTCATTAGGTATGGTCGGTGCCCTGTCCATCGTCCGTTTCCGTACAGCGATTAAAGATTCCAGAGATACGACCTATATTTTCTGGACAATTATTGTCGGTATCTGTTGCGGTGTTGGGGACTATCTTGTGGCTGCTATCGGTTCTGCCGTAGTATTTGTAGTATTGCTTATTTTCGGACGGGTTCGGAACGAAAACCGGATGCTTTTGATTGTCCGTGGAGCAAACAGCAATCAGATCGATATCGAAGGGGAGATTTTCCGGTATTTTAATGGAAAACCGGTATTAAAAGTAAAAAACACCACACCGGATACGGTAGAACTTATTTATGAAATGTCCCGCAGTGTCTATATGGAAGGTTATAAGAAAGAACAGAGTATTACCGACTGCCTTTATAAGCTCGGCGGCGTGGAATATGTCAATATTGTTGCACAGAGCGATGAAATCAGCGGGTGATGAAATTGAGGTCAAATAAAGTAATCTTTTTGGAACGGCAGTCGCCATGGTTGTTATTGCTGTTTTATTGACACAGATTGACGGCGGCAAAAAAATGTCCGGTATGAGCAGCATTTGTCCGAACCGGATGAAACGGCTCTGGGGAAAAACCGGAAAGTGACGGACTTGTCACTCATCTGCCGATTATATCCATTGATACCCGGGGAGAAACGATTCCGGGAAATGCGATTTATGACAGTGAAAATGCCATTGTCGGAGCGGAGAAGACGGCCTCCGGCGAAGAAAATATTGTTGCCGGGATGGAAGTCCGTTCTGCAGACGGCATCTGGCATCAGATGTCGGATACGCCGGATGTGGTTTCCGATGTTTTAATTCATATCCGGGGAAATTCTTCAAGAGGTTTTGATAAGAAAAATTATCGGATAGAGCTTATTGAAAATGGAGATGGGGAACAAAAAATAAAGAATCACTGCTTGGTATGGCTGAATCCTCCAGTTGGGTGCTGCATGGTCCTTTTCTGGATAAAACACTGATCCGGAATTATATGTGGATGAATATTTCTGATCGGATTATGGGGGATGCGCCGGAGGTCAGGTTTTGTGAACTGACGGTAAATGGAGAATACAAGGGGCTTTATGTGTTGATGGAGACCATTGAGGTGTCTGAAGAACGGCTGAATCTTACGAAATACGAAGCGGGAGATCCGGTCATGAGTTATGTGGTTCATATAGAAAAGCCGGAAAGGGGAAAAGAAATAGAAAATTTTTCTTTTTATACAAAACGTATTGAACCCGGAGGCGGATATGAAGTCGCTTATCCGGGAGAGAAATATTTGACAGAAGATGTTAAAAATTATATATGTCAGGATCTGAGTGAAATTGAATCGGCTATTTTTTCCTGGGAAGCGGAAAATGATGAGGATTTTTATATCCCCTATCTCGATGAGGATTCCTTTGTGGATTATTTTATTTTACAGGAGTTTTTGGGGAATACGGATGCTTATATTCGATCCACTTATTTTTATAAGGACGTCCGGGGAAAGCTGCATATCGGACCGGTCTGGGACTATAACAACGTGTTGGATAATTTTTTCCAGATGACATCTGCAAGTGGGTTTATTCTGGCGGACAGAGGCATGTACAGTCAATTGATGAAAAGCGAACGGTTTGTTGAAAAAGTGATTCAACGGTATAAAGAACTGCGGCAGGGGATTTTGGCAGAGGATTATCTGATTTCCTATATTCATGATACGGAATCTTGGCTTGGCACAGCGGTTGACCGGAACTTTTCCCTTTGGGGCTATACCTTTGACTGGACCCGGATGTCGGTAAATTCACGGCGTATACCGGATGCAGGCAGTGGACTGGATGTGGAGGATGTCAATCCGTCCAGTTATGAAGCGGCGAATAAAGGGATGATCAGTTACCTGAAAAATCGGGGAGCGTGGATGGATGCACATATTGACAGCCTTTTACAATATTGTCAGTCATCAAAAAATGCCGGTAAGGCATTGTATTAGAAAAGGTGCTTATTAAATGAAAAAATTTTTAATGGCAGCGATAATTTTGGGAATTTTAGGTTTTGGATTTTTATTATGCTGCGATGTATAAAGGATTTTATATCGATTTTTACCCGGATGCCCCGGTAGTGGTTGGTTTTGCGGCAGACGGGAAAAAATGATTCAATATAATGGAACAGAAATTTCAGAATTTACAATTCAGGGCGTGGATGTGACCGCCAGTATGCCGGAGCATTCCGCCACAGATTTTGCGGCGGACACCTCGGATTATCTGAGATGGTTTGAAGCCATTGGTGAAATGGGAGCAAATACCATCCGGGCTTTAAATATAATGGATGATGATTTTTATAATGCATTATATACATATAATACCAGCCATGAAAAACCATTGTATCTGCTGCAGGCGATAACCCTTCCGGATGAAGTGAATTATGGCGGCGGTGATGCCTGGAGGGATGATTATTTCGGACGCCTTCTTTCCGATGGTATGAAACTGGTGGATATTGTTCACGGGAGACGAATTATTCCGACGGGACAGATGAGCGGCAGCGGCAGTTACCGGAAGGATATATCCTCCTGGGTTATTGGCTATCTGGTAGGTACGGAGTGGAATGAGGATACCATCGCCTATACGAATGAGCGAAAGCTTTATAGCGGGGTTTACAGCGGTACCTATTTTTCCACCGGGGAAAATGCGACCGCCTTTGAGGCCATGCTGGCAGAGGTCATGGACCGGATTATGGCCTATGAAAGCAAGAAGTACAAAGAGCAGCGTATGATTGGATTTATCAATGAGCCGCTGGTGGATCCTTTTTGAATACAGAGATGATTATGAAGAGATCTTATATAAATTTATGCGGGCGGAATCGGACTGGAAAACCTATGCAAGGCAGTTGGGTAAGTATTCCCGGCTGGATGCCGAGCATATAAAAATTGAAAATGAAAACCAGGCAGGAACCTTTGCCGCCTATCGTCTTTATGATTTCTGTCCGGAGTTTTATAAGTATTTTTCGGATGAACAGAAAGAAGCGTTGGCGGAGATCCTTACCGGACTGGATACCGGACGAAGTTACGATGGTTATCTGGAACTGCTCGGACAGTATCATAGCATGCCGGTTATCGGAAGCTTTGGCTTTTCGACTTCCCGGGGAATTGTGAGCGATGCTTATGGCGGCCCGCTGGATGAAACGGCCCAGGGACAGCGTTTGGTTCAGGTCTATGATGATATGAAGCATGCAGGATTTTCCGGAGGTTTTGTCACAGGATGGCAGGATCAGTGGGAGCTGCGGAGCTGGAATACGGCCTATGCCCAGGATATAGCCAACAATAAACTCTGGAAGGATGTCCAGACCGACGCACAGGGCTACGGACTGATGGAATTTACAGCTTCGGAAATCCAAATTGACGGAGATAAGTCCGAATGGTCGGAAGAAGATGTGGTTTCGTCTGTTGACGGAATCCGGCTGTCTGTCCGTGTGGATGGCGAGGGTCTGTGTCTTCTGATCGAGGGTGAAAATGTTTCGGAGAATCAGAATCTCTACATTCCGATAGATACAACTCAATCCAGTGGAAGCCGGATGAGCCTGTCACCGGAATTGAATTTTTCTCGGGCGTCGGATTTCCTTCTCTGTCTGCAGGGCAAAACGGACAGCAGACTGCTGGTGCAGGCCCGTTATGAATCTGTCCGGGAAAATTTCCTGAATGAAATGACCGGTGAAAACCCCTTTGAAGAATATCCGGAAGCGGATTCTCCGGAATTTATTCCGATTCGGATGGCTCTGGAAAACCGGATTGTTTTAGAGAAAATCAATTATGAAACATACACGAAGAGATATTTACCGTCCTGGGAAACCGGAACGCTTCGCCACGGGAATAATCATCCGGACAGCGGGGCGTATGATTCTCTGGCAGATTTTTGTTATGGGGATCGGACCGTGGAGGTACGCCTTCCGTGGGCGCTTCTGAATGTTTCGAATCCGGTTTATATGCAGATCCACGAAGATTATTATAAAAAATTACGGTGTTCAGTCTGAAACGATCAAAAATGCTATATTGGTGTCGGCATCGGAACAGAAGCTGAAATTTTAATGAATGCATACACGCTGGACTGGAAAGCATCCAAAGTACGAAGAACGGCTGAAGGACTCCTATTGGATGCTTCAGTCAGCCTGGAGGTGAGAAAATGCGACAGGGATTTGTGAATACGATTGTATATTTTTATATATTTGTCTGTATTGCCCTTCTGGTTTTTAATATTATCTATATTTTTAATTCAAAACGAAGGTCCAAGTATTCGAAACGGCAGATAGATGTGATGGGGACATTGCAGAAAAAATGGATGTCTGAGGCGGAAAAGGAAGCCGAACTTCCGGAAGAGGAAAAGCGGGCAATTGTTAAAAGCTTCGGAAAATATCCTGGCTTCTGGCTTTTCAGGAAGTACTTCTGAAGGCGGAAAAGGAGCAGAGCTCCGGGGAAATGGCCTGTTTTTTTCGATACATATCTCCGGTGATCTATGAGCTGGCCATGTATTATCAGAAGCGTCCGGTAGTAGAAAAGTCCTTTTTGCTTATTTTTCATCGGTTCATCTGGCGGTAGCAGCGAAATCTTATGAGCGGCTTGGAGAGACATTTTTGCTTTATCTGGAAAATTCAACCGTATATTGCCGGGAAAATGTGCTTCACGCTCTCTATGCCCTTGGAGCGGAGGACGCTCTGGAAAGGGCTTTCGAGCAGTTTCAGGTGAAGGGCTGGTATCATCAGCCGAAATTGATTTCGGATGGGATGGCCGGCTTTCAGGGCGATAAAGAGAAACTGGTCCGAAGGCTTTGGACGAAAAATAAAAAGTGGCCGGATTTTATTAATATCAGTCTGGTACAATTTATGGCAAATCAACCGGAGGATTTTTCAGATATCATGCTTCCGGCGCTGAAAGAAAGTCCAAGAGAGCTTCGGTTTGTGGTGATCCGCTATTTTCAGCGTCATCCGAAAGAAGCGGCAAAAGAGATACTTCTGAACATATTAAATCAGAACGGGGATCTGGCGATTGCGGCGGCCAGCGCTCTTGAAAAATATCCGGGAGAGGATACAGAGGCAGCCTTGAAGAAAGGGCTTCAAAGTACAAACTGGTATGTGCGCCATAATGCAGCGGTCTCCCTTTTAAAGCTTGGAATCAGCGAATCGGAGAAGGCAGAGCTTTTATCAAATAAAGATAAATATGCCAGAGAGATGTTTGCTTATGTTTTGGAATCAGAGAACAGGAGGCAGAAATGACAGCAACAATAGTTTCCGTATTAAAAATTACAAAATATTTTCTTCCTCGTTTATTTACTTCTTTATGCGACCTATCTGTTTTTTTCAGTGGCCGTAGGGGCATGGAACCTTTATCACCTGGACTGGCGGCGCAAGATTAAAAATGAAATTAAGCATGACTATTATTTCCCGGTATCAATTCTTGTTCCGGCCTATAACGAAGAAGTGACGATTGTGGACAGTATCGAATCTCTTTTGTGTCTGGATTACCGGCTGTATGAAGTCATTGTGATTGATGACGGTTCAAAAGACGGTACGGCACAGAAATTAATAGAACGTTTCAATATGTATAAGGTACGGCGTCCGATTCGTAAGCGCGTACCCTGTGAAGATGTGCGGGAAATTTATGAAGCGGATGGGCTTCCGGTACGTCTGACCCTGATCTGTAAAAATAACGGCGGCAAAGGCGATGCCCTGAATATGGGAATCAACGCATCCCAGTATCCTTATTTTATTTGTATTGATGCGGATTCCATGCTTCAGAAGGATTCACTGGAACGTATTGTCCAGCCGGTCATGGAAGATGATAAGGTTGTAGCCGTTGGCGGGCTTATCCGTGTTGCCCAGTGTATTTCTCTGGAAAATGGCGAGGTTGCAGGGTATCGTCTGCCGTGGAATCTTCTGACGGCCATGCAGGTTATGGAGTATGACCGCTCTTTTCTGGCTTCCAGAATTCTCTTAGACCAGTTTAACGGAAATCTGATTATTTCAGGCGCTTTTGGTCTTTTTAAAAAGGATATTGTGGTGGCGGCCGGAGGATATGACAGAAATACCCTTGGGGAAGATATGGAGCTGGTGGTCCGGATGCATGTATTCTGCCGGAATAACAGTATTCCCTATGCCATCCGGTATGAGCCAAATGCGATTTGCTGGAGTCAGGCGCCGGGGTCTCTTGAAGATTTGAGAAAACAGCGCCGGAGATGGCATCTGGGGCTGTTTCAGAGCCTGATGGGACATAAAGATATGTGTCTTAGAACCCGTTTTGGCCTGATCGGTTCGGTATCCTATCTTTATTATCTGCTCTATGAACTGTTTTCGCCCTTCGTGGAGGTCGTGGGCTGGATAACGATGGCCCTTGCTGCCTGTGTTGGCCTGCTCAATGTTCCGTTTATGGTCGGATTTTATCTTTTGTATGCTTTTTACGGTTCGGTGCTTACCATAACAGCATTTTTCCAAAGAATCTATACACAGAATCTGAAAATCAGTACCTCGGATGTATTTAAAGCAGTTTGCCTATGCTTTGTAGAAAATGTATTCTTCCGTTTTGTTCTGGATTTCGTACGTGCAACGGCGTTTATCGGCTATCGTAAAAGAAAAAATCAGTGGGGCAGTATTAAACGGATGAAGCACAGTGAAATTCGATAATGTTTTCCATATCTTCCGGCAGCGGTGCATGAAAGTCCATTGGCTGTCCGGTGATGGGATGCTTAAAGGTCATACGGAAAGAATGAAGGGCCTGACGGCGGATATATTCCATATCCGGGTTGTACAGATAATCTCCGATCAGCGGATAGCCCAGGTATTTTAAATGAATACGGATTTGATGGGTACGCCCGGTTTCCAGTTTAAGGGAAATCAGGCTGTGCCCATTTTCTTTTTTTAAAACATGGTAAAGGGTGACGGCATTTTCACCATGATCAAAATCCACAATTCTTTCGATAATGGAACCGGGTTTTCTGGAAAGAGGTGCGTGAATGATACCACTTTCCGGAACAGGACATCCGCGGACAATGGCCAGATATTCCCGGCAGATTTCATGACGGACTGCCATGGCCGAAAGCATGGAAGCACAGACCATATGCTTGGCTACGATGGTGATACCGGAGGTATCCCTGTCCAGTCGGTTATTGCAGCGGAAAATGAAGGGCTTATGCTGCTGCTTGAAATACCAGGCCAGTCCGTTGGCCAGAGAGTTATCCCTGTTATTGGCGGAGGGATGGGTCGGCATTCCGGCGGGTTTATTGATAATGAGGAGATCTTCGTCTTCAAAAAAGAATGTTCAAAGGCAGGGGCACAGGGAGAATATTGTCAGAGACAGCATTTTCACGGATATGGACAGTTAACTGATCTCCCTTTTGTAGCCGTTCATTCATATGTCGAGGGTGATGATTGACCAAAATACTGCCTTCCATCTGCTTTAAGGCGGCAATATTCTGAAGAGAATAGCCTTTATTGCGTAGATAGTGAGAAATTTTTATAGAATTATTATCGATATTAATATTATAAGTTAAAATACGTTCCATATAATTCTCCTTTAAAAAATTTTGGGAATTTGAGACTATAGTACCATAAAATTTATCTTTGTGCTATAATAGTCCGAACGAGAATCGGTATCGGCCGGGAAAGGAAGTAAGGAATGAAATCTTCAAATGAACTTAAAGAATTGCTGCAGCGTATTGACCGGCGGGGGTATCCGGCATATAAGGATATCCGTGGGATATATAAATTTCCGGATTTTGTATTATCGGTGGACCATGTTCAGGGGGATCCTTTTGCATCGCCTTCCAAAATCAGCATTTATATGTCTGGGAAAAAATCCGGATTTCCTCAGGCGCTGTATAAAACGGCGGAGCGGCGTATTGCCCTTCAGGATGAACTTTTAAGACAGTTTGGCCGGAGAATAGAATCTGTAACCTTTAAGGCAAAGGGGTCCGGAAAAAGCGGACTGATGTCTGTCAGCCGGTGCGGACAGGAAATTCTGGAACGGAGCGGCTGCCGTATCCATCCGGACAGCGGCGATATCCATCTTCGGATGGAGACAGGGCTTCCGGCTAATGGACGGACCATTAACGGCAGGGAAGCTGTAAAGATATTTTTTGAATATATTCCGGAATGTATAAAGAAGTCTCTGTATTACAGAGCTCTGGATGGGGAACGGCTGCAGCGTATCTGTGAGCTGGCAGATAATCAGGCCTATATCCGGGAACAGCTGGCAGCCAGGGGCCTCTGTGCTTTTGTTGCTGACGGTGCCATTTTACCCCGGGAATCCGGCGTTTCACAGAAACCGATGAAGGGGGCGGTGGCTTTCCGGTCTCCGGAATCCATGGCAGTGGTTATGGATGCCTTATGGCGGTGAACTTCGTGGAATGGGGATACCCAGAGGAATTACTCTGATCGTCGGGGGTGGATATCATGGAAAGTCCACCCTTCTGGAGGCACTGGAACGGGGGGTTTATAATCATATTGCAGGAGATGGACGGGAATATGTTATCGCTGAGGATTCGGCAATGAAAATCCGGGCCGAGGATGGAAGAAGCATTAAGGCTGTGGATATTTCGATGTTCATCAACGGCCTTCCGAACGGCAGGGATACAAAACGGTTTTATACTGGCGATGCCAGTGGAAGCACCTCTCAGGCGGCCAATGTAATTGAAGCTATGGAAGCAGGAAGCCGTCTGCTCCTTATTGATGAAGACACCAGTGCGACAAACTTTATGATCGGGATGAACTGATGCAGCTGGTGGTCAGCAGAGAATCGGAACCGATTACCCCCTATATCGACCGAATACGGGAACTGTATGATACCTATGGGATATCCTCCATCATTGTTGCCGGAAGCTCCGGAGCCTATTTTCATAAGGCTGATTTGATCCTTCAGATGCGGCAGTATGTACCGGAGGAAATTACTGCCTTTGCCCGGATAAAGGCGGCGGATTTTCCACTTTCTCTGGAAAAAATTTCAGAAAGCGACAGGCCATCTTTTGACAGAATTCCTTCAGGTGAGGGGAGATGCTTGGATAGCAGAAGAACTTCAGACAAAAGACACAGTTCCGGCGGCCGGACAAAAATTAAGGCCTTTGGTCTGGATTCGGTTCAGATTGACCGGGAAATTATTGATCTGAGGTATATCGAACAACTGGTGGACGGGGAACAGCTTGCAGCCCTTGGATATCTTGTAAATTATGGAGTAAGGCATCTGGCAGATGGAAAATGTTCTATGACCCGGATCGTTTCACAGTTATGGGATTTGATGATGACGAAGGGGTTTGAGGCGGTTGCTGAGAGTGAGTGGCTGCCTATGGGGTTTGCTGTGCCGCGTAAACAGGAGATATTTGCCTGTTTTAACCGGTATCGAAAGCTGGATTTATAGAAGAAAAGAGGTTGACAATGACATTTTGTCAGGAAGTACGTCTTTGAAAAAATGATGTACCGGTTTTGGTTACGGCTTGATCGGCGTGAAGCATAACCGCTATTGACAGAAACTTTTGAATCGATTATAATCTATGTATCTGTTTACATAGACAAAAGGAGGATTTTATCATGGATAAAAAGTTGCAGAATTAATTAATGACCAGATTAATAAAGAATTATATTCCGCATACCTGTATTTGGATTTTGCAAATTATTTTGGAAGCGTGGGTCTGGATGGCTTTGAAAACTGGTATAAGATTCAGGCTCAGGAAGAGCGGGATCATGCGATGCTGTTCTGGCAGTATCTTCAGAATAATGATGAAAAAATCACTCTGGAGGCCATTGCAAAACCGGACAAAGTACTGGACAGCCATATAAAAGTGCTGGAATATGGCCTGGAACATGAAAAAATATGTCACTTCACTGATCAATGATATTTATGAAGCGGCTTTTAATGTCAAGGATTTCCGTACGATGCAGCTTCTTGACTGGTTTGTAAAAGAACAGGGAGAGGAAGAAAAGACAGCTTCGGATTTAATTACGAAGATGGAGCTTTTCGGAAGTGATGCCAAAGGTTTATATATGTTAAACAGTGAACTTTCTGCCAGAGTATATTCTGCGCCGTCACTGGTATTATAATTGAAAAAAACAAAAAGCTTAAAGGCTGCCCGATGAAAGGCAGCCTTTTATAGTGCAGTTATATGATTTTAGTTGACCATTCCTGGCAGTTCCATACCTGGGTTACGACATCCTGATAGAATTCCGGCTCATGGCAAATCAGAAGAATACTTCCTTTGTATTCCTGAAGGGCACGTTTCAGTTCCTCTTTGGCTTCGATGTCCAGATGGTTGGTCGGCTCGTCCAGAAGCAGGATATTCGTTTCCGTATTGATGATTTTACAGAGACGCACCTTGGCCTGTTCACCACCGCTTAAGACCCGGACCTGACTTTCAATATGTTTGGTTGTCAGACCGCATTTGGCCAGAGCGGAACGGACTTCATACTGGGTATAGGAAGGGAATTCCTTCCATATTTCTTCAATACAGGTCGTCCGGTTGTCTTTTCGCCTTCCTGCTCAAAGTATCCGATATGCTGATAGTCGCCGCGGGTCACCTTACCGGAATAGGCCGGGATCAGACCGAGGATACTTTTTAACAGTGTGGTTTTACCGATACCATTGGCGCCGGTGAGGGCGATTTTTTCACCCCGTTCCATACGAAGATTCAGGGGACGGGACAGGGGTTCATCGTAGCCGATAACCAGATCGTCGGTTTCAAAATCATTTTCCCCGAGGTCCGGGCCGTTTTAAAGTTGAATTCCGGCTTTGGTTTTCTTTGGCCAGTTCGATAATATCCATGTTATCCAGTTTTTTCTGACGGGACATGGCCATGTTCCTGGTAGCCACCCTGGCCTTGTTGCGGGCCACAAAGTCTTTCAGGGCACTGATTTCCTGCTGCTGACGGTTGTAGGCAGCTTCTAACTGGGCCTTTTTCATGGCATAAACTTCCTGAAATTTATCATAATCCCCGGATAGCGGTCAAGGTTCTGATTTTCCATGTGATAAATCAGATTAATGACACTGTTTAAAAAGGGAATATCGTGGGAGATAAGAATAAAAGCGTTTTCATAATCGTTGAGATAACGTTTTAACCATTCAATGTGCTGTTCATCCAGATAGTTGGTCGGCTCGTCCAGAAGGAGGATATCCGGTTTTTCCAGCAAAAGCTTTCCGAGAAGCACCTTGGTACGCTGGCCGCCGGAAAGCTCAGTGACATCCCGGTCAAGACCGATTTCTGTCAGGCCGAGGGCACGGCCGATTTCTTCGACTTTCACATCAATCTGATAAAAGTCATGCTGTTCCAGTAAATCCTGGATGGTTCCGGTCTCAGAAAGCAATTTTTCCATTTCTTCCGGAGAAGCTTCGCCCATGGCATCAAACATTTGATTCATCTGTTCTTCCAGTTCAAATAAAAACTGGAAGGCGGACTGAAGAACATCCGGATCGTCATTCCCTTTTCCAGAACGGCATGCTGGTCCAAATAACCGACACGGACATTCTTGGCCCATTCAACCGTACCTTCATCGGGCATCAGGCTTCCTGTAATAATATTCATAAATGTGGATTTACCCTCGCCATTGGCGCCGATAAGTCCGATATGCTCACCCTTTAAAAAGGCGGAAAGAAACATTATTGAATATGGCACGGTCTCCAAAACCGTGGCTTAAATTTTTAACATTTAAAATCATAATTACTCCTTAATCGCTTGAAATTCCTGAATTATTATATCGGATAAACAAAGGCTTTGCAAGTGGATAAATGGAGGGTATAATAGAGAAAATAAGATTGCGGGAGGAAATAACATGAATCGTTTATTTATTGAATATCCAAAATGCTCAACCTGTAAAAGAGCTAAAAAATATCTGGAGGAGCACGGTGTGGATTTTACAGACCGTCATATAGTGGAAGACAATCCCACTGCGGAGGAATTAAAGGCGTGGATTGACCGCAGCGGATATCCGGTAAAGAAGTTTTTTAATACAAGCGGTATGAAATACCGGGAGCTCGGATTAAAGGATAAACTTCCTGAGATGAGCGAAGATGCCCAGATTCAGCTTCTTGCCAGTGACGGTATGCTGGTGAAGCGTCCGTTAATTGTTGAAGAGAACCGGATTCTCGTTGGATTTAAAGAAAAAGAATGGATTTTTGATTAGGATCCGGAATGGGGGATTTTATGGAAGTTCCAAAACATGGCCTGATCGATTTGCATGTGCATCTGGATGGATCACTGGATTTTTCGCTGGCGAAAAACTTGCCGCAGACCAGGGGATGGCAGTGAAAACAGACATTGAACTGAAGAATCTTATGAAGGTTCCTGAAAATTGCAGGAATTTGAACGATTATCTGACAAGATTTGATTATCCTTTATCTTTAATGCAGACAGAAGAGGGATTGACGGACAGTGTGTATGGATTGCTGAAAATTCAGGAATCCCAGGGGATGATTTATTCGGAAATCCGTTTTGCGCCTCAGCTTCACAGAAGCGGAGGGCTGACTCAGTGGGAAGCTGTCGCAGCGGCTGTCCGGGGACTTGAAGCATATCGGAATACATCGGGGGACGATGGAATGAAGGCCAATCTCATTCTGTGCTGTATGCGTGGAGAGGATAATCCGGATGCGAATATGGAAACGGTATCGATGGCCGGAGAATATCTGGGCAAAGGTGTATGTGCCCTGGATTTGGCCGGAGCGGAAGGGATGTTTCCGACAAAGGACTTTGAGAACATCTTTAAGCTGGCAAAAAAGAAAAAAAGATTCCCTTTACCATTCATGCAGGGGAAGCTGACGGACCGGAAAGTATATGGAAGGCGCTGGAATTTGGCGCACAGCGTATCGGCCATGGTGTCCGCTGTCTGGAAGACAGAGAACTTGTCCGTTATCTTGCAGAGACACAGATCCTCTGGAACTGTGTCCGACAAGCAATATGAATACAAAAATATTCAGTCATATTTCGGAATATCCCCTGAGACAGCTTATGGATGCAGGGATCCGGGTGACGATCAATACGGATAATATGACAGTTTCCGGTGTTACGGTGCGGGAAGAACTGCAGTTGATGGCAGACACTTTTGGTTTGGAAAGGCAGGAGATCCGTCAGATTTTGCTGAATTCGGCTGATAGCGCCTTTCTTTCCAAAGACGTACGGGAACAATTAAGACAAAAAATTCTTGGCCAGGCATAGAACAGACAAAAACAGGCAGCTCCGTCCCGGGAGGCTGCCTGTTTTTGTCTACGCGTTTGGGCTGTCTTCGTATGTATTTTCGATAGCATCGTCACCGGAATTGCGGAAGCGGATGGGAATACCGTTGACTTCCACGGCATCATTGATTTCAATAACGATACACCGACGGCCGTCGATGACCCGGGTTTCAACAAGGTCAGCCCGGGAGGGATTGACCTGAACGACGACGTCCGGTGTTTTACTTCAAATTTTCGCGTATTGGCAATATTTGAAGCCATGAAAGGTGCGGGGCCGGTCTCTTCCAGTTTCTTTTCCAGGTTTTCCAGTTTTTCGGGATGAATACCGCTGGCAGAAAGAAGATTTTTAATGTCTGTTTTATCTAAAACCAGAGGTTCAGGTTCTTCTTTTTTCTCTTCGATCATTTCTGTGAGATTTTCATGAATACTTCGGACAATATCATAATCCGCTTCACCGCTCAGTGTGTCTTCGATGATTGTCTGAAAGGTTTCTTTCTGGTTTTTTGCGGTCAGCGGAAGCACACATCCGAGCAGCTGGTCAACAAGGCTGTTTCGTAAGTCTTCCGGATTTTTTGTATAGTAGAGAATATTGTGAATATCTGTGCTGCGGTCATTAAAAGCAGGGAAGAGGAAACCGGCATCCGGCATCTCTACGATCCAGTCACGGATACGCTCATGGAATTCATTCAGCTCGGCCTGGTAGGAGAGGCCGGGTTTTGACAGTTTGACCGGGCAGATGGCACAGAGAATATGATCATAAACTTCATCGGATGCATCATCCATTTCCAGGCCATCCTTCGTTTTTCCGGGAACGTCATAAACAGAATGGATGAGGAGGATCAGATAATGTTCCCCCGTTATCGTAGGATTCGATTACTTTGTCGTAAAATTCATTCAAAAGGTTCGGATCGTTGAGCTGGCTTTCCCGAAGGGACATAAGAAAGGACTGGGTGCCGCCGTAATCCTCAGCTTCCATTGGAAATTCCATATTAACCAGGTTTTTCCGAGGGTTCCCGAGAGGGTTTTGCGGAAAATGTCAAAATATTTAAACATTTCTTCCTCGGGGAGCGTGAGAAACATTTCTTTGATCTGGGCCTTTTTCTCCTTTTCTCCGTTCACATAACAGCCGCATATGCGGGTGATGGCACACCGGGATGGGGTAAACTGTTTCTTTATTTCACTGATTTCTTTTTTATTCATCTGTTATTGCCGCCTTTTTATAAATTTGTGGCCGGAGCCATGCCTGAATATTATACCTTTCAGGGACGCCCTGTGTCAATGCCGGCCATGAATCCCCGGTATTTGAAAAAGAGCAAAAAATCTATTGAGAATTCAAAGGTTAATGATATAATAACATACTAGGGCAATCGACAAAATATATGCCCAGAAAGGATTGAACAGAATGCTTCAGGTAAATAATCTGTCTTATGAAGTTGTTGAAAACGGACAGACATTAAAAATTATAGATGACATCAGTTTTGATGTGGCAGATGGAGAAATGCTGGTGATTACCGGACCGAATGGCGGCGGAAAGTCAACAATGGCCTCTCTGCTTATGGGAATTAAAGGGCAGACGGCCGGTCAGATTCTTTTGGATGGCGAAGATATTACGGAATATGATATTGACCACAGAGCAAAAGCAGGGATTGGTTTTGCATTTCAGCAGCCGCCCCGCTTTAAAGGCATGACTGTAAAACATTTGTTGCAGCTTGCTTCCGGCGGAGAGCTGACAGAGGATGAATGCTGCCAGCTATTGAGCAACGTAGGCCTCTGTGCCATGGAATATATCGACCGTCAGGTGGATTCCACCTTATCCGGCGGTGAGATGAAACGTATTGAAATTGCCACTGCTTTTTCAAAACCTCATAAGCTCTGTATCTTCGATGAGCCGGAAGCCGGTATTGACCTCTGGAGCTTTTCGATGCTTGTGCAGCAGTTTGAAGAAATGCATCAGCGAAAAAAAGAAACGATTATTATCATTTCCCATCAGGAACGTATTATCCAGATGGCAGACCGGATTATGGTGATCAATAACGGACGTATTCAGCAGATCGGTACCAAAGATGAAGTGATGCCGGAACTTCTTGACAGCGGTGAGACAGGCTGCAAGTATATGAAGGATTGACGGGAGGGTGTGTAAAATGGAAATCGATAAGATTACGCAGGACGTTCTGAAGGTGATTGATAACGGTACCTTCAAGCAGGAGGGAGCTTATAATCTCCGGTATAACGGACAGGCTCTCTGCCATGGGGACAGTGAACATATAAAGATTAAACGTAAAGAAGATAAAAACGGTATCGATGTTTACATTGACGGCAATGTCCGGGGGAACAGGTACACATTCCTGTAGTTGTCAGTGCATCCGGTATGACGGATGTGGTTTATAATGATTTTTATGTGGCTGAAGGAGCCGATGTGATTATCGTTGCCGGCTGCGGTATTCATAATGCGGGGTGCAATGATACACGCCATGACGGTATCCACAGCTTTCATGTCGGAAAGAATGCCAGTGTCCGTTATGAAGAAAAACATTATGGTGAAGGCGAAGGTACCGGAGAAAAGATTTTAAATCCGGTAACAAAGATTTATCTGGAAGAAGGCGCTGTGTTTACACTGGATACAGCCCAGATTAAAGGGGTGGATTCCAGTGTTCGTGAAACCGATGTTTTCATGGGAGAAAAATCCAAACTGTTTGTGACGGAACGTCTGATGACCCATGACAAACAGACGGTTGTTTCAAATATGGAAGTTCAGATGAACGGTGAAGGCAGTGCGGCAAAGATCGCTTCCCGTTCGGTGGCCAAGGGGAATCTTCCCAGACCTTCCATCCGAAGGCTATTGGAAATGCGGCCTGTCATGCCCATGTTCAGTGTGATTCCATCATTATGGATAAAGCGGAAGTCTGTTCCATTCCTGAAATCAATGCCAGACATCTGGATGCATCAATTATTCATGAGGCAGCCATCGGAAGAATTAATAATGAACAGTTGATTAAACTCAGAACTCTGCATGACTGAGGAAGAAGCAGAAGCGGTTATCGTAGATGCTTTTCTGGATTGATTGTTTTTTGAATCTTCAGATATAAAAAATCGGTTTCTTTTCACTTGAAAAGAAGCCGATTTTTTGTGTTATTGGATTTTATTTCGTATATTCTGCATTTTCAAATCAACGCCGGCAATGGTATCGGCACACTGTTTAAGCCCAGAGTGATTTCTTCCGAGTTCTTTAAATCCTGTTTGTAACGGAGCTTGTGATCAAGGCTTGCCCAGAAATCCATGGCGATGGTACGAAGCTGAACCTCAACCTTCATATTTTTTTGCCGCTGGCAAGGAAAATCGGAATTTCGATGATCAGATGCAGGCTGCGGTAACCGTTTTTTTCGGATTTTTTATATAATCTTTACGGGCTACCAGAACAACGTCATCCTGACCGGTCAGCAGTTCTGCGATATTATAAATATCGTCAGGAAGGGGCAGATGACACGGATTCCGGCAATATCCGTCGAATTTTCCAGAGTTTCCACACACAGAGGAAGATCCCGGCGTTTTAATTTTCGAGGATACTGATCGGCGTTTTAATCCGTGTTTTAATCGTTTCAATCGGGTTTCTCTGATGCAGATGGGAAAACTCGTTATTTAATACGTGAAGTTTTGTATGAACTTCCATAATCGCACATTCATACTGCATCATCAGCTCTTTAAATTTGGGTGCATTGGCGAGAATAATTTCAGGACGTTCGGTTCCTTTAATATCTTCAAAAAGTAATGGTGTTAAATCCTCCATAATTTTGTCTCCTGTAAGTAGATTTCTTTATTATATAGAAATTTTCCATATAATAAAAAGATTAACAGTTTGCAGCAAAAGTTCAAGAAAAAAGATAAATGTTTACAAATTTTTAAGAATTATTACCAAAAAACTTATGCTACAATATGTAATACCAATGAAGGAAGGAAGCGAAAGAGGATGTTGTTTATAAAAAACACTGGATAGCCTGTTTAATGATAGCCTTTGTTCTCTATGTTCTGATTGGTGCTATGGCGCCTTTTGCAAATTATAAGAAGCTTCTGCCGGAAACAGCGGCTTCGGTAAATGTAGAAAGCTTTTTTGAGGAACCGACAGAGGGAGAACGGGCAGCGATTCTTGAAACCGGAGACAGTGCCTGGGAAGAACGTATCCGCCTTATGAACGGAGCTGAGGAACGGATTGTCCTGTCAACCTTTGATATGCGGGAAGGACAGAGTACAGAGGATATTCTGTCTGTGATTTTACATAAAGCGGAGGAAGGGGTTAAGGTTCAGATTCTTGTTGATGGAATCAGCGGGTTCTTACGTATGGAGGGAAGGCCGCTTTTCTATGCGGTTTCCACCCATCCGAATATTGAGATCCGGCTCTATAATCCGGTCAATATCCTTCTGCCATGGCGGCTTCAGGGCCGGATGCATGATAAATATATTATGGTGGATTATCAGGCGTATATGATTGGCGGAAGGAATACCTTTGACTATTTCATCGGCAGCTATGAGCAGGAACATAACAGTCTGGACAGGGAGGTCCTTATTTATAATACAAAGCCGGACCAGCCGGGGTCGATGGCACAGCTGGAAGCTTATTTTGATGCTGTATGGAATTCGGAATATTGCCGGGATTTTCACGGGGATGAGAGGCTGGCAAAGCATCCCAAAGTTATGGAACAGACAGAAAAACTGGAAGAGCGCTACAAATATCTGACATCAAACTTTCCTGAACTTTTTCGGATTATGATTATAGGGCTGCCACAGTGCCAATTGAAGGTGTGGAGCTTGTGACAAATCCAACGGGAATTTACGGAAAAGAACCGGTTGTTTTTTACACCTTAACGGAGCTTATGAAATCTTCAGAAAAGGTTGATCTGCACACCCCTTATATCGTGTGCAACGACTATATGTACAGCCGGCTTTCGGAAACGGCGGCATCGGTTCGTGAGGCTAAAATGGTTATTAATTCTATAGAAAACGGTGATAATATTGTGGCGTCCAGCGACTATCTGAGAAATAAACCGGAGGTTCTGGCCACCGGGTTTACGGTTTATGAATATGACGGCGGCACTTCGACCCATGGAAAGTCGATAACGATGGATGATGATATTTCTGTTGTAGGTTCTTATAATTTTGATTTGCGGAGTACATATATGGATACAGAGACGATGCTGGTTGTTAAAAGTAAGGAACTGGCGAAGGAGCTTCAGGGAAATATGGATATTCTTGAAGCAGACTGCCGTAAAGTCATTGATGAAACTAATTATGAAGTGCCGGAACACGTTACAGTGCGTCCGGTGTCTGCCGGACGCAGGGCTTTGATGAAACTGATTGGCTTTGTGCTGAGTCCTTTCAGGTATGTGATATAAAATAAATTCAGGAGAAGAATAATGAGTTTGCCGATTAAACATGAAATTGACCCGGTATATAATGAAGATTCCCGGGTGCTGATACTTGGAAGCTTTCCCTCTGTAAAGTCCCGGGAGAGCGGATTTTTCTACGGACACCCTCAGAACCGTTTCTGGAAGGTGCTTTCCGGGATTCTGGATGTTCCGCTTCCGGTAACCGTGGAAGAAAAGAAACAGATGCTTCTGGAGAATCATATTGCAGTATGGGATGTTATTGGGTCCTGCCGGATTACGGGATCCAGTGACAGCAGTATTAAAGATGTTGTGCCAAATGATTTTACAGAGATTCTCGGGAAAAGTTCGATTGAACGGATTTATTCCAATGGCGCCACATCCTGGAACCTCTATAAAAAGTATATTTTAAAAGAAACCGGCATTGAAGCTTTAAAGCTGCCATCGACAAGTCCGGCCAATGCGGCCTGGAATCTGGAACGGTTAAAAGAGGCATGGAAAGTCATTCTGGAAGGGGATTCGGGCAGGACTTAAAGGAACCTTTTTCAGTGATTGAAAATGAGTTGCCAAATATAAGCATAAATGATATAATGCAGGTGATTAATAAGGAGGAATACTGATGGAAAAGTTATCAATTGAAAAACAACTGAAAACCAATGCCTATCCGGGAAGAGGAATTATTATCGGAAAATCAGCCGATGGTACATGTGCCGTAACTGCATATTTTATTATGGGACGCAGCGAAAACAGCCGTAACCGTGTTTTTGTAGAAGATGGAGCGGGAATCCGTACAGAAGCCTTTGATCCTTCCAAACTGACAGATCCGAGCCTGATCATCTACGCACCGGTACGTGTACTTGGCAATAAGACGATCGTGACAAACGGAGATCAGACAGATACGGTGTATGAATTAATGGACAAACAGCAGACCTTTGAGCAGTCTTTGCGTACAAGAGAATTTGAACCGGATGCTCCGAACTTTACACCACGTATTTCAGGGATTATTCATCATGAAAAAGGGCGGCTTTAATTATGCACTGTCTATTTTAAAGAGTAACAATGGACGTCCGGAAGGATGCAATCGTTATACATTTGCATACAACAATCCTTTTTAATGGTGAAGGCCATTTTATCCATACCTATATGGGTGATGGAAATCCTCTGCCAAGTTTTGAGGGTGAACCGGAATGGATTGATATTGAAGGGGACATCGATACCTTTACTGACCGTATCTGGAACAGCCTGAATGAAGAGAATAAGGTTTCTCTTTTTGTACGTTATATAAATCTTGAAAATGGTACATGGGAAACCCGTATCGTGAACAAAAATAAATAGGAGGAGCGTCATGAAAGAATTGGAACTGAAATATGGCTGTAACCCGAACCAGAAACCATCCCGCATTTATATGAGTGAAGGGGAACTGCCGATTAAGGTATTAAACGGCAAACCTGGCTACATTAACTTTTTAGATGCCTTTAATGGCTGGCAGCTTGTAAGCGAACTGAAAAAGCTACAGGGCTTCCGGCAGCAACTTCCTTTAAACATGTATCTCCTGCCGGTGCAGCGGTAGGCCTTCCGATGGATGATATCCTGAAAAAGATTTACTGGGTCGATGACCTGGGTGAGCTGTCTCCGCTGGCGTGCGCTTATGCGAGAGCCAGAGGCGCTGACCGTATGTCTTCCTTTGGTGACTTTATTTCACTTTCTGATGTTTGTGACGTCTCTACGGCAAAGATTATTAAAAGAGAAGTTTCTGACGGTGTCATTGCACCGGGATACGAACCGGAAGCGCTGGAAATTTTAAAAGCCAAGAAAAACGGCAATTACAATGTTATCCAGATTGATCCGGCCTATGTTCCGGCACCGATCGAACATAAAGAAGTTTTCGGTATTACCTTTGAACAGGGACGTAATGAACTGAAGGTCGATGATGAACTTCTGGCCAATGTTGTTACAGAGAATAAAGAAATTCCTGAACTGGCTAAAATTGACCTGATTATTTCTTTAATTACATTGAAATATACCCAGTCAAACTCTGTATGTTTTGCCAAAGGCGGACAGGCAATCGGTATCGGTGCAGGACAGCAGTCCAGAATCCATTGTACACGTCTTGCAGGAAGCAAGGCAGACAACTGGTGGTATCTGCGCCAGTGTCCAAAGGTGCTGAACCTTCAGTTTGTTGATAAAATCGGCCGTGCAGACAGAGATAATGCAATCGACCTTTATATCGGTGAGGACTATATGGATGTTCTGGCTGACGGCGCATGGGAAAAAATTTTCAAAGTAAAACCGGAAGTGTTTACAAGAGAAGGAAAAACGCGCATGGCTTGACGGCATGCAGGATGTTGCGCTTGGTTCCGATGCATTCTTCCCATTCGGTGATAATATTGAGCGTGCACATAAGAGCGGTGTAAAATATGTGGCTCAGCCGGGCGGTTCTATCCGTGATGACAATGTCATTGAAACCTGTAATAAATATGGAATGGCGATGGCATTTACAGGGATCCGCCTTTTCCATCATTAATTAAATTAGATTTTACAGTCCCGGACGGAAACCATTATTTATGGTTTTTGTCCGGGATTTTTGGTTTTTACGATGCTTTTAAAGGATTTTGTGATAAAATACAGGTAAGAAATAGGATTGGAGAGGGGCATGTCATGTATCTTTCAGAGAGCGATAAAATGATGTTGTTTTGTATCGATGTGATTTTTCCATGTATTCTTGCGGCGGTATTTATTATTTTGGCTATCCGGCGCGTACGGCGTTATTATGTCAAAGAAGAAGTGACGGGGAGGTCATCTGGACATTGAAACAGCCACAGGAAATGATGGCGAAAAAATTAGGAGGCTATGGACTTTTACTGGCAGCAGCGGTATATCGTCTTATGAATCCTATAGGTGATGGATTTTCAGGAATATTTTTACAGTTGCGATGGCGGTCATTTTTATCAGTGGTATGATGACATCCACACTGTCTCAGAAGGTTTGCGAAAAAGGTATTTTAGATAGTAAAGGCTTTATACCGTGGGAAGAAATACGGAAGGTTAATGCGTCTGCGGAAAATGATGAGGAAGTTGTTGTCCGACTGAAACGTTCCTCTGACAATACGCTTAAAATTTATTGTCAGAAGGGTATGGCGCTGGAGATCGAAGGCTATATACGGGAGCGAATTACCGAATAACCGATATAATCGGATATAAGCAAAAAGTTGATAAATTATTGGATTTTATCGGATATACTTTAGATTCAGGGGGGGTGGAAATGAAGCATAGAATTTTAATCGTGGATGATGAAGCGGATATTGTAAAGGTGTTAGAAAGTTTTTTTATAAGCCAGGGATATGATGTTTTAACGGCCTTTTCCGGTATGGATGCACTGAAGCAGGCGGAACAGGGGCCGGATATTATTTTGCTGGATATTAATATGCCGGGAATGGACGGGCTGGAAGTGTGCCGGCGTATCCGTGATTATGTATCCTGTCCGATTTTGTTTCTGACGGCCCGGATTGAGGACGTGGATAAGGTTAAAGGGTTTTCTGCCGGTGGGGACGACTATGTGGTGAAGCCCTTTTCACTGATTGAACTGGGAGCTCGGGTGAAGGCCCATCTGCGCCGGGAAAACCGGCGCAGCTTTGAAGCACAGATTCGATTTTCGGGGGATTTGACCATCGATTTTTCAGAACGCTGTCTGTACTGCAGGGGCGAAGGGATCGAGCTTGCCAAAAAGGAATTCGATATTCTGGAATTACTGGCCCAGAATCCCGGACAGGTATTCTCAAAAGAGAGGATTTATGAAAAAATATGGGGCTATGACAGTGAGGGAGACAGTTCGGTCGTTGCCGAGCATATCCGCAGGATAAGAAATAAACTGACATCCTATACAGATAAAACATGGATTGAAACGGTTTGGGGGTGCGGTTATAAATGGAAAAAATAAAATCCTGGAACCGGAATTTATCCTTACAAAAAAAGTATGATGCTCTATGTTTTGATATTTGCCGGAATTGCCTTTGCTTTGACGATGATGACAGGTCTTTTGTGCAGCAGAAAAGCGGAGAAAATCCGGAAGCGCTTATCCGGTCATGGGTGAAAAATATTATCTGACCAGTGAGACGGGTGAACGGTTGGGGAGGGAACCTATATCGGCAAAGCCGTTGAACCCTTATCGGAGAGGGATGCCCGCCTTATTTCTTTGCTGGAATTTATTCCGCTGGCAGCCGTTCCCGTCTATTCGGCGCTATGCATTATTGGGGCCGCATTGCTTTTTTACAGGAGTAAATTAAAGCGTCCGTTGGAAATTTTAGTGGAGGCATCCAATAAGATTTCAGAAAATAATCTGGATTTTTCGGTGGATTATTCGAGCAAAGACGAGATGGGACAGCTATGCGTTTCTTTTTGAACTTATGCGTTCTACCCTGGCCCGGAATTTTTCTGAAATGTGGCGTCAGGTGGAAGAAAGGAAGAAAATGAACGCTGCCTTCGCCCATGAGCTTCGGACACCCCTTACGGTGATTAAAGGGTATAATGAAATACTTCAGACCAGTGGAGACGGGGAAACGAAAGACAGAGCCCTTACAATGGAAAAGCATATATCCCGTCTGGAAGGCTGTATTGACGGTATGAGCCGTTTGCGGCGTCTGGAAGATGCGCAGCCGGAATATGAATGGGTTTGCTTGACAGAATTTATAGATGTGTTGAATGAAAGTGGGGAGATTTTGTGCAGCCGGGAAAAGAAAAGGCTGTATTTAAAGAAAGAGACGGTTTCTGAAAAATTATGGCTCGACCGTGGATGTATTCTTCAGGTGTTTAACAATCTGATCTCCAATGCCATCCGATATGGAGACTCCGGTGTATGGGTATCTTTTGAAGAAGGGATCGGGGTTTGGGGATGATTGTCGAAGATGACGGTCCGGGATTTACACAAAATAGCCTGAGTAATGCTGTGAACCCTTATTTTACGGAAACAGAAAAAAGCTCCGGACATTTTGGACTCGGACTTTATATCTGCCGGATTCTTTGTGAACATCACGGCGGATATCTTAAAATAGAAAATAGCGGGCATGGTGCAGCGGCAATGGCTTTTTTTAAAACGCCGGACATGTAGATAAAAAGTTGAATATTCATTGATATACTCTCTGTGTAAATATGCAGGGAGTATTTTTATGCAGCGGGAAAGGAGTTTTTATGGAATTGAAAATCGAAAATTTGGTAAAGTGTTACGGCAAAAAACGGCTGTGAAAAATCTGGATATGGTTCTGACGGAAGGCATTTACGGACTTCTTGGTGAAAATGGTGCGGGAAAAACAACACTGATGGAATTACTGTGCGGCATTCAGCAGCCGACCCATGGGACAATCAGATTTAATGGGAAGGAGATCGGCAGGATGGGTGAAGATTACAGGAAGCTGCTGGGATATTTGCCCCAGAGATTTGGTTATTATCCAGATTTTAAGGTGGAAGATTTTATGTTGTATATGGCGGCGTTAAAGGGATTGAGCGACAGGAAAGCCATGGAAAAAACAGAGGAACTTCTGGAGGCGGTCGGTCTCTCCGGAGAGAGTACCCATAAGATTAAAACACTTTCCGGCGGAATGGGCCAGCGTCTGGGAATTGCTCAGGCGATGCTGAATGATCCGGGAATCCTCATTCTGGATGAACCGACGGTGGGACTTGATCCGGGGGAACGACGGCGTTTTCGTCATTTGATCCGTGATTTTTCAAAGGACAGAATCGTTCTTTTATCGACCCATATCGTTTCCGATATCGAAGCCCTGGCGGAAAATGTCATTATTATGAGATCGGGACGGATGATTTATTTCGAAAAAGCGGTATCAAATCTGGAGGATGTCTATTTTCAGTGCGTGAAGGAGGGGAAAGATGAAACGATTGATAGGTTTTGAAATTAAAAAAATATTTATGAAGCGGATTGTGCGGCTGAGTATTGTGGCCCTGTTGTTTATGAATGGACTGCTTGCCGGGGTGGATTATGGTTCGATGTATGCCTTTGATGGCGGGAGTGGTGAAGGAACCGGAGTGACTGCGGTAAATATTGATAAAAACTGGCAGAAAAATACGAGGGGATTTTAACGGATGCGAAGGTGCAGGAGATGCTTTTGGAATTTAAACCGGAGAGGGATCTGGGGGATTGAATGTGGCATATCTGTATCAAAATGCCCTTCAGTCTTCGGTACATGCCCGGTTTTCGGATGCAAACGGCAACTGGAACGGGCGGACAGTCTCTGAGATTTTTGGCGGTGAGGAAATTAAAATCGGATATGTGAACGGATGGCTTCATATAAGCCGGTATATGACTCAGATATTCCTTATGCTTTCAATGGTAATTATTTTAATGGCAGCGCCGGTTTTTGCGGGAGAATACGGAGGACCGGACCGTATTCTGTTAACGGCAAAATACGGACGGACGAAATGCGGGACAGCGAAAAGCCTGGCGGTGTGTATTACCGCCTTTCTTCTGACAGGGTTCATTTCGGGTATCAATGTTTTGTTTGGATGTATATTTTACGGTACAGAAGGGTTGGACAGCAGTATTTTATTTGCACCAATGGATTTTTGTGGAAAATTATACCCCTTTGAATCTGACCTGTGCAGAATTGATGACCTGGCAGATTCTGTTAATGTTTGCCTGTACCGCGGGGGTTTTGGGCATCACTTTATTTTTCTCTGCGGTCTGCAAAAATCCGATCACGGTGCTGGCGGTCTCCGGGGCGCTTTTATACTTCCTTTGATGCTTCCTGTGACTGAAACCAGTTCGCTGTACCGGGTGGTAGTATTGCTTCCCGTATATTGTGTACAGTTTGTTTCACTGATGTCATTGGGTGAGATCCGTGGGGGATTGGTTTACGGCGTATGGTCGATTTCTGCGGGGGTGATTCTGCTTCTGTTGGGCGTTGGTCTTTCAAAGTATTTTTTTTTGCCCGGCATCAGGCCTGAATATCCTCAGAGAACCTGAGGCTGAAACTTTATTTTGACAGGAGATGTGGTATGATAGGAACGATGTAAAATTAATGGAGGATGAATGGATGGAAGAAAGATTTCAGCGAACCGGGCTTTGATCGGTGAAGAGGGGTTAAAGCGTCTGTCAGAATGTCATGTAGCTGTTTTGGTATTGGCGGCGTTGGCGGATATGTGACAGAAGCTCTGGCCAGATGCGGTGTTGGTGAACTGACGCTGGTGGACCGGGATGTGGTCAGCATATCCAATCTGAATCGTCAGATTATTGCACTGGAATCGACGGTAGGACGGATGAAGACCCGGGTGATGAAGGAACGGATTGAAGAAATTAATCCGAATCTGAATGTTCACACACGGGAAGTATTTTTCTGCCGGAAAACAGCCATACATTTGCATTTGATACGTATGACTATGTCGTTGATGCTGTGGATACAGTGACTGCAAAAATAGAGATTATTATGAAATGTCAGGAGGCAGGAGTTCCTGTGATCAGTTCTATGGGGACAGGGAATAAAATGGATCCTTCCAAGCTTCAGATAGCGGATATTTATAAAACAAGGGTCTGCCCGCTGGCGAAAGTGATGCGAAAGGAGCTCAAACAGCGTCGGGTGAAGCATTTAAAAGTGGTCTATTCGACGGAAGAACCGGTGGTGAAACTCCGGACACCGGGAAGTATGTCCTTTGTGCCGGGAAGCGCCGGCCTGCTAATCGCATCTGCGGTGGTACGGGATTTGCTGGAAAGTAAAGAAAAGTCTTCGGAGGGAATAGAAAATGGATTTTAAATTTCAATTGACGGTGGAAGGCGATGCCCGGCTTCTGGCAGCGGCGGGAGACGATGGGGTGGCCGTTATTCCGGATACATGGGAAGGTCATCCGGTGACGGCAATCGGGGGAAGAAGCTTTTACGGAAAATATGATATTAAGCGGGTTCAGCTTCCAAAATATTTGAAAAAAGTGGAAGGTCATGCCTTTGCCGAGTGTCGTTTTCTGGAGCAGGTTGAATTTCCGGAGGGTACAAAAAGCATCGGCGATTATTGCTTTTATAACTGTATTCGTCTCAGGCGGGTGGTGCTTCCGTCAACATTGACCCATATGGGGTATGGCGCTTTTAAGAATGATACGGATTTGAAGGATATACATATTCATACGGTTCAGGGGATGGAGAGCCAGATAAATACGATTCTGAGCGATACGAATTTTGAACAGACGGTGACCTTTCATTATGGTGACGGAGTGTATCGAAGCTGGTATTTACGGATTTCTTCTACGAGGAAACAGCCAATGAAGAGGCCCGCCAGTTCAATCATAAAACCTATGGTTCCGGGAGTCTTTACAGAAACTGTATCAGCAGTTCGGGAATTGATTATATGAAATATGATGAGATTTTTGATCTGACGATTCACCGGGATGAGCCGGAAACGGTCATGGATCTGGCATTGAAGCGTCTTGAATGTCCCTATGAGCTGACGGAAAAAGCACGAAAAAAATATGCTGAACACCTGAAAGGGATGGGGCCGCAGGTCCTGCTCTATATGATTGAAACAAAACGCTGGTCTCAGTTTTCCATGCTGGAAGAGGGTTCTGTCCTTCCGAAGGATGTTGTTGAGGCCGGGATCGAATATGGACGGCAGAAAAATGTACCGGAATTTGTCAGTATGCTCATGCAGTATAAAATGTACATTATCCATCGATGATGAAAACCTTTGAGTTATAGGATGACGTTAAATGAACGATATAAAAAGAAAGAATTAACCGTGTGGGCATGCAGATACTGGCAGCTTCACGGAATGAAATATATATGTCCATGCGCTATTTTGACATCGCTCTGAGCGCTTTGGATTATGAAATGAATCTGACGACAAAGACCATCGGCACGGATGGATTTAAAATTTTATTTAATCCGTCGTGGCTGGTCTCAGCTTATAAAAAAGAATGGCCTCAGGATATTAACCGGGTCTATGTCCATATGCTCATGCACAATATCTTCCGCCATATGTCGGGAAGGATGGAGCGGGAGGAGGATATGTGGAATCTGGCCTGCGATATTGCGGTGGAGTCCCTGATTGACCGTTTTGATGCGGTCTGCGTGAAACGGGTCGTCAGTGACGAGCGGGAGGCCTGGTATTATCGTCTTGGAAAAGATATGAAGGTTTTAAATGCCCAGTCCATTTACCGCTGGTTTATGAATCACATTTTATCGCCTCTGGAGATTCGGAAGGCAGAGCAGATTTTTTTGTCTGGACGACCATAAATTCTGGCAGGGGCAGGAAGAAGAAGACCAGCCGGATAAAAACAGCGGCAGCAGCAGCGGGATGATAAATGGCAGGATATCAGTCAGAAGATGAAAACCAATCTGAATACTTTTTCAAAAAGTATGGGGCAGCAGGCGGGAGATTTAATTCTCCAAATGGAAATCAGTCTGCATGAAACCTATGATTACCGGGATTTTCTTCGAAAGTTTACGGTAGTGAATGAGGAAATTAAGCTGGATATGGACAGCTTTGATTATATTTTTATACTTACGGACTCAATACCTACGGCAATGTACCTCTGGTGGAACCGCTGGAATATAAAGAATCGGAGAAGATTCAGGAGCTGGCAATTATTGTGGATACATCCGAATCCTGTGGGGATGGGGTGCTGCGGCGGTTTCTTCATGAAACTTTTCGGATTCTTCACAGTATGGACAGTTTTTTCAGGACAATGAATCTCCACATTATCCAGTGTGATGCCAGGGTTCAGATGGATATGAAAATTACTTCAGAGGAAGAACTGCTGGAGTGCATGAAACATTTTGTTGTCCGGGGACGGGGCGGTACGAATTTTAAAGCCGGACTGTCCTATGTGGAAAAGCTTGTCCGGGAGGAAGAATTCCGGAATCTGAAAGGGGTTCTTTATTTTACCGACGGTTATGGTGAGTTTCCGGAGAAACGGCCCGGATTTGAAACCGCATTTATTTTTGTCAAAGAAGATTATACGGATATCCGGGTTCCGCCGTGGGCGATGAAAGTAATTCTTGAACCGGATGATATATTAACATGGAGTGAGTAAGATGAATATTAAAGAAGCAAAAGAAGAGATTATACATACCGTCCGGGCTTATACTGCCAGGGATGAATTTGGAAATTATGAAATTGGCATGACCCATCAGCGGCCGGTTCTTTTAATCGGGCCTCCGGGGATTGGAAAAACTGCGATTATGGAGCAGGTAGCCAGAGAATGCGGGATCGGGCTGGTGTCATATACGATTACCCATCATACAAGGCAGAGCGCCATCGGCCTTCCGATTATTGAGCATAGAGACTTTGGCGGTACGGATTATCCGGTGACAGAGTACACGATGAGCGAAATCATCGGTTCGGTGTATCATCAGATGGAGGAGACAGGGCTTAAAGAGGGAATCCTGTTTATTGATGAGATCAACTGTGTTTCTGAAACGCTGGCGCCAACCATGCTTCAGTTTCTTCAGGGAAAAACCTTTGGCAATCATAAGGTGCCGGAAGGCTGGGTGATCGTTGCAGCGGGAAATCCGCCGGAATATAATAAATCCGTAAAGGAATTTGATATTGTTACCCTGGACCGTGTAAAACGGATCGATGTGGCTGAAAATCTTGCCGTATGGAAGGAATATGCCTATAAAGAAGGAATTCACGGAAGTATTATTTCTTATCTGGATATTAAAAAGAAAATTTCTATACCATTGAAACGACGGTTGAGGGAAAACGTTTTGTGACTGCCAGAGGCTGGGAGGATCTGTCTCAGATGATCAAGGTGTATCAGAAGCTTGGAATTCCGGTGACGGAAGGGGTCATTCGCCAGTATCTCCAGCATCCGGTTATTGCCAAGGAATTTTCTGCATATCTGGACTTATATGAAAAATATGCATCGGATTATAATGTGGATGAAATATTAAAAGGTACAGTAAATTCGGGAGCAGCAGAGCGGATGGCTTCAGCGCCCTTCGATGAAAAACTCAGTGTTATCGGCCTTCTTGTCAGCCGTCTCAGTGACGGCGCCTGTGAGTGCTTCGAATGGGACAATTATGTAGAGCGGCTGTTTGCAGTATTGAAATTTGTTAAAGAAGAACCGGTACTTGTGGAAGGTCTGGAAGCAGCTCTTGAAAATGAAAAATCAAAATGGATGAAAAACCAGAATGGCAAAGCTCTGGATAAAGTTGGCGTCCGTGTATCCCGGCGGATGCTGAATACACTGGAAGAATATCTGAAGGATGCCCGTGGCGGCGCGGATTTTGAGGTTATCCGGGATAAATTTAATCAGGCGGTGGCCGGTCGTCAGACAATGCTTTCCACATGGAAATCCGGATTTGATCACAGTTTTAATTTTATTGAAGCGGCCTTTGGTGAAAGTCAGGAAATGGTCGTATTTATTACAGAACTGAACACCAGTCATTATGCACTCTGGTTCATCGGTGAAAATGGCTGTGAAAAATATTATCAATACAATCAGGGGCTGTTGCTTGGAGAACGTCAGCGTTCCATTATGGCGGATATTCAGGGGATTGAAAAGGAACTGTCTTTTTTAGGTTAGGAGGAATGTACAAATGAAAGAAAATGTCTGGAATACCTATACAGAAAATGATATTGAAATGATGGATGCCCTGATCCAGGGATATAAATATTTTTGGATAACGGAAAAACAGAGCGGGAATGTGTCCGTCAGATGATTTCTACAGCGAGAAGCTGCGGATATATCTCTATGGAGGATGTGATTCGCACCGGCCATCTGTTGCAGCCGGGAAGCAAGGTTTACGCCCAGACCAAGGGGAAGGCCGTCATGTTTATCCATATCGGTCTGCTGCCGATAGAAGAAGGCATGAATATTTTAGGCGCGCACATCGATTCGCCGCGACTGGATATTAAGCCGAATCCGATGTATGAAGATACAGAGCTGGCTTATCTGGATACCCATTATTACGGCGGTATCAAAAATATCAGTGGGTGGCGCTGCCGCTGGCACTCCATGGCACCATTGTTAAAAAGGATGGAAGTCATGTGGAAATTAATATCGGTGAAGACGAAAATGATCCGGTATTCGGTGTAACGGATTTGCTGGTGCATTTATCCGCAAAGCAGCTTGAGAAAAGAGGTTCGGTGGTTATTGAAGGGGAAAACCTGGATATTCTCATCGGCAGCCGTCCGATGAAGGATTCGGAAGAAAAAAATAAAAGTGAAAGCCAATGTTTTAAGACTTCTCAAAGAGAAGTATGATATTGAGGAAGATGATTTTATTTCCGGAGAAATTGAAGTGGTTCCGGCAGGAAAGGCCAGAGATTTCGGTCTTGACCGGAGTATGATCATGGCCTATGGTCAGGATGACCGGGTATGTGCCTATGCATCCCTTATGGCGCTGTTATCCATGGAACAGGTGACACGGACAAGCGTAGCCATTTTTGTCGATAAAGAAGAAATCGGCAGTGTGGGTGCATCCAGTATGGGTTCCCGTTTCTTTGAAAATACCATTGCAGAAGTGATGAATGCAATGCGCCGGTATTCCGATATTTCCCTGAGACGGGCACTGGCACGGTCCAAAATGCTTTCTTCCGATGTCAGCGCAGCCTTTGATCCGGCCTATGCTTCGGTATTTGATAAAAAAACACGGCGTATTTCGGCAAAGGCGTTGTCTTTAATAAATACACCGGCGCCCGGGGAAAATCCGCTTCCAACGATGCGGGCGCCGAATATGTGGCCCGTATCCGCCGGGTGATGGATAATAATCATGTGGCTTTCCAGATGGCAGAGATGGGAAAGGTGGACGCCGGAGGCGGAAATACCATTGCATGGATCCCGGCGGCCTTCGACATGGATGTCATCGACTGCGGTGTTGCGGTACTCAGCATGCATGCGCCATGGGAAATTATAAGCAAAGCGGATTTGTATGAGGCGGAAAAGTGTTACGAAGCCTTTTTAAAGACCATTGACTGGGTATAAAATGACAATAAACTAAGGTCTTGATAATCAAAGACTGGTGTGATACACTTGATAAAGAAAATTCCGTCCTGTTCAGACGGAATTTTTTTACAAGATGTTTGCAAAACTGGAAAGGTAGTGACGATTGTGACTAAGATTGATATTATTTCTGGATTTTTGGGTGCAGGTAAAACCACATTGATTAAAAAACTGTTATCCGAAGCATTTCAGAATGAAAAAGTTGTTCTTATTGAAAATGAATTTGGTGAAATAGGTATTGACGGTGGCTTTCTTAAAGAAGCCGGTGTTGAGATTACAGAGATGAATTCCGGATGTATCTGCTGTTCTCTGGTGGGAGATTTCGGGACAGCTCTTGAAAAGGTGATTCATGATTATCATCCGGACCGGGTAATTATCGAGCCATCCGGTGTCGGAAAATTATCCGATGTTATCCGTGCAGTAGAAGGTGTCGGAGAAAAGATTGAAATCGAATTAAACAGTTATACAGCGGTTGTTGACGGACAGAAATGTAAGATGTATATGAAAAATTTCGGCGAGTTCTTCAACAATCAGATTGAATATGCGAAAACCATTATTTTAAGCCGGACTCAGAAAATGTCTGAGGATAAGCTGGAAAAATGTCTGGAAATGATTAAAGCCCATAATTCAAAGGCAACGATTGTGACAACTGCCTGGGATGACATTGACGGGAAAAAGATTTTAAATGCCATGGAAAAAGAAAATGATTTTGTGCTTAAACTGATGGAGGAAGAGCATGATCATCATCACCATCATGACCATGAGGACCATCATGATCACGGGGAGCATCATGACCATCATCATGACCATGAGCATGGTGCAGACTGTACCTGTGGCTGCCACGATCACGACCATGAGCATGACCACAAGCATGAACATGATCACGACCATCATCATGACCATGATCACCACCATGAGCATGGTGCAGACTGTACCTGTGGCTGCCACGATCATGAGCACCATCATGCGGATGATGTGTTTACGAGCTGGGGGGCTGGAAACGGCAAAGAAATTTGACAGAGATCAGATGCAGATGACACTTGATGTCCTTGCCCATTCGGAAGATTACGGGATGATTTTAAGAGCCAAAGGTATGGTTTCCGATACAGAGGGCGGATGGGTTTATTTTGATCTTGTCCCGGGTGAGTTTGAAATGCGTGAAGGTGAACCGGATGTGACCGGACGTCTTTGTGTCATTGGTTCCGAATTAAATGAAGACAAGCTGGCAGAATTATTCGGTATAAAATAGAACGGAGGAAAACAGCATGGAAATTCCAGTTTATTTGATTACCGGATTCCTGGAAAGTGGAAAGACTTCGTTTATCCAGCAGGTAATTTTAGAAGGAAATTTTGTTGAAGATGAAAAACATTATTGATTCTGACGGAAGAAGGCGAGGTTGAAATAGAACCGGAGCTTCTGGAACAGTACAATGTGGATGTTGTTACCGTTGAAAGCAAGGAAGAATTTACAGAGGACTTTTTGAAAAAGTGCCGCCGGGAACATCGGCCGCAGCAGGTCATTATTGAATATAACGGTATGTGGCCGGTGAGTGAGTTCCTTGGTATGCGCCTGCCTTATCGCTGGGAGTTGTTTCAGGTCGTTTCTACGGTGGATGCTTCCACATTCCAGTTATATATGAATAATATGCGTTCGCTGATGTCAGATATACTGACATGTACAGGCATGGCTATTTTCAACCGCTGTAATGAGGAAACAACAGATATCGCTTATCTGGTACGGAATGTCAAAGTTCTTAACAGCAAGGCAGAGCTTATTTTTGAAGCGGAAAATGGCGATATCCTCGATCCGGGAGAAGAGATCCTTCCATATGATGTGAATCAGGATGTGATTGAAATCACCGATGAAAATTATGGCATCTGGTATCTGGATGCCCTTGATCATGGAGATCGTTATGAAGGGAAACAGGTGATTATTAAAGGGATGGTGTTCCGTTCAAAGAACTTTGAAGAAGATTATTTTGTTCCGGGACGGATGGCCATGACCTGTTGTGCCGATGATATTACATTCCTTGGTTTCTCTGTAAAAGCAAATTTGCTTCCCGCATGAAAAATAAACAGTGGGTACGTGTGACTGCTGAGGTACATCTGGAATACAAAGAAGAATATCATGGGATTGGTCCGGTGCTCTATGCGAAACGCATTGAAAAAAAGCCTATAAGCCGGAAGAAGACATGGTATATTTTAACTGAAATAAAGGATTATAAAGGATATGCGGAGGTATATATATGACCTTGTCGGAAGGAATTCCAGGAAAGGAATATGAAGTAATATCTGTTGATGTCAACGAAAAGTCGGCCGGCGGCTGGAGGCTCTCGGGTTGATTCACGGAACGAAAACGGAAGTTTTAAATAGAAAAAAGAAACGGGACGTTGATTTTTAAAGCCCGGGGAACGCGGCTTGCCGTAGGCAAAGAAATATCCAGGGGAATTCGGGTAAAGGAGGCGCCATCATGGAACAGCCGATAATTAATGTAGCCTTTGCGGGCAATCCAAACTGCGGGAAGACCACATTATTTAATGCCTATACGGGAGCCCGGCTGAAGGTGGCCAACTGGCCCGGGGTTACTGTGGAGAAAAAGAAGGGGTTTTTAAATTCCATGAATTTCAGTACAAGCTGGTGGATCTTCCGGGAATTTACAGCCTGACCTGTTATTCGACAGAGGAAATTTTATCCCGTCAGTACCTTTTGGAAGATGAGGTGGATGTGGTTGTAGATGTGGCGGACGCTTCAAATCTTGAGCGGAATCTTTATCTCACCCTGCAATTGATCGAACTTGGCAAGCCGGTCGTTCTGGCCTTGAATATGATGGATATTGTCGAAGAACGGGGGATGGAGCTGGATATCCATCGTTTACCGGAGATGCTCGGTATTCCTGTGGTTCCGGTTTCGGCAAGAAAACGGACCGGGCTTGAAGTTTTGATGCATGCCGTTGCCCATCATCAGGGAAAGGCGAATAACGAAAGTCTTGAGCATCATCACGATATCAAATGCCAGAGCCGCCATAAACATAATCATCATAAAGAATTTGCCATGGTTTACAGTGACGATATCGAAGATAAGATCGATGATCTGGAAGCGCGGCTTTTAGATGCATATCCGGGAATTGTCAATCCGAGATGGCATGCGATTAAAATGCTTGAAAAGGATCCGGAGATTATGAAAAATTATCCGATGCGCACGGATGATATTGTAGACCGGAGTTATGAGCATGAAATTATTAATCAGAAATATGATTTTATTGAAGAAGTGATCGATGAAGTTCTGTTGAACCGGAGCGAGAAAGAGGCGGCCACAGAAAAAATTGACCACTGGCTGACCCATCCCATTTGGGGAATGCCGATTTTTTGGTATTATGGCCCTCGTATTTTTACTTACCTTTGCGGTAGGCGACTGGATTGCCGGAGGATTTGAGACCCTTATTTCTGCTGTGTCGGAAGGGGTTTTTGATATGATGACCGCTATGAATCTGGGGTCCGCACTGATATCCCTTGTATGTGACGGGATTATTGTTGGTGTTGGCGGTATTCTTACCTTCCTTCCGAATATTTTTATGCTGTTTCTTGCACTGGCTTTTCTGGAAGACAGTGGTTATATGTCCAGAGTGGCTTATGTTATGGACGGACTTATGGGACGGATGGGACTTTCAGGACGTGCAGTTATTCCGATGCTTCTCGGATTTGGCTGCACAGTGCCGGCGGTGATGAGCGCCCGGACGCTGGAGGATACGAAAGACCGTCTGCGCACGATTATGGTGGTCCCTTTTATGTCCTGCAGCGCAAGACTTCCGATATATGTTCTGTTTTCAAAAATGTTTTTTGGGCAATATGCCATGGTGGCGGCATTTTCCATGTATGCCGTCGGTCTTGTTGTGGCCATTATTGTAGCCCTTGTTTACAGCAAAATTGTATGCAGGAATGAGGAAAAGAACTGTCTCCTTATTGAACTCCCCGAATACAAAGCACCGAATGCCCGGACGATTATCATTTATGTATGGGAGAAGATTAAAGACTATCTGACAAAGGCGGGAACAACTATTTTTGCCGGTTCCGTTATATTATGGGTCATTATGAACTTTGGACCATCCGGAATGGTATCCGATGTATCCGAAAGCTTTGCGGCCACTATCGGAAAATTCCTTGTTCCGGTGCTGGCTCCGGCAGGACTGGGACTGTGGCAGATAGGTGTGGCCCTGATTTCCGGTATCGCAGCCAAGGAACTGGTTGTTTCAAGCTGCAGTGTGCTTTTCAGTATGAATATTAATTCAGATATGGGAATCGAAGCTTTTCACCGGACATTAAATGCCATGGGATTTGGAAATCTGAATGCTTATGCGCTGATGGTTTTCTGTCTGCTGTATATTCCGTGTATGGCTACCATTGCAACGATACATAAGGAAACAGAGTCATGGAAGTGGACGATCGCCATGATTTTAATGCAGCTTCTTATTGCGTGGGGAGTCGCTGTACTGATTTTTCAGGTGGGTTCCGGTTTTATAGGAGGCTGATTTTATGATATGGACCATCGTTTTCACGATAGTTATTGTACTCTATGTTCTCTGGGTGATTTACAGGAAAATCCAGCGGATAAAAGACGGGAAGTATTGCAGCTGCGGCTGTGAAAGCTGCGGAAAAGAATGTAAAGACCGAAAAGAAGATTAAAATAAAAAGTATGGTACCCGGACGGAAAGTACCATACTTTTTTAACGCAGAGCACAGACTTTGCGGTGGGCTGTTGATATTGGAAGCTCTGACAGGTCCTCCTCGGTGTAAAAATCACCATCGAAGTCGGGATTTTCAGAGGTCCCGGTAATTTCACCGATATAAACGTTCATATGCCATATGCGGTGGGAAAAAACATGCTTGATTTCTTTACAGTATTCGTAAAGGCGTGCAGACATTCCATAATTCTCATAGAAGGTTTCCTCGAAGCTGACCGGTGATTCTACCTCATACTGGACAAAGCCATAAAGATTTTCCAGAAGACCTTCTTTGTTTTTGACAAGAAAATACCGGTTTTCTTTTTTGAGAATTGCTGTAATGTAATACACATCTGTTTTGGATGTGTTTTTTATATTGACCGGCAGGAGAGCTTCCGTTCCGGCAGCGCTGGCTTCGCAGAAATCCCGGACCGGACAGTGGTCACAATCGGGTTTTCGAGGTGTGCAGATACCGGCACCCAGATCCATCATGGCCTGATTGAAAACTGAAGGGTCGGTTCCTTTGATCAGCTCGTCCATTAAAATCTGGTAAGCTTTTTTTTGGTTTTTCCTGAGCGATGTTATCCTGACGGTTATAAATTCTGGACAGGATACGCAGGGTGTTTCCGTCAACAACACCTTTTTCCTGACCAAAGGCGATACTTGAAATAGCGCTGGCTGTATAAGCTCCGATACCCTTCAGTGTGATGATTTTATCGTAGGTATCCGGGAAAATACCGTGATAGTCTTCCATCACCTGTCTGGCAGCCTCCTGCATATGGCGTATCCGACGATAATAGCCAAGCCCCTCCCAAAGCTTGAAGGTTAAGTCTTCATCGGCATCTGCCAGAGATTTGATGTCAGGAAGTGTTTCAAGAAACCGGATATAGTAATTTTTTACCGTATCCACCTGGGTTTGCTGAAGCATAATCTCACTTACCCAGATACAATAGGGATCCGGGTATGACGCCACGGAAGATCCCTTCCGAAGGCCCGGTACCAATTGGATAAAGCTGTTTGAAATTGTTGGATATTCATTAATTTTGACATAGCCACAGTGTACCATAAATTTTTAAAAGACACAATGTAGAATCTTTTTTATAAAAAGTTATAATCATTTCATAATTAAAATAAAGGAATTTCAGACTTGACGGCGAATATGTAATATAAGGGGAGATTTTTTATGAATATTCGAGAAAAACAGGAAAAATGGGAAAAAGAATATTTGAGTCCTTATGCGTCCCTGAGCCAGAATTCTCTTGGACGGGACAGGGAAGAACCTCAGTGCGATATACGTCCGATGTATCAGAGAGATCGGGACCGGATTCTGCATTCAAAGTCTTTTCGGCGTATGAAGCATAAAACGCAGGTTTTTCTGGCGCCGGCCGGAGACCATTACCGAACCCGTCTGACTCACACACTGGAAGTGGCTCAGATTGCGAGGACCATTGCCAGAGCTCTTCGGATGAATGAAGATTTAACGGAAGCGATCGCTCTGGGACATGATCTGGGGCATACGCCTTTTGGACATGCGGGGAGGATATTCTCGACCAGCTTCACCCTGGGGGATTTAAGCATTATTATCAGAGTGTCCGTGTGGTAGAGATACTGGAAAAAAACTGTAGGGGCTGAATCTGACCAGGGAGGTCAGAGATGGTATAATGAATCATTCAACATCCAGGATGCCCGGGACGATGGAGGGAAAGATTGTCCGTTTTTCAGATAAGATTGCCTATATTAACCATGATATCGATGATGCTGTCCGGGCACATATTATCAGTGAAGCCTCTTTGCCGGAAATCTATACGGAGGTTCTTGGACATTCTTCAAAAGAACGTTTGAACACGTTGATCCATGGGATTATCCGGGAGAGTATGGACCAGCCGGATATCCGGATGCCGGAAGCCATTGAAAAGGCCATGCTTGGTCTCCGAAGCTATATGTTTGAGAACGTGTATACAAATCCCATTGCCAAAGGGCAGGAAAAGAAGGCCCAGAATATGCTGGAGGTCTTATATCATCATTTTCTGAAAAACTTCCATGAGCTTCCTGAAGAATATGTCCGGATGGTAACGGAACGGGGCGAAATGATGGAATCTGTTGTTTGCGATTATATATCAGGTATGACAGACCAGTATTCGATTAAGATTTATGAAGATTTGTATGTACCTTTTGTATGGAAGGTGGTCTGATGTTTTATTCAGATGATTTGATTGAAGAAGTCCGTACACGTAATGATGTGGTGGATTTGATTGGAAATTACATAAAACTTACAAAAAGGGAAGCTCTTATTTTGGTCTTTGCCCTTTTCATAATGAAAAATCTCCGTCCTTTTCCGTAAGCCGGGACAAGCAGATGTATTATTGCTTTGGCTGCGGTGCCGGAGGCAATGTCTTTACTTTTGTTATGGAATATGAAAATTATACATTTGTTGAAGCTGTAAAATATCTGGCTGAGAGGGCCGGGATGAAGCTGCCGGAAGCCGAAGTCACGGAAGCGGAAAAGCAGGCAAGAAACCGCCGGCAGAAGCTTCTGGATATCCATAAAGAAGCGGCACGGTATTTTTATTATCAGTTAAAGAGTCCGGGCGGCGCCAACGCCAGAAATTATTTTGGGCAAAGGCGTCTTGACAGCGATACGATTGCCCGTTTTGGCCTTGGCTATTCCAATCCTTACAGGGACGATCTGTACCAGTTTCTCCGCAGCAAAGGATATGGGGACAGCCTTTTAAAAGATTCCGGTCTTGTGACGATTGATGAAAAGTCCGGGGCCCATGACAAGTTCTGGAATCGGGTGATGTTTCCGATTATGGATGTGAACAACAAGGTGATCGGCTTTGGGGGGCGCGTTCTCGGAGAAGGAACGCCGAAATATCTGAATTCTCCGGAAACGATGCTGTTTGATAAAAGCCGTAACCTGTATGGATTGAATTTTGCCAGGACATCAAGACAGTCCTTCATGATTATCTGTGAGGGATATATGGATGTTATTGCCATGCATCAGGCCGGATTTACCAATGCTGTGGCATCTCTGGGAACAGCCTTTACCCTGCAGCATGGAATTCTTTTTTGAAACGTTATACCGAAGAAGTGCTTTTGGCCTATGACAGCGATGAGGCCGGAGTGAAAGCCATACTTCGAGCCCTTCCGATACTGCGTTCCGCCGGACTTCGGATACGGGTCATACATATGGATCCTTATAAAGATCCGGATGAATTTATTAAAAATCTGGGCGTGGATGCCTTTAAAGAGCGAATTGAACAGGCAGAAAACAGTTTTATGTTTGAAGTCTCTGTTTTGGAAAAATCTTATGACCTTGGGGATCCGGATGGAAAAACCCGTTTCTTTAATGCGGTGGCAAAAAAGATGCTAGCCTTTCGATCAGGAGCTGGAAAGGAATAATTATATTGAAGCGGTAGCCCGGCATTATGGGATATCCTTTGAAAATCTTCAAAGGCTCGTCAATCGTTTTGGGCTGACAATGCCAGAACGGGAAATGGCAGAGGAAAAACGTCCGTTACCGGAACGGACGGTGGATGACGCCGAATATCCGGAAGGACTTCTGGCATCTCAGAAACTTCTGCTGACCTGGCTGGTGAATGACACAGGACTGCTGAAGAAAATAAGACCGTGGCTTGGTCCGGAGGACTTTGTCCATCCTGTATATCAGAGTGTATGCAGGGCGGTTTATGAATCTATTGAATCTACCGGTCAGATTATTCCCGGTCAGATTATCAATCTTTTTCAGGAAAAAGAAGAACAGAAACTGGTTGCCGGAATTTTCAATTCTCATATTGGGGGATTGAGGATAAAAATTCCAGAGAAAAAGCTCTTACAGAAACCGTTGTGCGAATTAAAAGGCATCATTTGGATGAAATGAGCCGAAAAATCCAGGATTTGAGTGAATTACAGAAAATTATCAAGCTGAAACCGATTTACAAAATTTGCATATTTCTCTTTAGGTGGAAAGAATATAGACAGATTGCCAGGAGGATGACTATGGGGGAAAAATTAACATTTGAAGAACGGTTAAAAGGGCTGGTTGCCGTCGGTAAAAATAAAAAGCCAGTATGGCTTTTCAGGAAGTCGTTGATTATTTTTCAGATATTGATCTGACGGAAGAGCAGATCGAACAGATTTATGAGGCCATGGAAAAGGCCCATGTGGATTTGCTGAAAATCGAGGATATAGAGGTTCCTGAAGAATTTTTTGAAGAAGAGGACGCTGAGGCGCTTTCCCCAAATTGATTTTTCCATTCCGGATGGCGTGAGTGTGGAAGATCCGGTGCGGATGTATCTGAAGGAAATCGGAAAGGTGCCTCTGTTATCCGCTGAGGAAGAGATGGAACTGGCAAAACGGATTGAAGCCGGGGATGACGAAGCAAAAAACGGTTGTCCGAGGCAAATCTGCGATTGGTTGTCAGCATTGCAAAACGGCATGTAGGCAGGGGAATGCAGCTTTTGGATCTTATTCAGGAGGGAAATCTGGGGACTTATAAAGGCTGTGGAAAAGTTTGATTACAGAAAGGGCTATAAATTCAGTACCTATGCGACATGGTGGATTCGTCAGGCCATTACGCGGGCAATCGCAGATCAGGCCCGGACGATTCGATTCCGGTACACATGGTGGAAACCATTAATAAGCTGGTGAGAACTTCAAGGCAGCTTTTGCAGGAACTCGGGCGTGAAGCCACACCGGAAGAGATTGCAGAGCGGATGGAGCTTCCGGTGGAAAGAGTCCGTGAAGTGATGAAGATTTCCCAGGAGCCTGTGTCTCTGGAAACACCTATCGGAGAGGAAGATGACAGCCATCTCGGCGATTTTATTCAGGATGACCACGTGCCTGTACCTGCGGAAGCGGCGGCCTTTTCACTGCTTCAGGATCAGCTGGAGGAGGTTTTAGCCACGCTTTCGGACCGGGAGGCCAAAGTGCTTCGCCTGAGATTTGGCCTGGATGACGGCCGGGCCAGAACTCTGGAAGAGGTTGGTAAAGAGTTTAATGTGACCCGGGAGCGCATCCGGCAGATTGAGGCAAAGGCGCTGAGAAAACTCCGCGGACGGGGACGGAGCAGTAAATTAAAGGACTATTTGACAAATTAGGAGTGTATTATGCTAAAGATATCCGACAGATTAATTCAGGTTGCCGGTCTTGTGCCGGAGAATGTTCGTCTGGCCGATGTGGGAACAGACCATGGGTATGTTCCTATATGGCTTCTGGAACAGGGGCGTATTTCTTCGGCGATAGCTATGGATGTGAACCGCGGCCCCCTTTTACGTGCCCGGGAAAACAGGGATAAATACGGCTTTCAGAAAGTAATGGAATTGCGGCTTTCCGATGGACTTGAAAAACTGGAACCCGGGGAGGCGGATGCCCTCCTTATTGCGGGAATGGGCGGACCGCTGATGATTCGCATTCTGGAAGCGGGATGGCAGACGGTGAAAAGTATTCCAACGCTTGTTTTGCAGCCCCAGTCTGAAATTCCGGCGGTGCGCCGGTACCTTATTGAAAATGGCTTCTGTATTGATGATGAAATTATGCTGAAAGATGAAGGCAAATATTATATGGCTATGAAAGTCAGTCATGGATATAGCCGGGAATGGTCGGAAACAGAATATTTGTTCAGCCGGTATTTACTGGATCAAAGGCATCCGGTGCTCAGGGAATTTCTTATGAAAGAAAAACGGATTTATTCGGAAATTGAAAAAAAACTGACAGAAAGCGGGCAGGCTTCGATAGAACGTTACAGTGAGGTGACGGAATATCTGGAAGCGCTGGAGTCCGGGCTGACATATTATGCGAATAGATAAGCGGGGGATTACATATGGATGGTAAGGAAATTTACAGTATTTTGCAGGCGGCTTTCCCGGATGAGGCGGCCCTGTCATGGGACAATGTCGGACTTCTGTGCGGACGTATGGACCGGGATATACAGAAGATTTACGTGACATTGGATGCGGATATGAAGTCGGTGGAAAGGGCGGCAGCCGTGGGTGCCGATTTGATTCTGACCCATCACCCTCTCATTTTTTCGGGAATAAAACGAATTAGAGAAGGGGATTATCTTGGAGAGCGGATTCTGAAAATCATTGAAAAGAATATGGGATGTTATGCGATGCACACGAATTACGATGTGAAACGTATGGGCAAAATTGTAGCAGAGCGTATGGGGATCACTGATTATGACATATTGGAGCCGACGGTTGAGGACGGTACAGAAGGTATCGGATTTACGGGAAATCTTTCAGAGCCGGTTTCTCTGGGTACATACGGAAGACGGATCAAAGAGTGGTTTCATATTCCGGGCATTCGCATTTATGGAGATCCGGAGCAGAAAATCGACCGGGTTTCGGTATGTCCGGGTTCTGCAAAAGGAATGGAAGGGTTTGCCCTGGCCCAGGGCGGACAGGTATTGATTGGCGGTGATTTCGGACACCATGAAGGTCTGGATTGCCTTGAAAAGAAGATCGCGGTGATTGATGCCGGACACTATGGACTGGAGCATATTTTTTGTAGAGGATATGGCAAGGTTTTTAAAAGCCCATTGTCCGAACATAGAGGTCTATGCGTCACCGGTCGAGTATCCTTTTCAGTGTATTTAACATCGGGGGAGGAATATTATGGCGGAGAAGGAAAAAGTGCAGATAAGGATTTTGGATGAAATTTATGAATATGATAAAGACGCTTGTCTTGAAGAAGTCAGCAGAGATTTCCAGTCTCGTTTTCCCCATCGGATTATTCTGGCGAGGGTAAACGGAAGGCTGAGAGAGCTTTGCAGAACAATCACAGAAAACAGTCAGACTGAGTTTGTGACGGTTGGAGAAAAGCCGGAGAACAGGCATATCGAAGGACGGCTACGCTGATCTTAACAAAAGCAGTGGCGGATATTCTGGGCAGTAACGCCCGGCTGATTGTTCAGTTTTCGGTTCATAAGGGATATTATTGTGAAATTATTGGGCATATGCCAATAGAAACGGAAATTCTTAAAAAGCATCCAGCGACGGATGGAAGAGGTGGTCGGAGCAGATATTCCGATTCTGAAGCGGACAGTGGGAACCTACGAAGCTCAAAATCTTTTTAAGGAAGGCGGTATGGAGGAAAAGGGGAAACTCTTTAAATATCGCCGGGCTTCCCGGGTGAACATTTATCAGCTTGAAAATATCAGTGATTATTATTATGGATATATGGCGCCTTCCACCGGATATATTTCAAAATTCGAACTCATTCCCTATCACGAAGGATTTGTTATTCAGATGCCTGTGGCCGAAGCGCCGGAGGTTCTTCAGCCGTTCTGCCCATCAGAAAAGTGTTTGACGTGATGAAAAAATCCACTATCTGGGGAGAGCGTCTCGGAGTCTGTAACACGGGGCAGCTCAATGACTATATTGTCGATGGCAGTTTTTTGGATCTGATTCTTGTGGCTGAGGCCCTTCAGGAAAAAAATATCGGAGATATTGCTGATGAAATATATGCCAGCGGCAAGCGGATTGTTCTTATTGCAGGGCCGTCTTCTTCCGGAAAAACAACCTTTTCCCACAGGCTCAGTGTACAGCTCCGGGCCAAGGGTTAAAACCCCATCCAATCGCCGTGGATGACTATTTTGTGGACCGGGAACGGACTCCGAAGGATGCGGATGGAAATTATAATTACGAGTGTCTGGGAGCTCTGAATATTGAACAGTTTAACAAGGACTTACTGGCACTTTTGCGTGGAGAACGGATAGAGCTTCCAAAATTTAATTTTGTCAGCGGAAAATCCGAATACGGAAAAAATAATTTTCTGCAGATAGGAAAAGAAGATGTGCTTGTTATTGAAGGGATTCACTGTCTGAATGATGCGTTAACCTATACAATTCCGACGGAAGATAAGTACCGGGTTTATATCAGTGCCCTGACCCAGTTGAATCTGGATGAGCATAACCGGATCGCAACAACGGACGGGCGGCTGATTCGCCGGATCGTGCGGGATGCAGCTCACAGAGGTGCTTCTGCGGCTCACTCACAGGGCAGGATGCCGGATAACGTCCGGTGGAGGCGACTCTAAGGAAAGTGCAACAGAAATAAACCGCCGGTTTCGGCCGGTAAGGGTGAAAAGGGGAGGTAAGAGCTCACCGCTTTTCTGGTAACAGAAAGGGCTCTGTAAACCCCATCCGAAGCAAGACCGCACATGGGACCATACGGCGGCCCGTCGTGTCTCAGGGTAGGTCGCTGGAGCTTCCTGGTAACAGGAAGTCGAGATAGATGACCATTTTTAACATAACTCGGCTTACAGGCAGACTTGGAAATAAAAAAAATGACTATCAGTTTTTGCTGACAGTCATTTTTTTTATTTTTCCGAAAAGGATTTACTGTGGCGGCCTGTGGGAGGCATTGACATACCGGATATCGAAACGTATAATGTTAGGCATTAGGAGGAAGTAAAATGAATTTTTTTTAAGAAAGCCTGGGAGATGGTTTCACCGCTGATTGTGTATGGTCTGATTCAGTATACGGTTGCTGCAGCGGCGTTTTTTTTATGGTTATACAGTAAAGGGAATCCTGGACTTGGGGAAAATCCGGCAGAAATGCTGAATCAGAATGTTGTGCTGATTTCCGGAATCAGCGCATTGCTGTCGATTCCTGTACTGAAACGTATGCTTCATAAGGAATGGCTGAAGCGTCCCTATGTGATTCAGCAAAATGAACCGAAGGCAGAAAAAATATATGTTTGTTCTTATTGCGTCTGCAGGAGCGACAGTGTCAGTGAACCTTTTTATTAATGCACTTGGCATTTTTAAATATTCCTAATGCCGGTTATGGAGGAGTTGATATTCCGGGGACTTATTTACGAACGTGTCAGTAATTTTTCAGGCGAAACCTCCGGGATATTGCTGACGAGTGTTATTTTTGGCATATATCATGGAAATCTTCTCCAGGGTATATATGCATTTTGTTTTTCGCTGCTGATGATTTATGTTTATAAGCGTACAGGAAGTTTTGCTGCATCCATATGTTTTCATAGTGCCAGTAACCTGATCTGTCTGGTTCTGAACCGGATGGCTCCGCTCTCTACGATGGGATATTCGGTTGGCATTGTTTTGTCCGCAATGATTGGAATTTACGGACTTCGTGAACTGAATCGGAAACCATTTTTTAAAGTCATTCCGATAGATATTGAAGGGGAACCGGAAAACAGCGGAAGCGGCAATGTCAGTTCCGGAGAAAAACAGAGAAAGAATGGGATTGACAGAAGGCTGTAAATCATGTATTATTAAAGAAAAAGAACGAGTGTTCGAAAAAGATAAAGAGGAGTAGATACATATGGCGGGTAAGGCGGAAAAGCTTGATAAAGTAGATAAAGTGGATAAGATGAAAGCATTGGATGCGGCCATTGCGCATATAGAAAAACAGTATGGTAAAGGTTCTGTGATGAAGCTGGGGAAAACCGGGCGAATATGGACGTGGAAACTGTGCCAACAGGTTCCCTGAGTCTGGATTTGGCTCTTGGCCTTGGCGGTGTCCCGAAGGGACGTATTATAGAGATCTATGGTCCGGAATCTTCCGGTAAAACAACAGTGACACTGCATATGGTTGCTGAAGTGCAGAAGCTTGGCGGTATTGCAGGTTTTATTGATGCGGAGCATGCATTGGATCCGGCCTATGCACGGAATATCGGTGTGGATATTGATAACTTATATATTTCTCAGCCGGATAACGGCGAACAGGTCTCTTGAGATTGCCGAAACTATGGTGCGTTCCGGCGCTATTGATATTGTTGTTGTTGACTCTGTTGCAGCATTGGTTCCGAAGGCGGAAATTGACGGTGAGATGGGGGATGCCCATGTGGGACTTCAGGCCCGTCTGATGTCTCAGGCTCTGAGAAAGCTGACAGCAGTTATCAGCAAATCCAACTGCGTTGTGATTTTCATTAACCAGCTTCGTGAAAAAGTCGGCGTTATGTTCGGAAGCCCGGAAACAACAACCGGTGGACGTGCATTGAAGTTCTATTCTTCCGTGCGTATGGACATCCGGCGTATTGAAGCTCTGAAGATGAATGGTGAGATTGTCGGTAACCGTACACGGGTAAAGGTTGTTAAGAATAAAATTGCTCCGCCTTTCAGAGAAGCGGAGTTTGATATTATGTTCGGCCAGGGATTTCCAAAGAAGGCGATGTTCTCGATCTGGCATCCAACGTCGATATTATCGTAAAAAGCGGTTCCTGGTATTCTTATGGCGGAAGCAAAGATCGGACAGGGACGAGAGAATGCCAAACAGTATCTGAAGGAGCATCCGGAGCTTCTTGAAGAAGTGTCTCAGAAAGTGAGGGCTCATTACGGACTGGGTGCCGATGTGGAAAAAACAGGAGATATAGATCAAAAACCGGAAGAAACAACAGTGGATTCCGAAGAAACGTTATAATATAGAAGTGCTGTCAGGCGTGATAAAGAATTTACAGCCCGGCAGCATTTTTATTTCACAGGGAAGCCCTTTTGAGAAAATAAAGGATTTGTGGAGAACACAGGGGGATTCTTTGTGATTTCAGAGGGCTCAGGGAGAAATTTATGCTGATTACATATGTAGAAAAAACAGGACGTCATAAAGTCCGGGTGACTGTGGCGGATGAGGAAAGCTTTATTATTTCAGAAAAAGACTGGGAAGGCTTTGGTGGAAAAGCGGGAGAGGATATGGATGATGCACTGCTTTTGAAGCTTTACCAGGAATATATGCTTCCGAAGGCGAAACTCCGGGCATTAAATCTTTTAAAAGTCCGGGACCGGAGCCGACAGGAGCTGAATCAGCGGCTGAAGATGGATGGATACCCGGCTTCGGTGATACACAAAGTAATGGAATATGTGGATGGTTATCATTATCTGGATGATGTGCGGTTTGCGCGGAATTATGTGGACTATAAAGGGGGACGAAAAAGCCGCAGGGAACTGGCATATGAACTGAGGGGAAAGGGCATTGACCTGAATACGGTATCCGCTGATGAAAGCCTGGAGCTTCCGGATGATAAAGAAACAATCCGGTCGATTCTTTTTAAAACGCTGGGGAACAGATATGGCGCCGGATCAGAAAGAAAAAAGAGCGGATGATGCGTTATCTTGGCCGCCGTGGATTCTGTGGCGGAGACATTCTGGCCGTTTACAGAAATTTGGGCATTTAGGACAATTTCATCGAAGGATATTTAGTAAATATGTCAGAGTATTCTTGAAATTCCCTTGACATTATTATAAAAAAGTATAGAATTTAAGTGTTGTATTTATATACAATTAAAACTAAATAAGGAGGTGCTCCTGTGCCGTTAATTACTGCAGTTATTATGATTATCGTAGCTGTTTTAGTTACTGCCCTTATCGTTTGGAATGTGGCTGTTTCTTATAGAAAAAAAGTCGTTGAATCCAAAATTGGTTCCGCAGAGGAAAAGGCTCGTGAGATTATTGACGAGGCTATGAAAACTGCTGAAACGAAAAACGTGAAGGCCTTCTTGAAGTCAAGGAAGAAGCTTTGAAGAATAAAAACGAGCTTGAAAAAGAAAGCAAGGAACGCAGAGCTGAATTACAAAAGTACGAAAAACGTGTACTTTCTAAGGAAGAAGCTGTGGACCGTAAAGCGGATTCTCTTGAAAAGAAAGAAAACCAGCTGATATCACGTGAGGACAGACTGAATAAGCAGTTTGCTGAAGTTAATGAACTGAATCAGAAAAGAGTACAGGAACTCGAAAGAATCTCAGGTTTAACCTCCGAACAAGCAAAGGAATATCTTTTAAGATCGGTTGAAGATGATGTAAAGCATGAAACCGCAATGTTAGTTAAAGACCTTGAAAACAAGGCAAAGGAAGAAGCAAATAAAAAGGCTAAGGAATACGTGGTAACAGCCATTCAGAAATGTGCGGCTGACCATGTGGCAGAAACAACGATATCCGTTGTACCTCTGCCGAATGATGAAATGAAAGGGCGTATCATTGGACGTGAGGGACGGAATATCCGTACACTCGAAACGATGACCGGAATTGATTTAATCATTGATGATACACCGGAAGCAGTCATTTGCTATCAAGTTTCGATCCGATTCGCCGGGAAGTAGCACGGATCGCACTTGAAAAATTAATTGTGGATGGAAGAATCCATCCGGCACGTATTGAAGAGATGGTCGAGAAGGCTCAGAAAGAGGTCGAGACTATGATGCGTGAAGAGGGTGAAGCCGCAACTTTGGAAGTTGGCGTGCATGGTATCCATCCGGAATTAGTTCGTCTGCTTGGTAAGATGAAGTTCAGAACAAGTTATGGACAGAATGCATTGAAGCATTCTATTGAGGTAGCTCATTTGTCCGGTTTGCTTGCCGGAGAGCTTGGGCTTGATGTTCGTGTAGCAAAGCGTGCAGGTTTGTTACATGATATCGGAAAATCTATTGATCATGATGCAGGTATGGAAGGTTCTCACGTATCTATTGGTGTAGATCTTATGTAGTAAGTATAAGGAGTCTGCTGTTGTTATCAATGCAGTGGAATCCCATCATGGCGACGTTGAACCGGAAACATTAATTGCATGTATTGTACAGGCTGCAAGTCAATGTTATCCGTGAATCACGGGTAACCGATTATGCAAAATAATATATCGTGATTCACTGACAAAGGATAGAAACCCTTGGAAGAATCTCTTCCAGGGGTTTTAATTTTAATTTCCGGAAAATTTTCCGGAAATCAAAAATCTTCTGTTTAGGATACGTATGTGTGTCCGTTATCATATTAAGAGGTGTTTTATGCAGAATCAGGAAGAAAGAGAAAAGATCGTCAAGTATGGTCTGATTCATATTGTTGATAATGACAGGAATATTAAGGAAATATTTAATAAGAAAACCTATGAGCCGGAATTTTTGAAATTCTACGATGTTTTTGTACAGAGCCTTGGGGCATACAATGTTTTATATGAATCCAGTGCCGAACCGGAGATTTATGCCAGGGAAGTTGCACTGAAAATTATGGACCATGAAATGGAGAAAATCCATGGCATAACAAAAAATCCAAACGGGAAATGCAGATGATGGAGGACAGCGCTTTTGCGGCGCTTTTACCATACCTGCGATGGTGCGATACGGAACTCCGGCAACGGATCGGCTTGGGGATTTTCTCATTGAAGAGTGGCATAAAAAATTTTCCTAAAAATCAGATTCAGAAAGGCCAATTTGAGGAAATCAATAATGGCTTTAAAAAAGAAACGTTTTTGCTATATTACAACGGCGGTCTGTGATTCTATGGGAAAACCGGATGATTGTTATGAATTGACCCTGCTTCGTCACTACAGAGACGGCTGGCTTTCCGGACAGCCGGAGGGAGAGGCTCTGATACAGACCTATTATGACACGGCGCCGGGGATTATTGCCAGAATTAATACGCGTAAAGATGCTGCAGGAGTGTATGCAAAGATCTATACAGATTATTTACAGCCCTGTATCCGTTATATCGAAGACGGGGCTTATGAAGCCTGCAAGAATCTTTATATGGAAATGGTAGGAGAACTGGATAAGGAACCGTAAAGTATTAGAAAACTCAGGAGACCGCTGTGGGCGGCACATCCTGAGTTTTTTGCTTTAAATATTTGCTTTTTCAACCTGGTCGAATTCGTCCTGAATTTCTTTTGCCGGTTCTTTATCCAGCAGGCTGACAATGACGATAAGAAGTGGTGAAATGATGAAGGCCGGAAGAATAGAATAAAAACCGAACCATCCACCGAGTTTACTGATGTATAATGACCACACAAGAGAAACAATACCGCCGGAGAGCATACCTGCCACAGCGCCCTTCAGTGTTGTTTGTTTCCAGAACAGAGAGAAGAGAACTAAAGGACCGAAAGCGGCACCAAAACCGGACCATGCATAGGAAACAATATTAAAAATGGAACTGTTCTGATCTGCTGCGATAATTACACCGACAACGGCTACAGCTACCGTGCTCAGACGGAAGCGATCAGAATCTGTTTTTCTGTGGCATTCTTTTTGAAAATACCTTTGTAGAGGTTCTGGGCAATCGAGGATGATACCATGAGCAGCTGAGAATCTGCTGTACTCATTGTTGCCGCCAGAATACCGGATAACACGACACCTGCCATTAAAGCCGGAAGAAGCCGTACTGTCATCAGGATGAAAATTGTCTCAGCGGATGCCTGTCCGGCGCCGCCGAGTTCTCCGGCGTAAATTGCCGCACCGGTAAATCCGATTAAAACGGAAACAATTAAAGAGATAAGAACCCAGATCATAGCGATGGATTTGGATTTTTAAGTTCTTTTGTAGTGCTGATTGCCATAAAACGAACCAGAATATGAGGCATACCAAAATAGCCAAGACCCCATGCGAGGCCGGAAACCATGGAGATGATACCATAGCTGGCAGCTTTACCCGTTACAGGATCATGGGTATTGAGCAAACTGAAATAACCTTCAAGACTCTGTCCGTGTTCAATAATTGTCTGAACACTGCCCGCAGCCTGAATACCCATAACAAGAACGACAAGGATGGCAAAGGACATTAAGAGTCCCTGAACCAGGTCTGTGGTACTTGCGGCAAAGGAAACCACCGACAGAAGTATACAGAATAATAACAATACTGCAGATGATCATTGTCGGCAGATATGGCAGTCCGAGAATGGTTTCGAATAGAGTACCGCAGGCTTTGAAACCGGAAGCGGTATAAACGGTAAAAAAGATAACCATCATAATGGCGGATAAGGTCATAAGTACCTTTTTTTCATCACGGAAACGGTTACTGAAGAAATCCGGGATGGTGAAAGAGTTTTTGCAGACCTCGGTGTATTTTCTCAGACGTTTGGAAATAAACTGCCAGTTAAGCCATGTGCCGAGAATAAGGCCAATAGCTGTCCAGCCCGCATCGCCAAAGCCGGTCAGGTATGCAGTTCCCGGAAGTCCCATCAAAAGCCAGCTGCTCATGTCAGAGGCTTCAGCACTCATAGCAGTAACCCATGGACCGAGAGAACGGCCGCCAAGGAAATAATCTTCCGAAGTTTTGTTTTTATTACCATAGTAAAAGCCTATTGCCAGAACGACCAGCATATAAGCTGCCATAGCAATTATCATTTGAACATTTGATGACATACATCTTCCTCCTCTAAAAACTAAATTTCAGTATAACAAAAAACATTAAAAAACAATAAAAACTGTTTTTTCTTTGTTTGTGTAGTATACTTATTAGATATGACATTAAAAGGAGTGAAATAAATGAGTGAATCTTGTAACGAATCCAGTTGCAGCTCATGCAATGTAGAAGGATGTGCTTCCAGAAAGGAAGAAGATTTTCATGTCCCTGCCAACGCTAAGAGCCATATTAAACATGTCATCGGTATTGTCAGCGGTAAAGGCGGAGTTGGTAAATCTCTGGTGACTTCAGAGGTTGCGGTGCTTTTTACAGAAACGCGGTTTTAAAGTAGGTGTTCTTGATGCAGATATTACCGGACCATCGATTCCGAAGGTTTTCGGTGTTCATGGCCAGGTGGTTGGAACTGAGGACGGCATTATTCCATTTGAAACAAAAACAGGCATTAAGGTCATTTCTGTAAACCTGATTTTGGATAACGAGGAAACTCCGGTTGTCTGGAGAGGTCCGGTTATTGCAGGCGTTGTGAAACAGTTCTGGAACGAAGTTGTCTGGGGAGATATTGACTATCTTCTTGTGGATATGCCTCCGGGAACGGGCGATGTGCCGCTGACAGTATTCCAGTCTCTGCCGGTCGAAGGAATCGTGATCGTAACCTCACCTCAGGATCTGGTTAAGATGATCGTTAAGAAAGCCTATAATATGGCCCAGATGATGAATATTCCGGTGCTTGGCCTTGTTCAGAATATGAGTTATATTTCCTGTCCGGACTGCGGCAAAAGATTTATATTTTTGGTGAAGGCCATGGTGAAAAACAGCGAAGGAACTGGATATTCCGGCGTATGTATCACTGCCGATGATTCCGGAGATTGCTTCTTTGTGCGATGCAGGTGCTATTGAAGATTTTGATAATACCTATATGGATGGATTTATTGATCAACTGACATCCAGATAATGGAGAATAATTAAAGGAGCAGTTGTCCGTTGGAAAATCTGCTCCTTTAAATTATTCGTTTTTCTTTTAAAAATTCAATGATACCTTCGCCGAGACGTGAAATCCGGGCCTGAGAATAAACGTGAAATCCGGCATCATCAAGTTTGGTCCGGCCATTCTGAAACGATTTTTCAATCAGAATACCGATTCCGGAAACCGTGGCACCGGCCATCTGTACAAGGCGGGCAGCACCGGAAGCGGCTTCGCCATTGGCAAGGAAGTCATCAATAATAAGCACTTTATCATCTTTGTTGATGTAATGTTTGGAAAGGGTCAGTTCATAACTGGTTCCTTTTGTAAAAGAAGTGATATTTGTCTGGAATACCTGTCCATTCAAAATTTTGGAAGTCTGCTTTTTGAGAATAACCATCGGCACCTTTAATGCCTGGGCAGTATATACCGCAGGTGCGATACCGGAACTTTCGATTGTCAGGACACGGGTAATGCCAAAGGACTTAAAGTGGTCATAAAATCCTTTCAATTTCTTCCATTAAATCCGGGTCAACCTGATGATTCAGAAAGCCATCGACTTTCAGTACGGAGTCGCTGAGTGCACTGCCTTCTGAAAGAATTCTATCTTCAAGTAATTTCACTGTTTTCACCTCATACATATTTTTCTGGATATTATATCATAAAATGTCGAGAGATTAAAGATTTTTAAATAATTTTATATATAAAAGATTTTTTCACAGGATGGTCATAATTATTATATATAATAATTAGCAGATTAACCGGAAGGAGATGCGTTATGAAACATTATAAAATTCTGGTCATTGATGATGAAAGCCGTATGCGTAAACTGGTGCGGGATTTTTTGACTAAAAAGATTATGCCGTATTGGAAGCGGGAAATGGCGAGGAAGCCATGGATATTTTTATGAACATAAGGATATTGATTTACTCATACTCGATGTGATGATGCCGAAGATGGATGGCTGGGAGGTTTGCCGTGAAGTGCGGAAGACCTCAAAAGTACCGATTATTATGCTGACAGCAAAGGCAGATGAACGGGATGAGCTTCTCGGGTTTGAGCTTGGGGTGGACGAGTACGTGACAAAGCCTTTCAGTCCGAAAATTCTTGTGGCCCGGGTTGAAGCAATTCTCCGCAGAAGCAACGGCGGAAATGATGATGGAAGTATCCATATCGGCGATATTACGATGGATAAAAATGCTCATGAGGTTATGGTTGACGGAGAGCTTGTGGAATTAAGCTATAAAGAGTTTGAATTACTGGCCTATTTTATTGAGAATCAGGGCATTGCTCTGTCCAGAGAACGGATTTTGAATAATGTCTGGAACTATGATTATTTTGGCGATGCGCGAACCATAGATACCCATGTTAAAAAGCTGAGAAATAAGCTTGGAAAAAGAGGCGAATACATTAAAACCATCTGGGGCATGGGATATAAATTTGAAGTGGGGAAAGACTAACGGAGGCATTTTATGAATAAATCATTACAGGTTAAACTGTCAGTGACTCTGTTGGCTGCGGTATTGTTAACGATGGTTGTTTCCGTACTGGTTAATAATTTTTTTCTTGTGGATTATTATATTTCTGGAAAACAGCGGACGCTGGTCAGTGTATATAACCGCATTAACGAGATGTATAATACCTTTGGTGTTGTCGGCAGTGAAGAAGAAGATGCTTCTGATGAAACGGATACAGATCTCTATCAGTGGTTTGAAGGCGACGGCCCTTCGGCTCTGGCAAACTTTCTGGATCTGGAGCTGTCGATGGAACAATTGAGCCAGAATAATAACATTTCTATTCTGTTGTACCGGATTCAAAATAAACGGATCATTAACCAGCAGGCTGTTTATGATATGCAGGTTTTATTTTCCTCCAGCGGAACGAGTTCTTCGGAGGATAATGATGTGGAAAATTTTGCAATTTACCGGGATTATATCCAGTCGGATGAACGGACAGACATTCTCAGTGAGAGCGAAAAGTATTCCATGCAGCGGGTACTTGTTAAACGTTTGAATTTATCCTACATTTATTTGATCGGCGCTTTGGATAACGGGGATTACGTGATGCTGCGTTCTTCAATCGAGAGTATTGAAGAAAGCGCCCAGATATCCAATCAGTTTTTTATCTATGTGACGATTTATGTGAGCTGCTTCAGCTTTGTCGTTATGCTTTTTATTTCCCGGCGTTTTACAGGTAAGATTTTGGATCTGGCTAAAATTGCCCGAAAAATGTCAAATCTGGATTTTGAGGAAAAATATCCGGTAGAATCCGAAGACGAAATCGGCGTATTGGGGAACAGCATCAATACGTTATCAAAAACACTGGAAAAGACTCTGGGTGAACTGAAGGGGGCGAATGCCCAGCTTAAAAGAGAACTGGACCAGAAGGTTCAGATTGACGAAATGCGCAAAGAGTTCCTGTCGAATGTGTCCCATGAGCTGAAAAACACCGATTGCGCTGATACAGGGGTATGCCGAAGGACTGCAGGAAAATATTAATGATGATGAAGAAAGCAGAGAGTTTTACTGCGAAGTTATTATGGATGAAGCCTCAAAGATGAACGTTCTTGTGAAGAAGCTTCTGGATTTGAATCAGATTGAATTCGGTACGGAAACATTAAGCATTGAACACTTTGACATCGTAGCTACGATTGGAAATATTTTATTCAATGCGGAAATTCTTTTCCGTCAAAAGGAGGCTGTATTAAAATTTGATGACAGTCAGCCGGTTTATGTGTGGGGGATGTCTATCTGATTGAAGAATCTTTTACAAACTATATGTCCAATGCCTTAAATCACGTAGACGGTGAACGGATCATCGAGGTTAAAGTGACCCGGGGGGCAGGAAAGGCAAGGATTTCTGTATTTAATACGGGCGCCCGTATACCTCAGGAAGACATTGATCAGATTTGGGTCAAATTTTATAAAGTGGACAAGGCCCGGACACGGAATATGGCGGAAGCGGTGTCGGATTGTCTATCGTTAAGGCAACAATGGAGCGGCTTGGACAGCAGTGCGGTGTTCAGAATCATGAAGACGGTGTGGAATTTTGGTTCACACTGGATGCTTCCAATGAAGTGCCTGAAATTGGAGAAATTGTATAAAGCACAGAAGAAATTCAATTAAAAACCCCTGGGGAATTTTATTCTCCAGGGTTTGCCCTGATATATGTATTACTGTAAGTCAATTTTGCCTGAGATGTCATCGTTAATTACATAATAAGCGGCGTTTTCTTCAGGTTTGATGTAGAGGCTTAAATCTTTGATATCTTTGATTTTATTTCCTTCATTTACCCAAAACTCTTTAACTTTTGCGATAATTTCTTTTTTCCTCTACCTGGAAACCCTGGTATTCAACAAATACTGATGCTTTCATAAACACCCTCCTTGATAAAAAAGCACACATTGATAAACACGATTATTATAGTATTACATTTTTGTTGCTTTGGCAATGGTAAATTTGAAACTTTTGTGATAGAATGGTTTAAAATCTAATGGCAACGCAGTAACCAGTCAGTTAAATACAGGAGAGAACAGTGATGATTGCAATTATAGACTATGATGCAGGAAATATTAAAAAGCGTAGAAAAGGCCTGTCAGTATCTCGGACAGGATGTACGTATTACCCGGGACAGAGATGAGATTCTGGCGGCAGATCATGTTATTTTGCCCGGAGTGGGAGCCTTCGGTGATGCTATGAAGCATTTAAAAGCCTATCATTTGATTCCGACGATTTATGATGTGGTTGATAAGAAAACCCCTTTTCTTGGCATATGTCTTGGACTTCAGCTTTTGTTTGAAGGAAGTGATGAGAGCCGGGATGTCAGCGGCCTCGGGATCCTTCCGGGAGAAATCGTTGCCATACCGTCGTCACCGGGACTTAAAATTCCTCATATGGGATGGAATTCTCTGAAGATTATGCCGGAAAAACGGTTGTATAAGGGGATTGAAGATGGCGCCTATGTTTATTTTGTCCATTCTTATTATCTGAAAGCAAAGAGGGAAGCGGATGTGGCAGCACGGACCTGGTACAGCAGGGATATTGATGCATCTGTAGAATCGGGAAATGTTTTTGCCTGTCAGTTTCATCCGGAAAAGAGCAGTCATACAGGGCTGCAGATTTTTGAAGAACTTTACGGAACTGTAAAATAGGAGGAAAGCCATGTTTACAAAAAAGGATTATACCATGTCTGGATGTTCATAACGGACGGGTAGTTAAAGGCGTTAATTTTGTCAATCTTCAGGATGCAGGGGACCCGGTGGAAATTGCGGCGGCCTATGATAAGGCCGGAGCGGATGAAGTGGTTTTTCTGGATATTACAGCATCTTCGGATGCACGAAACACAGTGGTTGATCTTGTGCGCCGGGTTGCAGAGAATGTTTTTATACCATTTACCGTTGGCGGCGGCATCCGTACCGTGGAAGATTTCAGGGCGCTGCTCAGAGAGGGGCAGATAAGATTTCCATTAATTCTTCGGCAATCGACCGTCCGGAACTGATCTCTGAAGCGGCGGATAAATTTGGCAGCCAGTGCGTGGTGGTAGCTATTGATGCGAAGCGGCGTGGGGATGGCAGCGGATGGAATATTTATAAGAACGGCGGAAGAATCGATACAGGGCTGGATGCGCTGGAGTGGGCGGCAAAGGTCGATCGGATGGGAGCCGGAGAGATTTTGCTGACGAGCATGGACTGTGATGGAACAAAGGCAGGCTACGATATTGAACTGACCCGGCAGATTGGAGAACTTGTTTCGGTTCCGGTCATTGCTTCCGGCGGAGCAGGGACAAAAGAAGATTTTTTATAAAGCGTTTACCGAAGGGAAAGCGGATGCGGCACTGGCGGCCTCCTTATTTCACTATAAAGAACTTGAAATTTGTGATTTAAAGGGTTATTTATTCGAAAGAGGCATTTCAGTACGTTTATAAAGAGGAGAGGACTATGTCAGCGATAAGCAATGATTGGCTGGAAGGGTTAAAACCGGAATTCAGTAAACCCTATTATGCCAGCCTTTATAAAATGATTTTACAGGAATACAACAGCCGTCAGATATTTCCTGCGGCAGATGATATATTTAATGCGTTTAATTTTACGCCATTATCCAAAGTTAAAGTGGTTATTCTTGGACAGGATCCGTACCATAATGACGGCCAGGCTCATGGACTCTGCTTTTCTGTTAAGCCGGATGTGGAGATTCCGCCATCATTAGTCAATATTTATACAGAGCTTCATGAGGACCTTGGGTGTTACATACCGAATAACGGATATCTGAAAAAGTGGGCAGACCAGGGGATTCTTTTGTTGAATACGGTGCTTACTGTACGGGCTCATCAGGCCAATTCCCACCGGGGGATTGGCTGGGAAGAATTTACAGATGCGGCGATTCGTGTATTGAACGAAGTTGACCGTCCGATCGTTTTTATTCTGTGGGGTCGGCCGGCCCAGATGAAAAAATCAATGTTGAATAATCCAAAGCACCTGATATTAGAAGCGCCCCATCCAAGTCCGTTGTCCGCGTACAGGGATTTTTTTGGAAGCAGGCCCTTCAGTCAGACAAACCGTTTTCTGGAGTCCCATGGGATTGAAGGTATTGACTGGCAGATTGAAAATATTTAAAGATTGTTGTTTTGCAGAACATTTTGTGGGTCAGATAGACCTGGTTGGGTGTGTAAGCGCGTTTCTCATTAGAGAAACGCGTACGTACGAAATGTGAACTGCCGCTATGCGGGTGTGCGCCGCCACCGGTTATTCTTTTTATAGAATAACCGTTTTTTTATGCCCTTTAAAATATTTAAACCTGGGTTAAGGTTGCTCAGCTATAATTTATCTGTAATCCAAAAGGAGGAATTAATTATTATATGAATATTTTAACCTATTATGGGGCGGATTTTAATTTTCCACAAGAGAAATTCAAAGGGGCGAATGCCAATATACTGAAACTAATTGGGATTACCTCAATGCTAATACAGCATACGGCAATTATCTTTCTATCGGAAAAGAGTAATCTTTATCTGCCAATGTTTTTAATTGGGAAATTAACTGCTCCGATCATGTGCTTTTTCATTGCAGAAGGATATTACCATACCAGAAGTAAAAAGAAATATCTATCGAGGCTTTTTCTGGGAGCTGTGGTTGCGCATATTCCTCACGCGCTTGCACTTGGCTTTCCGATTTGGAATTTTGGAAGGTGACAAGTGTGATGTGGAGCTTGTTTTTGGGACTTGCCGCATTGATGATATTTATGAAAAAAGACCTGCCGTCTCCTTTGCGCTATTTGGCAGTCGGGGTATGTTGTATCCTTTCCTATCCCGGAAACTGGAATTTAATTGCAGTACTCTGGGTACTTGTTTTTGGTATATTTCATGATGAAAAAAAAAAGAAAAAATGGCTGGCTTTCTTTGGGGTGACTTTGCTGTATGTTTTGGAATTTTTTGTAATAGATACTGGTAACGAACTGATTTGGACGCGATGCTTTGTTCTTTTGGCAGTGCCCATTCTTATGCTGTATAACGGAAAGTTAGGAAGAAAAAGCAAAGCATTGCAACGGGGATATTATCTATTCTACCCATTACACTTTATGGCTTTATACATAATAAATTTGTTAATCTCTTTTTCAGGATAAAGACAGAGGAGGGGGTGACCGGTATCGGTCACCCCCTCTTCTGTCTAAGACGCTCTATTTCCTGACAGACTTTTCTTTTTAAAGGCCGTCGGCCAGATTTTTTTATTGGCAGTGGCCAGCATCAGCTTGATCCGGTTAATCTGGTTGACTTCACTGGCGCCTGGATCATAATCAATGGCTACGATATTGGAGCCAGGGTATGTATTTCGCAGTTCTTTAATGACACCTTTGCCCACGATGTGATTTGGAAGGCATCCAAATGGCTGGGTACATACGATGTTTCCGGCACCCTGATGGATGAGTTCAATCATTTCACCGGTTAAAAACCATCCTTCACCGGTCTGGTTGCCGATGGATACAATCGGTTCCGCATAGCGGGCAAGCTCTTCAATTTTTGCCTGTGGTGTAAAATGACGGCTTTTTTCAAGTTCCTTGCGGGCGGTTTTCCGTACCCGTTCCAGAGCAGTAATGGCCAGATTACCCAGCACAGCGCTTTTTTACTTTTTCCAAGCTTTTCAAATTTAAAATTATTGTTATAGGCGCTGTACAGGAAGAAATCCAGTAAGTCGGGCATAACGGCTTCGGCCCCTTCCTGTTCGAGCAGATCTACGAGATAGTTGTTGGCGGAAGGTGAAAATTTTACGAGAATTTCACCGACGATACCAACTCTTGGTTTTTCAGGTTTTCATCAATTGGGAGTTGGTCGAAGTCCCGGATAATACCCTGAATGTTCTTTTTAAAGCTGTTTTTATTTTTCCCTGTAATTGAGTCAATGCATATTTTCTGCCAGTATTTATGAAGCCGGTTTGCAGAGCCCTTGTGGATTTCGTATGGGCGCATCCGGTAGAGGACCCGCATAAACACATCGCCGTAGACAATGGCCTGCATAGCGCCAACTAAGAGTTTCGGTGTGAACTTGAGTCCCGGATTGGATTCCAGACCGCTGGCATTGATGGATACAACAGGAATCTGATGCATCCCCGCATTTTCCAGAGCACGACGGATAAAACCGACATAGTTTGTGGCGCGGCATCCGCCGCCGGTCTGGGTCATGGCAATAGCGACCTTGTTCAGATCGTATTTGCCTGAGAGCAATGCTTTCATAATCTGACCCACAACACAGATGGAAGGATAGCAGGCATCATTATTGACATATTTTAAACCGATATCAATCGTTTCTTTATCGCAGTCGGGCAGTAAATCTACCTTCAGACCGTTATGGCGCAATGCCTCGATCAATATGTCAAAATGAATCGGTGACATATTCGGAGCGAGAATGGTATAATCCTTTGCCATTTTTCGGTAAAAATAATCCGGTCATGGGCGCTGGAATGGATTTCTCCCCGGATCTTTTTCTGTTCCCGCATGCGAATGGCTGCGATCAGGGAACGGATACGGATTCGGGCAGCCCCCAGATTGCTGACCTCGTCAATTTTCAGACAGGTGTAGAGCCGGCCGGAACCGGTTAAAATATCTTTAACCTGATCCGTTGTCACGGCATCCAGACCACAGCCGAAGGAGTTTAACTGGATCAGTTCCAGATTATCCTGGGATTTCACAAACTGGGCTGCTTTGTACAATCTTGAGTGATACATCCATTGGTCGGATACGATTAAAGGCCGTTCGATTTCCGCCAGATGGGAAACGCTGTCTTCCGTCAGAACAGCAATACCGTAGGAAGCGATCAGTTCAGGGATGCCATGGTTGATTTCTTTGTCAATATGATAAGGACGTCCGGCGAGAACAATTCCTTTCATATCATTATCCCGAAGGAATTTCAGCGTTTCTTCACCTTTATCCCGCATATCCTGACGGGCTTTTTCCAGTTCTTCCCAGGCTGCTTTTACCGCCGTTTTGATTTCTTCCGGCTTAATGGATGCGCCCCGGCAAAATTCTTCCGTCATACGCTGTTCGATGTGGGCTTCGTTATCCAGAGAGAGGAATGGGTTCATAAAATGGATATGTTCGGATTCCAGCTCTTCAACATTGTTTTTGATATTTTCTGAATAGGATGTAACAATCGGACAGTTGTAATGGTTGTTCGAGTCTTCGACCTCATTGCGTTCATAAGGGATGCTCGGATAGAAAATAAAATCAATATTATTTTTAATCAGCCACATAATATGACCGTGTACCAGCTTCGCCGGGTAGCATACGGATTCGCTCGGAATGGATTCAATACCAAGGCCGTAAATGTCGGCAGAAGACTGGGGCGACAGAACGACTTCGTAGCCCAGTTCTGTAAAAAGGTGAACCAGAAAGGGTAGTTTTCATACATATTCAGTACCCTTGGAATACCTACTTTACCGCGGGGCGCTTTATCGGCTGTCAGCGGTTCATACTGGAAAATACGTTTGTATTTGTAGTCAAAAAGATTCGGTATTTTATTATCGGCTTTTGCCTTGCCGATGCCGACTTCACATCGGTTTCCGGTGATGAACTGACGTCCGCCGCTGAAGCGGTTAATTGTCAGATGGCAGCTGTTGGTACAGCCCTTACAGCGTCCCATAGAGGTTGTGTATTTTAAGCCGATAATTTTGTCCAGAGACAGCATCGAGGATTCTGTGCCGTCATAGCGTTCTCTGGCGATCAGGGCAGCGCCAAAGGCACCCATGATACCTGCGATATCCGGGCGTACAGCCTCACATTCGGCAATACGTTCAAAGCTCCGGAGTACGGCATCGTTATAAAAAGTTCCACCCTGCACAACAATTTTCTCACCCAAATCCTTAGGATCTGTCAGCTTGATAACTTTAAGAAGCGCATTTTTGATAACAGAGTAAGCAAGACCTGCGGAAATATCGCCCACTTCAGCCCCTTCCTTTTGAGCCTGTTTTACATTTGAGTTCATGAACACCGTACACCGGGAACCTAAATCAATTGGATTTTTTGCAAAAGGGCTACCTGAGCAAAATCGCTGATGTCATAGTTCAGAGATTTCGCAAAGGTTTCAATAAAAGAACCGCATCCGGAGGAGCAGGCTTCATTTAACTGAACGCTGTCAACGGTTTTTTTGCGGATCTTGATACATTTCATATCCTGTCCGCCGATATCCAGAATACAGTCTACCTCCGGGTCAAAAAAGGCGGCAGCGTAATAGTGGGCAACGGTTTCCACTTCCCCTTCGTCCAGCATAAAGGCGGATTTCATCAGAGCTTCACCATAACCGGTGGAGCATGCACGGACAATCCGGGCACTGTCCGGAAGAAGGTCTTTGATTTCTTTTACTGCACGGATCGTTGTATTCAAAGGACTGCCGTTATTTCCGCTGTAGAAAGAGTAGAGCAGTGTGCCGTCTTCACCGACAATGGCGACTTTGGTTGTTGTGGAGCCGGCATCGATACCGAGAAAGCAGTCGCCTTCATAATCTTCCAGCTTTCCCTTTTTACGGTATGTTTATTATGGCGGTCCGTAAATGCGTCATAGTCCGCCTGGTTTTCAAAAAGGGGCTGCATACGTTTGGATTCGGCTTCGATTTTTATATCTGAAGATAAAAGCCCGATGAGCTGATCCAGAGACTGGGATGTTTCATTACAGTCATTCATGGCTGCTCCCATAGCTGCAAAAAAAGATGGGAGTTATCCGGAGCGATAATATATTCCCCGGTCAGGTGAAGTGTGCGGATAAAGGCTTCTTTTAATTCGGATAGAAAATGCAGCGGGCCGCCGAGGAAGGCTACGTGGCCACGGATGGGTTTTCCGCAGGCAAGACCGCTGATGGTCTGATTGACCACTGCCTGAAAAATAGAAGCGGATAAATCCGATTTTGTGGCGCCTTCATTAATCAGGGGCTGAATGTCGGATTTTGCAAATACGCCGCAACGGGCGGCGATCGGGTAAATGGCTTCGTAATCCTTTGCATATTCATTTAAACCGGAAGCGTCTGTTTGGAGCAGGGAAGCCATCTGGTCGATGAAGGAACCTGTACCACCTGCACATATACCATTCATACGCTGGTCGATATTTCCGTGGGAAAAATAAATAATTTTGCATCCTCACCGCCGAGTTCAATGGCCACATCCGTTTTTGGCTGAAAATACTGAAGGGCTGTGGAAACGGAAATAACTTCCTGAACAAAAGGAATATTTAAGGGTTTGGCGATAGACATACCGCCGGAACCGGTAATCATTCCATGGATATCCACATTTCCGAGAGCTGTTTTGGCCTTGGTCATCAGATGCAGCAGGGTTTCCTGTATATTGGCGAAATGACGTTCGTAATCTGAAAAAACAACGTGGTTTTCATTGTCAAGGCAGGCTATTTTTACCGTTGTAGAGCCGATGTCAATTCCCAATCTATATGTATTATTCATCGAATTCCTCCTATAAGATATCTCGATATCCTTGTCGAATGTATTATAGTACAATTGACGTGAAAACTCAACCTTCTTTGCACCATTCGAAATGAAATGAATAGATTAAATAAAAAACAGGTGTTTTTATGAATTATTTTGTGCGGCGTCAGGATGATGAATATGGCAAATGCGACGGTATGTTGCATGAGATTAAAGAAAGAGACAGCTTGTATAAAGTGTCACGGCTTTATGGAATTTCAATGGAAGATTTAATGGAAAAAAATCCCACAGTAGATGTTTATAATCTGACGATTGGTGATAAACTATGTATACCGGTGAAACATATTCCTTACATTATTCAGGAAGGAGATACTCTGGATTGGCTTCTTGAGCATTTTAATATGGATTACAGCAGGTTCAGAAAAGCAAATCCTCAGATGACACCTTTAAAAATGGAGGAAAACAGCGTTGTTTATATTCCGGAAAGCCGCGAAATGGACGAAAGCAACCGGGGAAGTGCCGGTTGACAAAAAATCTGACCATTTACTATAATAAAACTAATTATTAAATAGGATTGATTGAAAAAAGGGGCAGCTTTTTGCGGCAGCCCCTTTAATATTCAAAGAGAGGTTTTTAAATGTCATTATTAGATAAGCTGGAACGTAAATTTGGAAGATATGCGATTCACGACCTGATGCGGTATATTATTATTTTATATGTTGTCGGGTTGATTTTGCGCTATGCAACACCGGGGGTCTATGAAGCCTGGTTTATGCTGGACGCAAGTAAGATTCTTCAGGGACAGATATGGCGTATTTTTACGTTTTTACTGCAGTCTCCGAATAACAGTCTGCTGTTTTTTATTATTACGCTTTATTTTTATTATATGATCGGCAGTGTCCTTGAGCGGACCTGGGGCAGTTTCCGCTTTAATGTATACTATTTTACAGGGGTGCTCGGTACGGTTTTGGCGGCAATTTTGACCTATCTGATTACCGGAAGGGTTTATTATCTGGATACAACCTTTATTAATGTATCATTGTTTTTAGCCTTTGCTTTTGAATATCCGGATATGGAAGTCCTTTTTATGTTTCTTATTCCGGTAAAAATGAAGTGGATGGCCTATTTGTCGATGATCGTCTATGCGATCGACTTTATTCAGGGAAATATGGGGACACGCATTGCGATTCTTGTATCCCTGCTTAACTTTGTTCTGTATTTTTCATCGATTGTTAAGAGAAAGGGATATTCACCGAAACAGGTGCATCGGAAGATGGCCTATAATAAATCGGTAAATCAGGCACGCAAGGCGAATATTCACCATAAGTGTGCGGTTTGCGGACGTACGGAGGCAGATGATGAAAATCTGGAATTCCGTTACTGTTCCCGGTGTAATGGCAATTATGAATATTGCCAGGACCATTTATTTACCCATCAGCATATAAAGTAATACAGGTGATTTTATGATTTGGTATAAAAAGCTTTATTTGGGGAATCCATTAAACAGGCCCGGTGGGTGAAGTATAAGATTTCCTATGGAAAAAAACAAAGGGATATTATTGCATCACTCTTTCGGAACACGGGAAAACCTCCTGGATATTTATCCGTCCCGGCTGCTGTGCAGCGATGGCTTTCAAAGTGATGATCTCTGTATCATCGGGGTGGCCTCGGATAAAAAAGAAGCTTTTGATGTTGTGAGAAATATTATCGAAGATGTGTATGTCCATACCCGTAATTTTGATATAAAAGGATATCTGGGCATTCGGATATAGAGGTGTTGGTGTGTTACATATCATTCTGTTGATTTTAAAAATATTCGGATTCATTTTGCTTGGAATACTGGTCTTGCTTTTGACGATTCTGTTGATGGGGCTGTTCGTTCCTTTCAGATATCGCCTGTCGGGGGCGTTTTACGGACGCCCGGAGGCAGATGTGAAGCTGCAGTGGCTTTTGGCGCACTGAGGATTGGTATATCCCTTCGCGGAAAAGATTTTTCGGGAAAAGCGTCTTTCTTGTGGCTGAAACTTTTTGATACATCCGAAGGTGAAGAGGCTGAAAAGGAAGAGGCGCTGGCGGATACCGATGCCCATCTTTCGATGGAAGAAGAGGATATCTTCAGTGATCCTCTGGAGAAAAGGGCGGATGCTGCAGAAATCAGAATTTCCGACAGCCGCAGAGTATCTGAAGCCGACAGTGAAATAAAGGAACTTCCTGCGGTGAAACTCCCGGATGACAGCAGAACAGAGGCATCGGTGAAGGCGGAGACGCCGAAACAGGAATTTTCAGAAGGGATCCGTGAAAAAGAGAGCAGGAATTTGGAAACCGGAAAACACAGTCCCTCCGAAGACCTCTCGTAACCGGAAGACGGACTTTTTGAAAAGATTTCCCATAAAATCCGTCAGATCAGAGAGCTTTTTGAGAAACTTAGTCATAAAAAGATCTGGCAGAGCGGTTCTGGAATGCGTCATGTACGCAGAATAGTATGGTATTTATAAAAAGGGCGATCCTATCTTTGATACGGCATATAAAACCAAAAAAGCTTTCGGGAAATATTCTTTTCGGCATGGACAGACCTTCAGATACAGGGAGAATCCTGGGAGGTGTATGTGCCTTTTATTCCCTTTGGGGAGGAAATCTGGAAATTGTGCCGGATTTTGAGAGACAGGTTTTTGAAGGGAACTTTCAGTGCAGGGGTCTGTCCGGCTTTATATTTTTGTTTATTGGGCTCTTCGGGGGCTTTTGAATAAAGATTTAAGAAAACTTATCAAATATATTAAGCATATGAAGAATAAGGAGGAAACCTTATGGCAGTAAATACATTCAGCACATCGATTCAGGCGTTATTTGACGGAATGAATGGCATACTTTCAACCAAATCCGTAGTCGGTGAGCCGATAACGGTCAATGATACGATCATTATTCCTTTAATGGATGTAAGTTTTGGTATGGGAGCCGGTTCAACTTTTTCGGAAGGTAAGAAAAAGGATGGTGCCGGCGGTGGTATTGGCTGTAATATGGATCCGGCAGCAGTGCTTGTTATTCGCGGGGATACGGTAAAATTAATTCCTGTGGAAAGCCATCAGTCTGCATTTATGAAGCTGATCGATATGGTGCCGGATATTATGGACCGGTTTACCAAAGGTGATCCGATGGATGATGAAAAAAAGTAGCCGAACAGGTGAATACCATCATTGAAGATAAATAGCACGTTTTTCGAATAAACAGCATAGGATATATAGACCGGAAATATGGAGCGATGCTTATGAAACGCATTATAGGATTTATAATGTTCTGGATAGCTGTGGGCATGACGATGATGATGTTCATTGATTCAGCACTTTTAAGTATCTGTCTCATTCTCTTTTGTCTGGTTTTAAGCTATAATTTCTTCTGCTGCAAATAATAAAATACAAAAGACAGGGTGAAAATATGAGTGTATCAAAAATAAATTTTAATGACAATCAGGAAGCATATATCCTGGTTGAACCAATCAGCGAGATTGATAGAACGGATTTTAAAACTTATCTGGATTTGGACAGCCCGTCCTTTCTGCCGTGTGAGTTTGAAAATGATAAAGCTTTTTACACTGTATTACCATTATGGAAACTGTATCACATTAAAACAGTTTTTATCCCGTGTGGTGAACCGGGCAGATGTGACAGGATTTTTAAAATCCCTCACAAAGGTTTATATAGATGCGGAGAATAATCATTTGAAAACAGAGCATATTCTTCTTGGAATTAACAGCATCTTTTATAATGAAGAAACACAACAGGTTTCCTGTGTTTATGTTCCGGTGGTGGATGGTGTGCTTCCGGTGAGACCATTGCGTCTTTTCTTAAAAAGAAATGCTCGTTAATATGGTCTACAGTGAAGATGAAGATATGGCCTGGCTTGGAAATATTATTCGATATATCAGCCGCAACAGAAATCTTTCATACGATGACTTTTATGAATTTTTGCAGACTCAGGAGGAAGGGGCCGGAGAACCTGAGACGAATGAAAAGGCAGGATGGGAAACAAAAATAGTTGACGGGATATCCCAAACATCGGAAATTCCGGCAGAAGCACCGGAGACGGAGGCTGCTTCCGGAACGGAGCCTGAAGTTAAAAGCCGCGGACTGGAAAATCATGAAGAAGAGGATGAATTGGAAGATTTAAAGTCTGTTCTTGAAAGTATTCCGGCGGCGGAAAGTGTCAGTGCTCTGAAGGCGGATACCTCAGAAATGGAACTTTCATCCGTTGTGGAAGAGGTTTCCGAAACAGAGATGGGAGAGAGGATAAGACGGAAGCTGAACAGGAAGCAAAGGCATCAGAAGAAACGGATGAGTTCCTGGAGAATATCCAGAGTCCTTCTGTGGAAGGTATGCTTGTGCGATGTTCAAAACATGAGGCTTATCCGCTGAATCAGGAGAAAATTCGTATCGGCAAGTCTGTGGAGGCGGAAATTCATATCAGTGATAATCCGGCGGTGAGCCGTATTCATGCGATCATCCTTTTGTTTTGGGGATACATTTAGTATTCGGGATAATGAATCTACAAATCATACCTTTGTGAATGGTATTCTACTGAAGGACAATCAGGAAAAGTCCTGACTCCGGGAGACCGGATTCTTCTTGGAAATGAGGAATTTGTATTTAAAATCCGGTAAATATAAAAAGCACAGCGGTAAATAATGAACCGGCCACCAAAAAGTCAGATCGAGGAATCTAACGACAGGGAGGCCGGTTCATTTTTCGTTGTGTGTTTTTTATTCTGTTTTGCGGGGATTTCTATAGAATGAAAAAAGGCAGTCCTTATCGACTGCCTTCAACATTTCAATTAAGCGCGTTCAACTGCACCGGATCTTAAGCAAGAAGTACAAACATAAATCTTCTTTGGAGTTCCGTTATCGTTTACTTTAACTTTCTTAATGTTAGATTTCCACATTTTATTGCTTCTTCTATGTGAATGAGACACTTTGATACCAAAGTGTGAAGCCTTTTCACAAACTGCACATTTTGCCATTGCCTGCCACCTCCTTAAAAGATGATTTTAACCCTACAGGTTTACAACAAATCAATTCTAACAGATAATTTATATAAATGCAAGCAAAGATTTATAAATAATGTCATATTTTTTTGAAAACTGAAGTGAAAAGTTTATTTCCATTTTGAATAGGGGAAAGTAGATTTTAGTCTTACACCTTCTTCCACTTTCATAAATGTTGCATTTAGTCTTACAATTAGGATACCTGACAGCCATTGGAAAGGCAGGTATCTTTATGTGTGAAACAAATGCATTTTCTCATTTAACCTTGCAAGAAAGGCGTATCATCTTAACCGGCATTACCAATGGCTCTTCAAAAACAGCTATCGCACAAACCATCGGTAAAGACAAATCCACTGTCGGCAAGGAAATCAAACTGCATCGGGCTCTTACTCACAAGTGCAAGATGCCTCTGGAATGCAACAATTACCGTAAATGTGTCCATGGCAGGCAGTGCACTCCGGACTGCCATGAATACTCTCCCTTTAAGTGTTCCAGACGCGACAGGACTCCGGGTGCTTGTAACGGCTGCTCCAATTGGTCAAAGTGTCGTTTCAATAAGTATCAGTACTGTCCTGAAGATGCCCACATGGATTACCGGACAACACTGATCGATTCCCGTCAGGGCGTTAATCTTACCATTCAGGAAGCAAAAGTAATTGCTGAGACCATTGCCCCTTTACTGAAGCAGGGACAATCTCCTTCCAGATTTTAGCTGCTCATCCTGAATTAAAGATTTCAGAAAAGACTCTCTACAACTACGTAGAGAGTGAAGTCTGCCGTGAAATTGCCGGCATTACCGTCATGGATTTGCGCAGACAGGTGTCAAGAAAGATTTCCAAAAAGAAATCCAAAGGCTATAAAAAACGGCTGACCGTAAATACCTTCAAGGGCGTACTTATAAGGATTACAAAGAATATATTTCAGAAAACCCGAATGTTTTCATCACTCAGATGGATACTGTCTATAATGATGAAACAAACGGGCCATTTATCCAGACTTTTAAATTCGTTAATGCCGGTGTCCTTTTCGCTGTTATTCATGATGACAAAACATCAGCGTCTATGAAACAGGGAATTGACTTGCTGGAATCCATTCTCGGTACTGAAGTATTTAGAAAATATGTCCATGTGCTTCTTACCGACAGAGGTTCTGAATTTACATATGCCGATGCTATGGAAACAGGTTCCGATGGTACAAGGCGTACCCGTGTCTTCTACTGCGATCCGATGCAGTCTGGGCAGAAAGGTACCCTTGAAAACAAACATATCGAATTGCGGTATATCCTTCCAAAAGGGACAGACCTGAAAGCTTTGGGGCTTAACAGTCAGAAAGATTTGAACCTTGTTCTCAGTCATGTTGATTCAGCCCCTGTAGAAAAGCTTGGCGGCAGGAGTCCCCTTGAACTGGCTGAATTTTTTGTATCATGATTTGTATGAAAAGCTTGAGGCTTATGGAATCCACAAAATAGAGAAAGATAAGGTTATACTGAAACCTTACCTTCTCAAAAATAAACATTTACAGATGGCTGTCAGGACGAACTGTATATCCTTTATCCAGAAGTGGAATTTAGTCCTACACTCATAAAAAATTCGCCTAAAGTCCGCTTTCTTGGTATGCAAAGAAATATGCATAGATCCTTAGAATCCAGTCATCAGCTATATAAAGTGTAACACTTAATTCTATTTTTTTAAACGGTAAAAGTGATAATTTCCCTTTTCTGCAAGAGTAATTTCCACTTTTTTCAAGCCGTTTTCAAAGTGGAAATAAACTTTTTCACTTCAGCTATTTTTTTTTGAAAGAAGAAAATTATATATTTTCTTTTTTGTGGAAAGCGGTTATAATAGGAATATAATATAGAATTGGAGGTCTCGTGTTATGAAAGGACACTTAAATAAGGAGGGTGGCACTGTAGCCATCGATTTAGATGTTATTTCAAAGTATGCTGGCTTGACAGCGATTGAATGTTTTGGTATTGTTGGCATGGGAATGATTAGCATGAAAGATGGTCTGACCAAACTTTTGAAACGGGAAAGCCTGACCAAAGGTGTGGACGTGACCATAGAAAATAATCAGATCAATATCCGTTTCCATGTGATTATTGCTTACGGCATAAGTATTGCAACCGTTGCTGATAACTTAATGAATAATGTGAAATATAAAGTAGAGCAGTTTACTGGAATGGAAGTTGGCCGGATCGACATCTTTGTTGAAGGTGTCCGGGTAATTGATTGACATTAAGGAGGAACCAGCGGTGGTTATGAATACGATTGATGCGAACATGTTAAAAAGATGTTCTTATCGGGCGCACAGAGGATTGACTCAAAAAAAGAATGGATTAATGAATTAAATGTATTTCCGGTACCGGATGGAGATACCGGAACAAATATGACGATGACGATTATGTCTGCAGCCAGAGAAGTACAGGCTCTGGAGCAGCCAACGATGGAAAGTCTTGCAAAGGCTATTTCCCAGGGAGCACTTCGTGGTGCCAGAGGTAACTCGGGGTTATCCTTTCCCAGTTATTCCGCGGCTTTGCCAAAGAGATTAAAGAAGTTGAAACGATTGATGCATTTGTGCTGGCTTCAGCTTTTGAGAGAGCTTCTGAAACAGCATATAAAGCAGTTATGAAACCAAAGGAAGGTACGATTCTGACTGTTGCCAGAGGTATGTCTACCAAAGCTCTGGAAGTTTTTGAGGAGACCGATGATCGGAAGAAGGTATCCGTCAGGTTCTTGAGTACGGGGATTATGTGCTCAGCCAGACACCGGAGATGCTTCCGGTACTGAAACAGGCAGGTGTTGTGGATTCTGGCGGACAGGGTCTCATGGAAGTGCTGAAAGGATGTTATGATGCGTTCCTCGGCAAAGAAGTTGACCTGACGATGGATGTAAAACCTTCAGGACGCGTATCCGTATCCGATGGCGACATCGATACATCCGATATTAAATTTGGATATTGTACCGAATTTATTGTGATGCTGGAAAAACCATATACCCAGAAAACAGAGAATGAATTTAAAGCATTTCTGTCTTCGATCGGTGACAGCATCGTGTGCGTGAATGACGAGGATATTGTTAAGGTTCACGTACATACCAATGATCCGGGTCTTGCAATCCAGAGAGGTCTTACCTATGGATCCCTGACCAGCATGAAGATTGATAACATGCGTGAAGAACACCAGGAAAAAGTCATTAAAGATGCAGAACGTAAAGCAGCGGAGGCACAGGCTGTTCCGGCTGAACGCAAAGAAACCGGTTTTATTGCCGTATCCATCGGCGAAGGCCTGAATGAAATTTTCAAAGGTCTTGGCGTTGATTACATTATTGAAGGCGGACAGACTATGAATCCGAGTACAGAAGATATTATGAATGCCGTAGATAAGGTGAACGCAGATACAATTTTTGTATTACCGAACAATAAAAATATTATTCTTGCTGCGGAGCAGGCGAAGTCTCTTGTTGAAGATAAAAATCTTATTGTGATTCCGTCAAAAACCGTGCCTCAGGGAATTACAGCGATTGTTAATTATATTGATGGCGAAACACCGGAGGTCAATGCAGAGCATATGACCGGAGAAATGGGACGGGTGAAAACCGGCCAGGTGACTTATGCGGTGAGAGATACGGTTCTCGATAACAAGACGATTAAAGAAGGCGATATTATGGGTATTGGCGATGATGGAATTCTTTCTGTGTGCCCGGATATCGATGAAGCAACCGAAGAATTAATCGATGCGCTTGTGGATGAAGATTCGGAATTAATCTGTATTTATTATGGAGAAGATATTGCCTCAGAAGGAGCGGAAGAACTGGCTGCCAGAATTGAGGAAAAATATCCGGATGTGGATGTGGAACTTCAGGAAGGCGGACAGCCGATCTATTACTATGTACTTTCGGTAGAATAAAATAAACAGAGGAATGCCGCATCGGCGGCATTCCTTTTTGGTGGGAAAATGAAAATAACAGATGGAATTCGAAGCCTGAAGGGCGTCGGAGATAAAACAGAAAAAAATTTAAATAAACTGGGCATATTTACAATTGAAGATCTCATTGAATTTTATCCGAGAGGTTATCAAACCTACGAAGAACCGGTATATCTTTCGGATGCAGTGCCGGAAAAGCGGCAGGCTGTTATCGGATATCTTCAGCGGGGCCTTGTCCGAATTCCCGGTGGACGGGTTGAAAAAACGGGTGGAACTTTATCCGAGGACGGGCGCCGGCTTCAGCTTTTGTGGTATCGGATGCCTTACCTGAAAAAGCAGGTGATCTCCGGAAAAAGATATATTTTTTACGGTACTGTCAAAGTAAAAAACGGACAGTGGACGATGGAACAGCCGGAGGTTTTTGATCCGGAAGATTATAAAAGGCTTCAGTCTACGATTCAGCCGGTTTATTCTCTGACGGAGGGGCTTCATCAAAAGACGATTGTCAGGTGTATTCGTCAGGTATTTGATGAAGAAACTCTTTTTGAGGAATATCTTCCGGAGAAGCTCCGGGAGAGTCTGAAACTGCCTGAATATAATTATGCGGTTCAGAATATTCATTTTCCGGAAAACCGGACAGCTCTTGATCTGGCGCGGCGCCGGCTGGGATTTGATGAATTTTTTCTGTTTGCCCTGGCCATACAGCGGATGAAACATTTCAGGGAACGTTCTGAAAATGTCCACCGGGCAGATTCTTTATCCTGGGCAGAGGCGTTTGTAAAAGGGCTGGATTATTCTCTGACAGGGGCCCAGATAAAAGCGTGGGAAGATATATCCGGTGATTTTTTCGGGGAACATGCGATGAACCGGCTGCTTCAGGGAGATGTTGGTTCCGGAAAGACAGTTCTGGCTCAGCTGGCGCTCTTGACCGGCGTTCAGGCCGGCGCCCAGGGATGTCTGATGGCGCCGACGGAAGTTCTGGCAAGACAGCATTATGAGAATTTTACGGCAGATTTTGAAAAATTCTATAAGGACACGGGAATATGTATACGATGCGTTCTCCTTGTGGGGTCAATGAAATCCCGGGAAAAGCGGGCGGTCTACACGAGGCGGCTGCCAGTCATGAAATTGATATTTTAATCGGTACCCATGCGTTGATTCAGGAGGGACTGGATTTTAAAAATCTGGGCCTTGTCATTACCGATGAACAGCATCGTTTTGGTGTCAATCAGCGGGAATGGCTTTCGGATAAAGGTCAGGCACCCCATGTTCTTGTGATGAGTGCGACACCGATTCCAAGAACCCTTGCCATTATTTTGTATGGAGATTTGGATATTTCTGTCATCGATGAGCTTCCGGCCCGGCGAAAACCGATAAAAAACTGTGTGGTGGACACAGGATATCGGCCGGCGGCCTACCGGTTTATTGAGAATCAGGTGCGGGAGGGACGTCAGGTATATATTATTTGTCCGATGGTAGAAGAAAGTGAAGGAATGGATTTGGAAAATGTTCTGGATTATACGGAGAGGCTGAAACATATTTTGCCGCCGGAAATCCATGTGGACTATCTCCATGGCAGGATGAAGGCTGGACAGAAGGATGAGATTATGGAAGCGTTCAGGGATAATAAAATTCAGGTGCTCGTGTCTACGACAGTCATTGAAGTTGGTATTAATGTTCCGAATGCAACGGTGATGATGGTTGAAAATGCGGAACGGTTCGGACTGGCTCAGCTCCATCAGCTTCGTGGCCGTGTGGGCCGGGGAGATGCCCAGTCCTATTGCATTTTTGTCCAGTCCGGGAAGGGTGATAAAAGCAAAGAGCGTCTGGAAATTCTTGTACATTCCAATGACGGATTTTATATTGCCAGTGAAGATCTGAAGCTTCGTGGGCCGGGAGATATGTTTGGACTGCGCCAGAGCGGATTGATGGATTTTCGTGTGGCGGATTTGTATCAGGATGGTGATTTGCTGCAGATGGCGGGAGATTGTGCAAAAAAATTTGAAAATGCGCTTCCGGAAAATCTGGAACGGCGGATGAACCGATATATGCTTCTGGCAGAAAACGACATTGTTCTCTGAAAATACCAGAGTATTTGCCGAAGGTTTACGCATACTAAGGACTGTAGCTACAAAGGAAACTGTTGTTAAAAAAATTGAAACGGAGGAATTTGCTATGAGCAGAAGAAGTTCCAATACTCCTGAAGTACCAACAGCAAAGGATGCACTTGACCGATTCAAATTTGAGGTTGCCAATGAAATCGGCGTTCCCTTTAAAACAGGGCTATAACGGCGATCTGACGTCTCGTGAAAACGGTTCTGTCGGCGGAGAAATGGTTCGTCAGATGATTCGGAGACAGGAAGAGGAAATGGCAAACCAGCAGTAACTTTTGGAAATACCCATGCCTGAAAGGGCCGCATTCTGCGGCCGCTTTCTTTATGGAAGCTTATGAAAAAATTTTACAAAAATCTTTGATATTCGCTTGACAAATAGTAGAATTATACTAAAATTATAAGAAGTTAAGTGTAAAGGATGGTGGCTTATGCGAGTTATATCTGGAAGCGCCCGACGTATACAATTGAAAACAGTTGAAGGGCTGGGTACACGTCCGACAACGGACCGGATTAAAGAGACACTGTTTAATATACTTCAACCCGAGCTATACCGCGCTCGCTTTTTAGATTTATTTAGCGGAAGTGGAGCCATCGGCATCGAAGCTTTGAGCAGAGGATGCGGGATGGCTGTTTTTGTAGAAAATAATCGCGAAGCCGTAGCTTGTATTCGGGAGAATCTTGAAAGAACAAAACTCTTTCAGAATGCAGTGGTTATGCAGAAGGACGTTTTTGCGGCCATGGATCAACTGGAAAAAGAGGGGAAAAGTTTTGACATGATTTTCATGGATCCGCCTTATGAGCTGCTTCATGAAAAAAGAGTTCTGGACCGTTTGTCGGGTTCAACGCTGATTCATGAGGAAACGTTGATCATTATAGAGGCCAGCCTCAAAACTGATTTTTCATACATAGAAGATTCAGGATACAAAATCATCAGGGAAAAACAGTATAAAACCAATAAACACCTTTTCCTGACAATAAAATAATATAACCGAGGATACAAAAATGAAAAGAGCAATTTATACCGGAAGCTTTGATCCGGTAACTTACGGACATCTGGATGTGATTAGCCGTGCATCCAATATGGTAGATGAATTAATTGTTGCAGTGCTTAAAAACAGTTCAAAAAGTACATTGTTTTCTATAGAAGAACGTGTTAGAATGTTAGAAGAAGTCACAAAAGATATTCCGAATGTATGTGTAACTTCTTTTGAGGGGCTGACCATTGATTTTGCAGATAAAATGGATGCACATATCATTGTACGCGGACTCCGTGCGATTACGGATTTTGAGTATGAGCTTCAGATGGCACAGACCAACCGGATTGTAAATCCAAAGGTTGATACCATGTTTCTTGTAACCAGTGAAGAATATTCCTATCTGAGCTCTACAGTTTTAAAAGAGATTGCCAGATACGGAGGCGCACTGGACCGTTTCGCTCCGTCCTATATTATTGAAAAAGTCAAGTCGAAATACAGCATAAAAGGAGAATAAATAATGAGTAGAATTGAGCAGTTGATTGATGAAATAGAAGAATTTGTGGAAAGCTGTAAACCGCAGCCTTTTTTCTCAGACAAAGATTGTTGTTCCGAAGGACGAGCTCTTTGAATTATTGACAGAGTTAAGACTCAAAACTCCGGATGAAATAAAAAGATATCAGAAAATTATTGCAAATAAAGATAAGATTATCAGCGATGCACAGGCTCAGGCAGAGCGTATGCTTGAAGAAACTACAGCCTATACGAATCAGCTGGTGGAAGAGCATCAGATTATGCTGAAAGCCTATGAACGGGCAGAAGAGGTTTTGAATGCAGCCAACGCTCAGGCGGAAGCTACGATCAATGAAGCGACTGCCAATGCAGAGGAGATTCGTCTGAATGCTCTCCAGTATACAAAAGAGCTGGTAGATAATCTGGAAGGTATCGTCAGCGGAGCGCTGGCTATTTCCAGAGAACATACAACCGGGCTGATTACAGGCTTATCTTCCAGTCTTCAGATCCTTAAGGAGAATCAGGATGCTTTGGCAACCCAGTTAAGCCAGCCGGTGCCTTCCGAAGAAGCACCTGTTTATATGCCTGAAGAGGAAGATGCTTCTCTGATGGACGACGATGATGACGAGTATGACGATGATTACGAAGACGACATCGACGATGTTGAGGAAGATGATGATGAATTTGATTACGAGGATATCGACTGATTGAATTCATAAATTATATCTGAAATATGCGAAGTAAAACATACATAACTGATGAGGCGATAGTTGCTGCTATTGCTTTGTTAGTTATGTATTTTTTATGGATAAATGACTTCCGGCAATCATACTTCCGGTCTGGGCAAAGACAGAAAATCCACCAAAGGAAATAAGTCCGGCCATCAGAGGCATTTTAATGGAAAGGGGAATGCTGAGTGGCGCCAGTGTTTCAATGGCAGCCGTCATTTCGAGGCAGCCGGTAAGCAGGGATTGGAAAAGCGGCGGGAGCAGGGAGAATTTCTGAATAAAAGCCGCAGCAATTGAGGCGGCCAGAAGATATCCGCAAATGCGGACAATCGTTGCAAAGGTATCCTGAAAAACCCTGTCCAGCAATAGTGATGGCTGTGGTTCTGACTGGGCGCGGAGGGACAGCGGTTCGGGAGTTCTTTTCTGATGGAAATAAAAACAGGAAATCAGGATTCCGGTAATCAGATTTCCGGTGAGGATGGCGGTGTACATCATAAATCCGAGATAAGGATGACCAAGGCTCTCAAGGCCGACAAAACTGATCATGTAGGCGGGACTTGGATTGTTGCAGATGACCAGCATGGCCTGGGAAGGAAAATGATTGTCGCGGGCATAGTGTTCGGCAATAACTTTAGCCCCCAGAGGATAACCGGATAAAAAGCCGGCGGCAAGGGAAAGACGCCGGGCATTTTTACTCCCGTGGCTTAAGGCTTTGAAAAGTGTGGTCAGAAGTATAAATGGATACAGAGACGGAATGACCTGGGTGGCAGAAAGAGAAAGTCCTCTGCGGACGCCTTCACCGGAAATTTCCGGAAAAAGCAGGCAGAGGAAAAAGAAAAACAGGCATAAAATCATCATGGAAACAGGCCTTTTATTTAAGTTATGCGGCGAAGTGTCAGACGATGACAATGGGTTCGCTGTATTCATTTTTTAAAGGATGACCAAATTTCATCTGGCATGCCGTCCGGTAGACATCCGAAGCAAAGATATCTGTTTCCATTAACCGGAGTCCGTTTTCCCGGAGCATTTCAGAATGAACCGTCATTTTGGTGATTAATGGAATCGAGGCGGTTTCTTTTAAAAGGGTAAGCAGCCCCTGGGAACTCCGGCGGAATCCGAGAACCCGGGCGTAATAGGCGTAGCCTTCGTTTTTGCCCGGGCAAGGACAGCGGTTTGGATATTCAAAAGAATATGGCATGCGCATCGGGAAAGGCGGCTGTGGGTATAGGCTTTATTTTTTAACTGAAGCAGATAACTGTCAAGATCTGTATATTGCCGGAAGCAGCGGAGCATACGGTTTTGGATATCCGGCGTTACATCGCAGTAATTTGTAAGCAGATCCGGCGATGTCAGCATTGCGGCGGCAAATAATCCGGAAAAATCATGGGATGTTAAGGGCAGCCGGAGATTATGAAAATCCTTTAAAATTTTCCGTGTGGTATCCGGAATGCCGTTTAAATCATCCAGATAACCGGGGGATTTGTCCGGGTGCAGGATGTCCCGCAGTGCGGAAGCAGAGAGAAACGTCCCTTTTTGGACCGGGCTGTGATAGCCTTCACCCTTGCGTGAAAGGATGACAGGTTCGATCGAAGATGCTGTGGTCTTAAGCGCGCAGACATATTCCAGGGCCAGAATATTGTTGGGCTGCATCAGAACCGGAGGAATATCCATGACCGTTTTCAAAGCTTTTTCCCGGGCTGCCGGATAGGAAAGACCTTTTTCAGTCCATCGGTGAAATGTTTTTAAATTCAGACGGTTCATTGATAAAAACATCGGAAATCTGCTGAAGATACCCCAGGTGTTTATCGGTACTTTCCTCTGTTTCGCAGCCAAAGCAGAGATAATCGACACACCCCAGGTGATTGAGATGGGCAACAGCGCCGGAAGCAAAGACCGGAGCGCTTCCGACAGCGTAATATGCGGGAAGCTCCAGCACCAGATCTGCACCGCCGAGGAGGGCGGTTCGGGTGCGAAGGTGCTTGTCCATACAGGCGGGCTCTCCCCGTTGGGTAAAATTCCCGCTCATGATAACGATGATGTAATCCAGCTGATATTTTTTGCGAAAAATGTCCAGCTGATACTTGTGTCCATTGTGAAAGGGGTTGTATTCAGCAATAATTGCACCAATTTTCATAGAGACCTCCAATAAAATTCGTATGACTATATATGTATTATAGGCGGTTTCGGAAAATAAAAAGAGTTATTTTTTAAATATGCTCAAAAAAAATACAAAAATTCACGATTATGTCCGACAAAAAAACTTGTTTTGCACTTTTAACTAGTATATAATGTAATGAGAAAATAAATTTTTTTAAATATGAAAGGGGATAATTAACATGGGATTTATTGATGGAATCAAAGAACGTGCGAGAGCAGAGAAAAAAACAATCGTACTTCCGGAATCTTACGATATGCGTGTTATCGAAGCTGCAAGCAAAATTGAAAAAGAGGGAATTGCTGATGTTATTCTCATCGGTGATCCGGATGATATCGCAAAATCTGCTGCAAGTTTCGATTTAACAGGTGTTAAAATCGTAAATCCTGAAACTTTCGAACGTCTGGATGACTTCATCGTTCATTTCTATGAACTCCGTAAAAGAAAAGGTATGACCCTGAACGATTCAAGACGTATTCTTACATCTAACTTTTTATTCTTTGGTGTTATGATGATTAAGATGGGACTGGCTGACGGTATGGTTGGTGGATGTACAACACCTACAGCAAACCTTCTGCGTCCATCCCTTCAGATTCTTAAAACTGCTCCGGAAAGTAAACTCGTTTCCGCTTTCTTCGTACTTGATGTACCTAACTGCGAATTCGGTGCTGACGGTGTCTTCATCTTCTCTGATGCTGGTCTGAACCAGAACCCAACATCTGAAGAACTTGCACATATCGCTTATGATTCTGCAAAAACATTTGAAACATTAGTTGGTAAAAAACCGATCACAGCAATGCTTTCCCACTCTACAATGGGTAGTGCAAGCCATGCAGATGTTGATAAAGTAAGAAACGGTGTTGAATTTGCGCATCAGGAATATCCGGATCTTCTTGTTGATGGTGAATTCCAGCTGGATGCTGCTATTGTACCGGAAGTTGGACAGCAGAAAGCTCCTGGCAACGAAATCGCCGGACATGCAAACGTACTTATCTTCCCTGACCTTGATGCAGGTAACATCGGTTACAAGCTGGTTCAGAGACTTGCGAAGGCAGAAGCTTACGGCCCGATCACACAGGGTCTTGCTGGTCCTGTTAACGATCTTTCTCGTGGTTGTTCTGCAGATGATATCGTTGGTGTTACTGCAATTACAGCTGTACAGGCTCAGATGTCAAGCAAAAACTAATTTTTGAATTTCTTCAGGGGACCGGCTTTAAGCCGGTCCTTTTTGTAAAGTAAAAATACTTTACATTACGTGAAAATAATTATTGACAAACGAAACTGACCTATGTATAATTAGTGAGGTATGGAGTTAGGAGATGTCTATGTTAATTAATATTTCAGAACTTATTTCTACACCATTAAAAAACGCGGTTTATGAAGTTCCTGTTGAGATGGAATTTTATGAATTGAGGGGAGACAGATTTCCTTTTAAAGAAAAAAGGTGTTTTGTTTCTGACTGTTGCAAATACAGGCAATCGAAAGGTTCATTTGAATGGCCGGTGGAAGGGCGCTTTAGGGATTCCCTGTGACCGCTGTTTGAAAGAAGTGACAGTACCCTTTGAAATCGAGATGGATGATGATGTGGATTTGTCGCCGGAACGTCAGGAAGATTTGGCAGACGACAGTTATATTGAAGAAAACAGTATTAACACAGATGCTCTGCTTAATCACGAAATTTTAATTCGTTTTCCGATGAAGACGCTGTGCCGTGAAGATTGTCAAGGCATTTGTCTGAAATGTGGAAAGGATTTAAACCTTGAGAGTGCGGCTGTGACCGGAGGTCCCTGGACCCGAGGATGGCTGCGATTCAGGATATTTTTAAGAATTTTAAGGAGGTGTGATTCGTGTCCATTTGTCCAAAGAATAAATCTTCTAAAGGAAGAAGAGACCGCCGTAGAGCAAACTGGAAGATGAGTGCGCCAGCTTTAGTAAAATGCAGCCACTGTGGTGAACTTATGATGCCTCACAGAGTGTGCAAAGCTTGTGGCTACTATGATAAAAAAATCTATCGTTGAAGTTCAGTAATTTATGAAAGAATTAAAGATGGGTATTTTAAAGACGGGAATTAAGTTTTCCGTCTTTCTTTTTTGTTTTTTTAGGGTTGATTTAATGAATATTATCTAGTATATTTATAGATGGTTATATAGCACATTGGAGGCTGAATTATGAAAGAGTTCGTAACCGTCGCGCTGGACGCCATGGGTGGAGATAATGCCCCGGCAGAGATCGTTAAAGGCGGTGTGGAGGCAGTGAATGCCAGAAAAGAAGTCAGGGTGTTAATGGTCGGGAAAGAAGAGGCCATTCAGACTGAGCTTACTAAATATTCTTATGATAAAGAGCGTATAGAAATTGTTCCGGCTTCGGAAGTTATTGGAAATGATGAACATCCGGTCAATGCGATTCGTACAAAAACGGATTCCTCGATCGTACGGTGTCAGAGACTGATTAAGCATGGTGAGGCAGATGCCATGGTTTCAGCCGGTTCTACCGGAGCGATTCTCGCCGGAGGGCAGTTGATTGTCGGACGTATTAAAGGTGTTCAGCGTTCGCCGCTGGCTCCTCTGATTCCGACAGCAAAGGGATTTTCTCTGCTGGTGGACTGTGGGGCAAATGTGGATGCCAGGGCCGGACATCTTTTGCAGTTTGCCCAGCTTGGTTCGATTTATATGGAACATATTATGGGTGTCAAAAAACCGAAGGTTGCCATTGTCAATATCGGTGCGGAAGAGGAGAAAGGCAACCAGCTTGTCAAAGAAGCTTATCCGCTGTTGAAAGAATGTCCAAATATTAATTTTATCGGAAGCATTGAAGCAAGAGATATTCCTTCAGGACAGGCGGATGTTATTGTCTGTGAGGCCTTTGTCGGAAATGTTATTTTGAAATTATATGAAGGTCTCAGCCATACACTGATCCATAAGATTAAGGATTCGCTGATGTCATCTTTAAAGAGTAAGATTGGCGGACTGCTGATCAAATCTTCTCTGAAGGCTACGGTGAAAGCCTTTGATTCTTCAAAATACGGCGGAGCGCCGATGCTTGGGCTGAAAGGGCTGGTTGTAAAGACCCACGGCAGTTCAGGGTCCGAAGAGGTGAAAAACTCGATTATTCAATGCATATCCTTTAAAGAGCAGAATATCAATGTAAGGATAGAAGAAATTTTAAATCAGTGATTTTAAATATAAAATATTTTATTTCATTTGAAAGGAAGTTAAATTATGGAATTAGAAAGATTAAAAGAGATTATTGCAGACGTACTGAGCATTGATGCCGGAGAAATTACGATGGATTCATCTTTTGCAGAGGATCTTGGATGTGATTCACTGGATGTGGTTGAAATTATTATGGGAATCGAAGAAGAACTGGATATTAAGATTCCTGATGAAGCTGCCGAAAATATTGTAACTGTCGGCGATGCAATGGAAGAGATTAAAAATCATTAAATTAATTCCTGCATGAATTGAGTATGCGTAACATGGAGTCTCCGGCATGAACTGGGACTCCTTTTTACTTATTCGGATCGAAAGCAGGTAGTATACAGGAGGCTTGAATGAATTCTAAAAATTTGAGGGATTTTCAGGAAAAGATTCAATATCATTTAAGGATAAAAGTCTGTTAGAAACAGCGATGACCCATAGCTCTTATGCAAACGAGCATCATCTGGAAAAGTATCAGAATAATGAACGTTTGGAGTTTCTCGGAGATGCGGTTCTGGAATTGGTTTCCAGCGATGGGCTGTTTAAATGTTACACGGAAAAACTGGAAGGGGAATTGAGCAAAACAAGAGCGAGCCTCGTCTGTGAGCCGGCGCTGGCTTACTGTGCCCGGAAAATGAATCTCGGAAGCTATTTGAAATTGGGCAAAGGTGAGGATATGACAGGAGGGCGTGACAGGGACTCTATTTTATCGGATGCTCTGGAGGCTGTGATCGGGAGTGTTTTTTAGATGGCGGCATTGATCCGGCGCGAAAATTTATTATGGATTTTGTGCTGAACGACATGGAAAACACCCGTCTTTTTTTATGATTGTAAAACAATTCTGCAGGAGAACGTTCAGAGCTGGTCAAAGGAATCTCTCAAATACGAGGTTGTGGATGTCAGCGGACCGGAGCATAACCGGACCTTTGTGATGCAGATCTATCTGGGTGATCAGATGCTTGGAAAGGGAAGCGGACGGACAAAACAGGCCGCCGGACAGAATGCAGCCTATCAGTCCCTTCTTGAATTAAAGGCGCAGGGACTTTTTAAGGGTGGAGACGAAAATTTATGTATTTAAAAAGTATCGAGATTCATGGTTTTAAATCCTTCGCCAACAAAACCCTGTTGAAATTTAATAAAGGAATTACAGGAATTGTGGGTCCTAACGGCAGCGGAAAGAGTAATGTTGCGGATGCGGTGCGCTGGGTGCTCGGAGAACAGAGTGCCAAGCAGCTTCGTGGGAGTAAGATGGAAGACGTTATTTTTCCGGTACCGAAAACCGAAAACCTCTGGGATTTGCCTATGTCGCTATCAGTATTGATAATTCAGATCACAAATTGCCGATGGATTACGAAGAGCTGACAGTAGCCCGCCGGGTTTACCGGTCGGGGAAAGTGAATATTTAATTAATGGACATGTCAGCCGGCTTCGGGATGTTCAGGAGCTGTTTTTGATACGGGAATTGGTAAAGAAGGCTATTCGATTATTGGTCAGGGACAGATTGATAAGATACTGAGCGGCAAACCGGAGGAGCGCAGGGAGCTTTTTGATGAGGCAGTTGGTATTGTAAAATATAAAAAACGGAAGGCGATGGCGGAAAAGAATCTGGATATTGAGAAACAGAATCTTTATCGGGTGACGGATATCCTGTCGGAACTTGAAAAACAGACCGGACCACTGTTTCGCCAATCGGAAAAGGCCAGAGAATATTTAAAATTGAGAGATGCTCTGAAGGCATTGGATATACGGATGTATTTATCCGAATATGAACGTTTGAAAGCCGATGCGGCGGCTTATGAAGAAAAAACGGCGATTGCCAGAGAGGATCTGGAAGCCAGCCGGAAGGAGCTTGAAAAACACGGTCCGAATATGAGGCTCTGGAAGCGGGGCTGGAAATTTGTAATGAAAAAATTGATGCATTAAAGGGGCGGATATCTGAAATACAGATTGCCCGTGAAAAAATGAAAGTGAAATCCGTCTTTTAAGGGAGCAGATCCGAAGTGACACATCGGATGCCGGTCATTATGAGGAACGCCGCCAGCAGATTCAAAAGGATATTGAAAATAAACGCCGGGATGCAGAAGAATGGCAGGCTCAGAGAGAAAAGCTGACGGAAGAAATCCAGTCTGTGGGAAGCATCAAAGATCAGACGGAGAATGAACTCGACCGTATGCGGAGTGTTATTGAAGAACTCCGCCAGAGGATTGACGGGGAAAAACAGCGATATCATTGAGGCCCTGAATCATGTGGGAAGTGTTAAAGCGAAACTTCAGCGCTATGATACGATGCTGGAGCAGATACAAATCCGTAAATCCGAACTGAATCAGAGACTTCTTCTTTTGAAAAGTGAAGCTGCCAGCCGGAAGGAACGGATGACGGCCTATTCCCGGGACAAACAGGAACTGGATGCCCGTAAAGAAGATTTGCAGGGCAAATTGAAGGACTGCCAGGAAAAAGGGCAGAAAATTCAGGAACATATTGACCGTTGTCATAGACAGGTGACAGATAAACAGCAGGAATATCACCGGATGACTTCGCGGTTTCAGACTCTTCAGGGAATTACGGAACGCTATGAAGGTTATGGAAACAGTATTCGCCGGATTATGGAACAGAAAAAACAGATGCCTGGCATCATCGGTGTGGTAGCGGATATTGTGAAAGTAGATAAAGCCTATGAAACGGCGATTGAAACGGCTCTGGGCGGAAGCATTCAGAATGTGGTCACTAGGGATGAAAAGACGGCCAAACAGATGATTGAATATTTAAAGCAGCATCGTTTCGGGCGGGCCACCTTTTTGCCGATGACAAGTATTGTGCCGAAAACCCTGAATAACAGAGAGGCGATTCTTCAGGAAAAAAGGTGTTATTGGTGTAGGCAGTGACCTGATTCGATATGACGATGGATTTCAGGCTCTGGCGGAATATCTTCTTGGACGGGTTGTTGTGTCGGATTCGATGGACAATGCTTTGAAGCTGGCGAAAAAGTACCGGTATTCGTTAAGAATTGTAACGCTGGAAGGCGAATCCCTGAATCGGGAGGATCCATTTCCGGTGGTACCTTTAAGAATTCAGGAAATTTGCTGGGACGTCACCGGGAAATGGAAGAAATGCAGCAGCAGATGCAGAACCTGAAGGAAGCGCTGGATTATCTGAACAGAGAAACAGACGGGGCCCATGATGAAAAGCAGGGGAAAACAAGCGTCGGATCTCTATGCTTCAGGAGGACTTACAGGAGCTTAATCTTAAATCAAATACCCTTTATGTAAATATGAGCCAGTTGGAAGCCTCCTCTGCCGGGCAGGCAGATACCTATCGGGAACTTTCTTCGGAAGCGGAAGAGCTGAACCGGCAAATGCTGGAAATTTCAGAGTTTAAGGAAAAGCTTCTTGAGGAAAAGGAAGGGCATGAAGCGGTGAAGGCCGAAGCAGAGCGGACGATGGAAGCATTGAATGAAAAACTGGAAGAAGAGGTGGGCAGACAGCAGGAAATTTCTTCCAGGGCTTCGAAGCTTGGCGTGGATTTCAGTGGATATATACAAAAACAAAATTTTTGAATGAGAACATTCAGAGAATCTCCGAGGAGATTCAGAAAATGATTCAGACCGGGGAGGAGCTGGGGCAGCGTCAGGACGATATTCTGGCAGAAACTGAGAAAAAACGGACCATGGCAGACGCCATGGAAGCAAAAAAAATCGGGAAAGTTTTGACAGTGACGACTCTGTAAAAGCGGAACTGGCGATGCATATGAAAGAGCGGGAAGAAATCAGCGGAAAGCACAAAGGCTTTTTGAAATCCGGGAACAGCTTTCGGATCGGTGCAGCTTGCTGGATAAAGAGATTTTCCGTCTGGAGCATCTGAATGTGCAGTGTGATGAGGAGCGGAATAAGCGGAGTAATTATATGTGGGAAACCTATGAGCTTACATATAATGGGGCTCTCGAATTACGGCCGGCAGAAGAAGCGCCTGTGTCCATGGAAGAAATTCGTAAAAATATCCGGGAACTGAAAGCTTCAATGAAGGCTTTGGGGAATATTAATCTGGGAGCCATTGAAGAATACAAAGAAGTTTCGGAACGTTACACAACGTTAAAAACGCAGCATGATGATTTGCTGGAGGCAGAACAGAAGCTGGCGGGCATTATTAAGGATTTGGATGGCGCCATGCGGGAACAGTTTCAGACAAACTTTGTTAAAATTCAGGAGAATTTTAACCGGGTATTTAAAGAGCTTTTTGGCGGAGGTAAAGGCACACTGGAGCTTATGGAAGATATGGATATCCTGGATGCGGGAATCGGATCATTGCCCAGCCGCCGGGAAAAAAGCTTCAGAACATGATGCAGCTTTCCGGTGGAGAAAAGGCACTGACAGCCATTGCCCTCTTATTTGCCATACAGAGTCTGAAGCCATCCCCTTCTGTCTGCTGGACGAAATTGAAGCGGCCTTGGATGATGCCAATGTCAAGCGGTATGCCCGGTATCTGAATCATTTGACAGAGGATACACAGTTTATCATTATTACGCACCGCCGGGGAACAATGAATGCAGCCGATGTTCTGTATGGAGTTACCATGCAGGAAAAGGGTGTATCCACCCTGGTATCCGTGAATCTGATAGAAAATGAACTGATAAAATAACAGGAGGAAAAATATGTCGGAAGAAAAGAAGGGGTTTTTGGCCGGCTGGTTGCCGGACTCACAAAAACCCGTAATAGTATTGCATCGGTTTTCGATGATATTTTCAGTGGCTTTTCATCCATTGATGATGATTTTTATGAAGAACTGGAAGAAGTTCTGGTGATGGCAGACATCGGCATCCATACGACGGAAACCATTATTGAAGATCTGAAGGCGAAGGTGAAGGAAAATCATTTAAAAAGAGCCTTCCCAGTGCCGGGAATATCTGATCCAGTCGATCAAAGACCAGATGGCTGTATCGGAAGCTGCCTATGATTTTGAAAACAAAAAAACAGTAATGCTTATTATTGGCGTTAATGGCGTCGGGAAAACTACTTCCGTAGGAAAACTGGCAGGACAGTATAAAAATGCCGAAAAAAGGTACTTCTGGCTGCAGCAGATACTTTCCGTGCCGGAGCGATTGAACAGTTGACGGAATGGTCTCACCGTGCCGGAGTAGATATCATTGCAGGGCAGGAAGGCTCAGATCCGGCTTCGGTTGTTTTCGATGCCCTTGCTGCGGCAAAGGCAAGAAATGCAGATATTCTGATCTGCGATACCGCAGGAAGACTTCATAATAAGAAAAACCTTATGGAAGAGCTGAAAAAAATCAACCGGATTATCGACAGAGAATATCCGGATGCGTACCGGGAAACAATGATTGTTCTCGATGGAACAACGGGACAGAATGCTCTCGTGCAGGCAAAGCAGTTTAAAGAAGCTGCGGATATTACAGGAATTATTTTGACAAAGCTGGATGGTACAGCCAAGGGCGGTATTGCCATCGCTATCCAGTCGGAACTCGGCGTTCCTGTAAAATATATTGGTATTGGTGAAAAATAGAAGATTTACAGAAATTTGACAGCAATTCCTTTGTGGACGCACTGTTTCAAGCATAAGAAAGGGAGAAAAAGGATGTTGACATTAGAAAAATTTGAGGAAGCCACAGAACGTTTAAGCCAGGTACTTTTAGAAACAAAATTGGTGTACAGCGATTATTTTTCAGAGCAGACCGGAGGCAAAGTTTATTTTAAACCGGAAAACATGCAGTTTACCGGAGCCTATAAGCTTCGCGGCGCTTATTATAAAATCAGTACACTGACAAAAGAAGAGCGGGAACGGGGAATTATTTCCGCCTCCGCAGGAAATCATGCCCAGGGTGTTGCCTATGCGGCACGTCTTATGGGAGCCAAAGCGGTGATCGTTATGCCGACAACAACACCATTGATCAAAGTAAACCGGACGAAGGGCTATGGTGCAGAAGTGATTCTTCACGGGGATGTCTATGATGATGCCTGTGCCTATGCGCTGGAACTGGCAGAAGAAAAGGGCTATACATTTATTCATCCTTTTAATGATGAAACGGTGGCTACCGGTCAGGGCAGCATCGCCATGGAGATCATCAAGGAGCTCCCGACCGTAGACTATATCCTCGTTCCGGTTGGCGGCGGCGGACTCTGCTGTGGCGTATCAACTCTGGCAAAAATGCTGAATCCGAAAATCAAAGTCATCGGTGTGGAACCGGCAGGGGCTGCCTGTATGAAAGCATCCTTAAAAGCCGGTCATGTGCTGACACTGCCAACGGTATCCACTATTGCCGACGGTACTGCGGTAAAAACACCGGGGGATGTGGTTTTTCCGTATATACAGGAAAATGTGGACGAGATTATTACCGTGGAAGATGATGATCCGATCGGGGCATTTCTCGATATGATGGAAAATCATAAGATGATCGTGGAAAATTCCGGTCTTCTTACGGTAGCTGCTTTAAAACAGCTTGATATCCGGGGTAAAAAAGTCGTTTCTATATTAAGCGGCGGAAATATGGATGTGATTACTATTGCATCGGTTGTTCAGAATGGTCTGATTCAGAGAGACCGTATTTTCACCGTGTCGGTTCTGTTGCCGGATAAGCCGGGGGAACTGACGCGAATTGCGGATGTTATCGCAGAACTTCAGGGAAATGTTATTAAACTGGAGCATAATCAGTTTGTCAGCGTGAACCGGAATAGTGCCGTGGAACTCCGGATTACTCTGGAAGCCTTTGGAACGGCCCATAAAGAGAAGATTTTGAAGGAGCTTGAGCGAAAGGGTTACCGTCCGTTATTAAAAGTTCCGAATCAAATATATTAATTTAAAAAAACTGTTGACACGAGGCCAAAGATACGATACAATACCACCTGTAAAGTAAAAAAACACTTTACAGGTGGTGCTTTTTTATGGATAAGATATTAAAGCAGGCATTGCTTTATGATTTTTATGGTGAACTTCTGACGGAACATCAGAAATCCATTTATGAGGATTTTGTCCTGAATGACTATTCTCTCAGTGAGATTGGTGAGGACCGGAATATCAGCCGTCAGGGAGTTTATGATATCATTAAACGTTGTGACCGACTTCTGAATGGTTATGAAGAAAAACTTCATTTGATTCAGAAGTTTTTAATGGCAAAAGAGCAGGTGGCACAGATTCACAGCTATGCCGGTGAAATTTTGAAAAACAATTGCACACAAGAGAAAACAACGGAATATCTGCGGCAGATTGAAAACATTTCCAACAATATTTTGGAAGATATGTAGCCGGAAGGGAGGTTTTCCATGGCATTTGAGAGTTTATCTGAAAAATTACAGAATGTCTTTAAAAATTTAAGAAATAAGGGACGTCTGACGGAAGCCGATGTGAAAGCTGCATTAAAGGAAGTTAAGATGGCACTGCTGGAAGCGGATGTTAACTTTAAAGTTGTTAAACAGTTTATAAAATCTGTACAGGAGCGGGCTGTCGGTCAGGATGTGATGAACAGTCTGACACCGGGACAGATGGTTATTAAGATTGTTAATGAAGAGATGGTTTCCCTCATGGGCAGCGAAACCACAGAGATTTCATTAAAACCCTCCAATGAAATTACTGTCATTCTGATGGCAGGTCTTCAGGGTGCTGGTAAGACGACAACCTGTGCAAAGATTGCCGGTAAGATGAAACAAAAAAGGCCGTAAACCTTTACTGGTTGCCTGCGATGTCTACCGTCCTGCAGCGATTAAACAGCTTCAGGTGAACGGTGAGAAACAGGGGGTTCCGGTGTTCTCCATGGGAGAGAATCAGAATCCGGTAAATATTGCAAAAGCTTCCGTAGAGCATGCGGCGAAAAATGATTTTAATGTAGTTATTTTAGATACTGCAGGACGTTTACATGTTGATGAGGATATGATGACGGAACTTCAGAATATTAAAGAAGCGCTGGACATCGATGAAACGATTCTGGTGGTTGATGCCATGACCGGTCAGGATGCGGTGAATGTAGCGAAGTCCTTTAATGAAACGGTCGGACTTGACGGTGTCATACTGACAAAGCTCGATGGCGATACCCGGGGCGGTGCGGCTCTTTCGATTCGCTCTGTTATCGGAAAACCGATTCTTTATGTAGGTATGGGCGAAAAACTTTCGGATCTTGAGCAGTTTTATCCGGACCGTATGGCTTCAAGAATTTTGGGGATGGGCGATGTGCTGACCCTGATTGAGAAGGCCGAGGCCCAGATTGATGAGGATAAGGCCAGAGAAATGACCCGGAAATTTAAACGGGCTGAATTTACCTATGATGATTTTCTTGAGAACATGAATCAGGTCAAAAGCATGGGGAATATTCAGGATTTGCTTTCGATGATTCCGGGACTTGGAAATCAGATGAAGAATGTTGATTTGAGTGGAAGTGAAGCTCAGATGAAACGGACCGAGTCCATTATTTTGTCCATGACGCCGGAAGAAAGAGGAAATCCGGAGCTGATGAATATGAGCCGGAAAAAACGTATTGCGGCAGGAGCCGGGGTTTCGATCAATGAAGTCAACGCACTGGTCAAACAGTTTGACAGCATGAAAAAATGATGAAGCAGTTTGCAGGGCAGATGTCGGGCAAAGCTGCAAAGCGGGGAAGATTTAAATTTCCTTTTTAATGATAAAACAGGAAGAGAGATTCCTTTTATAAATACAGATAAATTTTCAGGAGGTGAAAAAGATGGCAGTAAAAATTCGTTTAAGAAGAATGGGTCAGAAGAAGGCACCTTTCTATAGAATAGTCGTAGCTGATTCCCGTTCTCCAAGAGACGGACGTTTCATTGAAGAAATCGGTACTTACAATCCAAATGTAGAACCAAGCGAAGTAAAAATCAACGCTGAATTAGCACAGAAATGGTTATCCACAGGTGCTCAGCCAACAGATGTTGTAAGTAAATTATTTAAAAATGCAGGAATTACAAAATAATTGCAGATGGAGGTGCCGGGATGAAAGAATTAGTTGAAGTTATCGCTAAAGCTCTCGTTGACCATCCGGAAGGTGTTGTCGTCACAGAGACGGTTCACCCGAAGTCGATTGTTCTGGAACTCAAAGTAGATCCGGAAGATATGGGCAAAGTCATCGGTAAACAGGGACGAATTGCACGGGCAATCCGTACTGTTGTAAAGTCTGCCGCATCGAAGGATGATAAAAAGTAATTGTTGAAATTCTTCAGTAATTAACTCGACATTAAAAAAGACCTCAGTCCGTTTGGAACTGAGGTCTTTTCAAAATGGAAAGGGAAACAATGGAAAATATTTACGCGTTGGCGTTATTTCAAATACCCACGGCATCCACGGCGAAGTGAAAATATATTCGACAACGGATGATATCCGCCGTTTTAAAAAAATTAAAAGAATGTTTTATTGACACAGGAAAAGAAAAAATTCCGGTCGAAGTGGAAAGCTGTAAATTTTTAAGACGATGCCGATTTTAAAATTTAAATCCATGAACCAGATCAATGATGTGGAAGGCTTTAAAGGCAAAGATCTGCTCGTCAGCCGGGAACATGCGGTAAAGTTACAGAAAAATGAATTTTTCATTGTAGATCTGGTTGGCCTTCAGGTGGAAAGTGACGAGGGCGAAGGGATTGGTGTTTTAGCGGATGTCCTTCAGACCGGAGCCAATGATGTGTTTATCGTTAAAACAGAAACAGGAGACGAGGTACTCATTCCGTATATCGAACAGTGTGTGCCGGAAATTCATCCCGAGACTGGAAAGATCATTGTACATCTGCTTCCGGGCCTTCTGGATTTAAACCGCAGGTGAGGTGGAGATGCGATTTCATGTAATGACGCTTTTTCCCGATATGGTGTGGAATGGACTGAATACAAGTATTACGGGAAGGGCCATAGAAAAAATATATTTGAACTGAATATTGTAAATATCCGGGATTATTCTACGGATAAGCATAAACATGTGGATGATTATCCCTATGGCGGCGGCGCAGGTATGCTGATGCAGCCGGGACCGGTGTATGACTGTTATCAGGATATCGTCAGGGACATGCAGAAAAAGCCGAGAGTGGTCTATATGACGCCTCAGGGAAAGGTATTTAGCCAGGCGATTGCCGAGGAACTGTCTAACGAAGAAGAACTCGTTTTTCTCTGCGGTCATTATGAGGGCATTGATGACCGGGTGCTGGATGAAATTGTTACAGATTATCTTTCCATCGGGGATTATGTGCTCACCGGCGGCGAACTTCCGGCAATGGTGATGATTGATTCGATATCCCGCTTGATTCCGGGAGTTCTGAACAATGATGTTTCGGCAGAGTATGAATCTTTTCAGGATGGCTTGCTGGAATATCCGCAGTATACACGACCGGAGACCTTCCGGGGACAGAAAGTGCCGGAGGTGCTTTTGTCGGGGCATCATGGGAATATTGAAAAGTGGCGCAGGGAGCAGTCTCTGAAACGGACACTGGAACGGCGGCCGGAGCTGCTGGAGGAAGCAGAACTGACAAAAGAAGACAAAAAACTTTGGAAAAACTAAGAAAAAACTTGATTTAATCCAATGGGTATGATATAGTATTTTGGTATGAAAAAAGGCAGTCCTCTGTTACCGGATGTATTAAGAACGCTGAATTTATAATTTTAAGGAGGTTCACAAAGATGAACGATATTATTAAGAATATTGAAGCTGCTCAGTTAAAAGCAGAAATCGATGAATTCCACGTAGGTGATACTGTACGTGTATCCGCAAAAGTAAAAAAGAAGGAAACCGTGAAAGAATCCAGGTTTTCGAAGGTACTGTGATTAAACGTCAGAACGGAAGCAACCGTGAAACATTTACTGTAAGAAAGAATTCCAACGGTATCGGCGTAGAAAAACATGGCCATTACATTCTCCAATCGTAGAAAAGATTGAAGTTGTAAGAAGAGGTAAAGTAAGAAGAGCTAAATTATTCTACTTAAGAGACAGAGTAGGTAAAAAGCTAAAGTTAAAGAATTAGTTAAATAATTCATTGAGATTCTTGGGACAAGTACTTAGGTAGTTGTCCCATTTTTAAAATTACAGGAAATTTGAGTTTTTAAAGGAGCTTACCATGAAAAAAAAGCAAAACGGAAATGGCGGCGCTGGTTAAATAAATTAAAAAACTTGGAATCGGTACCCGTGCGCTGAATTTTGGAATGTTTATCATCGGATGGGTTCTTGTTATCTGTCTGGCAATTGCCTATGTCCGGGGATTTGGAATGAAAACGATTATTTCCAATGATTCTATGGCTCCGACATTTCATGAGGAAGAGATTCTGAAAATTAATCAGTTTATTTATAAAATTTCATCGCCGAATCGTTTTGATACGGTAGCAGTTCGCGCAGGAGAAACAAAATCGAGTGTTTATTATGTTCTGCGTATTGTTGGCCTTCCGGGAAAGAAAAAATTCAGATAGAAAACGGAAAGCTGTTTATCGACAATGAAGAAATCACTTATCCGGCAAATGAAGAACCTGTGCAGGATGCCGGAATCGCCGGAGAGATTATTTTTCTTGGTGAGGATGAGTATTTTATGCTTTGTGATAATTATAATAACAGCAGCTATGACAGCCGGTCTTCAAGTATTGGCGTTATTGATAAATCCCAGATTGAGGGAAGAGTAAAGTAGGAGAAGAACAATGAATATTCAATGGTATCCGGGACATATGACGAAAGCTAAGCGTATGATGCAGGAAGATATAAAGCTGATTGATATTGTGATCGAACTGGTAGATGCCCGAATTCCCATGTCCAGCAAGAATCCGGATATTGACCAGATGGCCGGTCAGAAATCCCGTATGATTTTATTGAATAAGTATGATCTGGCGGATCCGGCGAAAACATCGGAATGGGAGCACTGGTTTAAGAAAAAAGGCTTTTATGTGTATAAACTGGATTCCAGAAAAGGCGGACAAATGAAGTCGATTACCGGAATCATTCAGGAAGCCTGTAAGGAAAAAAATAGAACGGGACCGGAAACGGGGATTATTAACCGTCCGGTACGGGCGATGATCGTCGGTATTCCCAATGTGGGAAAATCGACTTTTATCAATACCTATGCAGGAAAAGCCTGCGCTAAAACAGGGAATAAGCCGGGAGTAACGAAGGGCAAGCAGTGGATCCGTTTGAATAAAAACGTTGAGTTGCTGGATACGCCGGGGATTTTATGGCCTAAATTTGATGACCAGGCTGTAGGCGAACGCCTTGCGCTTATCGGTTCCATTAAAGATGAAATTTTAAATATCAGCGAGTTGTCCATTAAACTGATTGAATTCTTAAAGGAATTTTATCCGGGAATTTTATCTGAGAGATATGCAGTGGATGAAAATTGTGATAAAATATCTGTATTAGAGGGAATCGCAGCATCGAGAAATTGTCGTCAGAAAGGGAACGCTCTGGATTTGGATAAAGCTTCCAAGCTTTTAATCGATGATTTTCGTTCAGGGAAACTTGGACGTCTGACTTTGGAATTTCCACAGGAGTAAAGAATCAATGCGTAAGAAAATATATTCAGACAAGCATGAAAAACCTGAAAAAATTGAACAAAATAAAGTGAAAGAAATCGCCGGCCTGGTTATCTATTGCCTGATTGTTATTGTGGCTATGTTCCTTATTATAAAGTATGTGGGACAGCGAACGGTGGTTATGGGTCATTCTATGGAGCCGACCCTTCAGGACTCGGATAATCTGATCACCGATAAGATTACCTATCGGTTTAAAGATCCAAAACGGTTTGATATTGTTGTATTTCCTTTTAAAGAGAATACATCGACCCTGCTGATCAAACGGATTATCGGTATGCCCGGGGAAACCGTACAGATCATTGGCGGTGAGGTCTATATTAACGGCTACAAGCTGGAAGATACCTACGGAATGCAGTGATGACAGACCCGGGACTTGCGGCAGATCCTATTGTATTAAAGAAAGATGAGTATTTTGTTCTTGGTGATAACCGGAATAACAGCACGGACAGCCGTTTTGAGTCTGTGGGAAATATCCACCGTTCAGAAATTATCGGAAGGGCATGGCTTCGGGTATGGCCTTTGAATAAATTTTCTCTTCTGAAACATCAATAGTATCAGTGAATATAGAAATCTCCTGTCATCCGGCAGGAGATTTTTTGATTGACAGCGAATAACAGAGAGGGTGAAAGGATGTCAACCGTCAGTGAGATTAAAAAGAACTGGAAAATATCCGTCCGGAAGAACGGACGCTTTTTATTGAACGCTATGCAGGGGATGACCGGAGTGGTGTGCAGAAGCTGGTCGCTTCCTGTAAAAATGCTATTTTAAAAGAGGAAAAAGAAGATGCCCGTCTGGAGAGGATGCTGGCTTATGAGAAAAATACAGTGGAACCTGTACGTATATCTGTGGGATCGATGAAGCCGGACGGGGACCATTGGCAGGTCCGGTGGTTGCCGGAGCGGTGATGTTGCCAAAGGGATTGAAGATTCCTTATCTGAATGATTCCAAACAGCTCAGTGAAAAGCGCCGTGAGGAACTTTATGACCGGATTATGGATTCGGCAATCGCGGTGGGTGCGGGCATTATATCCCCGGAACGGATCGACGAAATCAATATTCTTCAGGCTACTTATGAAGCGATGATTCAGGCGATAGAGCAATTGGATCCGAAACCCCAGATACTTTTAAATGATGCGGTCATTATTCCCGGAATAGAGCTGCCTCAGGAAAAGATTATTAAAGGGGATGCCAAAAGCCTTTCCATTGCCGCAGCCAGTATTGTGGCAAAAGTCAACAGGGACCGTATGATGCAAGCTCATCATGAAATTTTTCCGGCATACGGGTTTGATAAACATAAAGGCTATGGTTCCAGAGAACATATTGAAGCGATTCAGAAATTCGGACCCTGCCCGATTCACAGGCGCAGCTTCATTACCCATTTTATTTAAGGAGGATTCCTACGGATAAATATAAAATCGGTAAAAATTATGAAATTCAGGCAGAAAAGTACTTAATCCATAAAGGGTATGAGATTCTCGCCCGGAATTACCGCTGTTCACAGGGAGAGATTGATCTGATCGCCGAAAATAGTGATGGAACCATTGTTTTTGCTGAAGTCAAAGCCCGGAGGATTTCCGGTTTCGGAAGCGGCGGAGAGGCGGTAGGCGCTGTGAAACAGCGCCGCATCCGGTTTACGGCGAGACATTATATATATGAAAAAGAATTTCCCAAAACCGGAGCTTTCGGTTTGATGTGATTCTTTTGAGAATGGCAGACTTGTTCATATTGAAAATGCTTTTTAAATTTTACAGGAGACAGGAATGAATGTGAATAGAAGATCAGAATATGTAGATTGGAAAGATGAGATTCCGGTAATTCAATATAAGGCGCTGACGGATACGGGATGTGTGGAACATGGATTTTCTACCCGTCTTGGCGGTGTCAGCCGGGGGATTTATCAGTCGATGAATCTTTCCTATACCCGCGGAGATGACAGAGGAGCCGTGGATGAAAATTTCCGGCGTTTCTGCGGAAAGCTTCATATGGACTGGCAGAAAATTGTATCCACAGACCAGACCCATACGGCGAATGTACGCATTGTCACTGAAGCGGATGAAGGCCATGGTATTATCAGGCCTAAAGAATTTTTTGATATCGACGGTCAGGTGACCAATGTGCCGGGACTGCCGCTTGTCACCTATCATGCGGACTGTGTGCCGTTATTTTTGTGGACCCGGTAAAAAGCTATTGGCCTTACCCATTCGGGATGGCGGGGTACAGCGGCACGGATTGGGAAAAATACAGTAGAAACGATGCAGAAGGCCTATGGTTCCAAGCCGGAGGATATGATTGCGGTCATTGGGCCATCGGTGTGCCAGGACTGCTATGAAGTCAGTGAGGACGTGGCTCAGGCTTTTATACAGGGATTCCGGGTTTCTGACAAACTGGTTTATGCCAGGGGCGGCGGCAAATATCAGCTGAATCTCTGGGAAGCAAACCGTCAGATTCTGGCAGATGCCGGGATAAAACCGGACCATATTACGATTACGGAGTGGTGCACAAGCTGTCATCCGGACCTGCTCTGGTCCCATCGGAAAACGGGCAGCCGCCGGGGAAGTCTTGCAGCATTTTTATGTTTAAAATCACACCGGTAGCGGGCCGGAGGAAGGAATCAAATAATGGATAAAGGACATATCATCAAAAAATCGCAGTGGGAAGTATCGCTGAAGAATTGGAACTGGAATCCGGTGACCGGGTGATTGGGGTCAACAATCAGGCGATTGAGGATGTATTTGATTATCATTATCTCATAAATGACGAATATATTGAGCTGGCCGTTTTGAAAAAGAACGGTGAGGAATGGATTCTTGAAATTGAAAAGGATGCCGAAGAAGATCTGGGAATCACCTTTGAATCCAGTCTGATGGATGACTATCATTCCTGTTCCAATAAATGTATTTTTTGTTTTATTGATCAGCTTCCAAAGGGAATGCGTGAAACGATGTATTTTAAAGATGATGATTCCAGGCTGTCTTTTCTTCAGGGAAATTATATTACATTGACCAATATGAAGGACAGGGAGCTGGATCGGATTATTAAATATAAATTGTCACCGATTAATATTTCTGTGCATACAACGGACCCGGAACTGCGCTGTATGATGCTCCACAACCGGTTCGCCGGAAAAATTATGGAGCAGATAACAAAACTTTACGAAGCCGGTACGATAATGAACGGTCAGATTGTCCTTTGTAAAGGGGTCAATGATGGCGAGGCCCTAAAACGTACGATCGGTGATTTAATGAACTTTCTTCCTTTTATGGAAAGCTTGTCTGTGGTTCCTGTCGGATTATCCAGACACCGGGAAGGGCTTTATCCTCTGGAACCATTTACAAAAGAAGATGCTGTGGAGGTTCTGAATATTATTCATGGGTTTCAGGAAAAATGCATGGAAGAATACGATACCCACTTTGTTCATGCCAGTGATGAATGGTATATTCTGGCGGAACAGCCTTTGCCGGGAGCAGAAAATTATGATGGCTATGTTCAGCTGGAAAACGGAGATGGCATGTTAAGGCTTCAGGACGAGGAATTCCCGGAGGCACTGGCCGAAGATTTCGGGAGAATACAGAAAAGGCAGACGGACATTGTACCATTGCCACCGGAAAGCTGGCAGGCCCCTTTTGAGGAAGCTTATTGGAGATTTTAACCAAAAATATCCCCATGTTCAGGCGGATGTCATTGAAATTACAAATAACTTTTTCGGACCAAGGATTACGGTATCCGGTCTGCTGACGGGCCGGGATATTGTGGAACAGCTGAAGGACAGAGAATTGGGAAGCTGTCTGCTTCTTCCGGTCAACGTGCTTCGCAGCGGTGAGGATGTGCTTCTGGACGATGTTCATATTTCCGAAATTGAAAAAACTTTACAAGTTCCGGTTCGTATTGTACAATCAAACGGAAAAGACCTTTATGAAGCGCTGCTTCCATAACTTTTTGTTTTTATAAGAAGGAGAAATTTATATATGAGTAAACCGATTGTGGCTGTTGTGGGCCGTCCAAATGTGGGAAAATCCACACTGTTTAACGTTCTTGCCGGACGGAAAATATCCATTGTCAAGGATACGCCGGGAGTTACGAGAGACCGTATTTATGCGGATGTAACCTGGTTGGATAAACAATTTACACTGATTGATACGGGAGGTATTGAACCGGAAAGTAAGGATTTAATCCTTTCCAGCATGCGGGAACAGGCAGAAATTGCCATCGATACCGCAGACGTTATTATTTTTGTTACAGATGTTCATCAGGGAGTGATCGATGCGGATTTTAAGGTGGCCGATATGCTGCGCCGTTCCGGGAAGCCGGTTGTTCTGGCGGTCAATAAAGTAGACAGTTTCCAGAAATATGAGGCGGATATTTATGAGTTTTATAACCTTGGCATCGGAGATCCTTATGGGGTTTCAGCAGCCTCCCAGCTCGGACTCGGAGACATGCTGGATGAAGTGGTGAAATATTTTCCGGAAGGCTCTGCCGAGGAAGAAGAGGATGAACGTCCGAGAATTGCAATCATCGGAAAGCCGAATGTCGGAAAATCATCCCTCATAAATAAACTCTGCGGAAGTCAGCGTTCCATCGTTTCAAATATTGCAGGGACAACACGGGATGCCGTTGATACAGTCGTGAAATTCAATGGACAGGAATATGTTTTTATTGATACTGCAGGAATCCGAAGAAAAAATAAGATTAAAGAAGATCTGGAACGGTACAGCATCATTCGGGCTGTGGCTGCCGTAGAGAGGGCGAATGTTGTTCTCCTGATGATCGATGCGACGGAAGGGGTTACTGAGCAGGATGCGAAGATTGCCGGAATCGCCCATGAACGCGGAAAAGGCGTTATCATTGCCGTCAACAAGTGGGACGCCGTTGTGAAGAATGATAAGACGATTTATGAGCATACAAAAAAATCCGTGAAACCCTGGCATATATGCCTTATGCGGAGCTTGTTTTTATCTCTGCCATGACCGGGCAGCGGATCACAAAGCTTTATGAGCTTATCGATATGGTCATTCAGAACCATTCGCTGCGTATAGGCACAGGTGTGCTGAATGAAATTATGGCCGAAGCCGTTGCTTTAAAACAGCCGCCGTCAGATAAAGGCCGCCGGCTGAAACTTTATTACATTACCCAGGTGGCTGTAAAACCGCCGACATTTGTTATTTTTGTGAATGATAAAGAACTGACACATTTTTTCTTACACACGTTATATTGAGAATAAAATCCGTGAAGCTTTCGGTTTCCGGGGAACGCCGCTGAAATTTATTATGCGTGAAAGAAAGGATAAGTAAAGATGATCAGAGATATAATTTTTGTCTTGTTGTCGGATATGTCTTTGGATGCTTTCAGACCGGTTATATCTATGGAAAATGTCATGGAATTGATATCCGGGATTATGGAAGCGGCAATTCGGGAACAACAAATACACTGAGGGTTCTTGGCAAAAGGCCGGATATATGACTTATATCGGAGATGCGTTAAAGGCGATTCTTGCAATATTATTTGTAAAATATCTGATTTATGGATTATGGCTTGTTCCAGGACTGGATTTTCAGCTCCTTCTGGCCTATACCGGCCTTGGCGTGGCTCTGGGGCATAATTATCCTTTTTATCTGAAGTTTCGGGGAGGAAAGGGTATTGCAGTAACTTCCGGGGTCATGCTGGCGCTGGATTTCCGCATCGGCCTTATCGGAATTATCGGTTTTCTTATTCTGTTTTTACAACCCGTTATGTTTCGGTGGGTTCCCTTTTATGAGCCTTGCATTTCCGGTCTGTGTTTTGATTTTTTATCCGGGACAATGGCATCTGTTTGGGGTCAGTCTGGTATTTTGGGCAATGGCGTGGATGCGCCACAGAACAAATATTCAGAGACTTCTTCAGGGCAATGAAAATCGCTTTGACCGAAAGAAAACTCATTGACTTTTTACGTAAATATACTATATTATTAATAAAGCGTTGCTTCAGCGCTTTTATGTATTGAAGTAAAAAGGAAAGAGGATGAAGAGATGAAAAAGTCACTCGCAATGTTACTGGCAGGGGCCATGGTTATCGCATCTTTGACAGCATGTGGAGGCTCTGCAAAAAAGGAAACGACTGCTGAAACGAAAGCAGAAACAACGACAGAAACGACTGCTGAAACAAAAAAGCTGCAGCAGATGATGGAAAAACTTACAAAGTGGGTGTTTTGCAGTTAGTGGAGCATGCAGCTCTGGATGCATCAAATAAAGGCTTTGTTGCAGCGTTGGATGATTCGGACATTTCTTATGAAATTGATCAGCAGAATGCTCAGGAGATCAGTCTGCATGTCAGACGATTGCGGAAAAACTGGTAAATGACGGAAATGATCGATTCTTGCGATTGCAACACCGGCAGCTCAGGCCGTTGCAGGATGTACCACAGAGATTCCGATTGTCGGTACAGCGATTACAGATTATGCAGCATCCGGTCTGGTTGACAGTAATGAAGCTCCGGGCGGAAACGTTACAGGCAGCTCTGATCTTTACACCGATCGAGGCTCAGATTGAACTTTTGCAGAAGGTCCTTCCGGAAGCAAAAACCATCGGTATTCTTTACTGTTCTGCAGAAAGTAATTCCGAAATCCAGCTTCAGATGACCAAAGAAGTCTGTGCAGAAAAGGAACTGGATGTGGTTGAATTTTCCGTAGCAAGCTCCAATGAAATCCAGTCGGTTGTTGAATCTGCTGTGGGTAAGGTGGATGCTTTATACAGCTTTACGGATAATACAATTGCAGCAGGCATGAATACTGTAGCAATGGTTGCCAATGAAAATAATCTTCCGGTTGTCTGCGGCGAACAGGGCATGGTTGAAGCCGGAGGACTTTGTACATACAGCATTGATTATTATGAATTAGGATATCTTGCAGGCCAGATGGCTGTGAAGATTCTCAAAGGCGAAGCAGAACCTGCAACAATGCCGATTGAATATTATCCATCGGATAAATGTGAATTCATTGGTAACGATGCCACAGCAGAAACACTTGGAATCGATCTTTCTGTTGCAGAATAATTATACTTAAACAAAATCACTCCGGCAAATATGAATTTATATTTGCCGGGGCTATTTTTTTACCGACGCTTAAATAAAAATTTGGAGGAGAAAGACATGAATATTGGCGGTATTTTGCTGGCACTTCAGGGCGCGGTGTCCCAGGGGATTCTCTGGGGCGTTCTGGTCCTCGGTGTTTATATTACCTATAAAATTTTGGATATTGCAGATTTAACGGTGGACGGCAGTTTTGCACTGGGCGGATGTATCTGTGCAACCTTTGTTGTCGGATACGGGATGAATCCCTTTCTTGCATTACTTATTTCAACGCTGGCGGGAATGATCGCCGGAGCTGTTACAGGTTTTTGCATACAGTTTTTGAAATTCCTGCAATTTTATCAGGAATTTTGACCCAGATTGCCCTCTGGTCCATCAATCTTCGAATTATGGGAAAAAGTAATATTCCTTTATTAAAATCAAAAACTATCTTTTCGGGCTTTATGGAACTGACAGGATTGAAATCTTCTCAGGTTTCCGCAATTATTGGTATTTTAATTGCTGTTATCCTGATTACTATTCTCTATTGGTTTTTGGAACAGAAATCGGATCAGACCCTTCGTGCTACGGGGAATAATGAAGATATGATCCGCGCCCTTGGTGTCAATACAAAGATGACGAAAATGATTGCCCTCATGCTGAGTAATGGTTTGGTGGGACTTTCCGGTGGTCTTGTCTGCCAGAGTCAGAAATATGCAGATATTGGTATGGGTACGGGAGCGATCGTTATTGGTCTGGCAGCCATCGTTATCGGTGATGTTCTTATGGGAAAACTCCGCTCCTTTTACAGCCGTTTGATTTCAGCAGTGGTTGGTTCGGTGGTTTATTTTCTGATTCGTGCCATCGTTCTTCAGCTCGGTATGGATGCCAACGACATGAAACTATTATCGGCAATTATTGTAGCCCTCGCCCTCTGTATTCCTGTTGCTATAAATAAATACCGTGCAAAGCGTATGTATACAGAAGGAGGCGACGAAAATGCTTAAAATTTCAAATGTAAGTAAAACTTTTAATACAGGAACGATTAATGAAAAGAAAGCACTTCGAAATATCAGCCTTCATTTGGAGGGAGAGATTTTGTTACCATTATCGGTGGCAACGGTGCCGGAAAATCAACGATGCTGAATATGATTGCCGGAGTATATCCGATTGATTGCGGTGTCATTCAGCTGGATGGCCATAATATTTCGCAGCTGCCGGAACATTCCCGGGCTAAATATCTCGGAAGAGTTTTTCAGGATCCGATGCGCGGAACCGCTGCGGATATGGAAATTCAGGAAAATCTGGCATTGGCGCTTCGGCGTGGAAATTCCCGTGGCCTTGGCTGGGGAATTACGAAAGAGGAGAAGGAGCAGTATAAAAAGCTGCTGACCCGGCTGGATCTTGGGCTGGAAGACCGCCTTTCCTCCAAAGTCGGACTTCTTTCCGGCGGTCAGCGTCAGGCGCTGACTCTGCTTATGGCCACATTAAAGAAACCGAAACTGCTGCTTCTGGATGAACATACTGCTGCGCTGGACCCGAAAACAGCAAAGAAGGTTCTGGATTTAACTGAAGAGATAGTCAATGAAAATAAGCTGACAGCCCTTATGGTTACCCATAATATGAAGGATGCCATTCGCCTTGGAAACCGTCTGATTATGATGCATGAGGGACAAATCATTTACGATGTCCGCGGCGAGGAAAAGAAGCGCCTTCAGGTCAGTGATCTGCTTCAGAAATTTGAACAGGCCAGTGGCGGAGAATTTGCTAATGACCGTATGCTGTTGTCCTGATTTTAAATTCTAATGGAATAAGTTAAAAATACCGCTATATAATTAAATGAGATTATAAGGCGGTATTTTTTATGGATTCAAATCAGAGACGTGAAATACAGAATATGCGGGAGCGGTGCGGAAGGGTAACCAGGGACTATACCGATCATCTGAATGGCATCAGTCCGGGAATTTATCTGTTATTCCGGTGTTTTCTGGCACTGGCATTTTTGTATCGGCAATTATTTTTCCTATGGTTTCAGAAAGCAAAATACCTTCAGAATTAAAAAGAAATCCCTGAACAGGTTGCTGTGAATTATACAGTGGAAGATGTGACGGTTTTTATGAACCATTTGAAATATTAAAAAATCTGGTATATAATTCTTTATAGTACAGATGATTTTATTTATATAAGGAGGAATCTTATGAAGTTATCACTTAGAGACAAATTTCCTGAAATGACTGTAGATACGACCAAGGGACAAATTCACCTGCCAGAGGATTATCATGGAAAATGGTTTATTTTATTTAGCCATCCGGCAGATTTTACACCGGTATGTACCACAGAGTTTGTTGGCTTTCAGAAGAAAAAGAAAGAGTTTGACGCATTGGGCGTTGAATTAATCGGTTTAAGCGTAGACAATCTGGAATCTCACCGGCAGTGGATTCAGTGGATTAAGGAAAATATTTATGTGCAGATTGATTTTCCGGTCATTGACGATGAAAAGAGACTGGTGTCTGAAACACTTGGACTGATTCAGCCGAATGCAGATGATACAGCAACGGTGCGTGCGGTGATTATCGTAGATCATAACGGAAAAGTACGTACGATTTTAGAATATCCAAAGGAGATTGGAAGAAGTATTGATGAAATACTCAGAACGGTCAAAGCACTGAAACTGGCATCGACCAAAAGGTTTTCTCCCCGGCAAACTGGCCGCATAATGAGATTATCGGGGATAAAGTTTTATTCCACAGAGGTGAAAATGATGATCCGGCTCTGGATAAGGAAAGAGGCATTTGCTGCCTGTCCGACTGGTTCATTTATAAAAATTTAGAAGAATAGTGAGTCTGCACTGACTTTGCCGGGATTTCCAGATTTGTTTTGGAAATCCCGGTTTTTGCTTCAGAAAATGGTTTTAAGCAATTAATTGCCTGAATGTTTGTTGATTCGTACTGAATAATTAAAAATATATAAAAATATTTCAAAATATTATGACTTTTAGTAATGATTCCGATGACTTTTATGTGTTTGGATTATTTGACTGTATAATTTATACTATACATACAGTAACAAAAATACGAGTATTGGGAGGATTATTATTATGAAAGATGTTGTTATCGTGAGCGCGGTACGTACACCAATCGGTAGATTCTTAGGGGACTTTCATCGATGAGTGCAGTTGATCTCGGGGTCGTTGTTGTGGAGGCGGCGATGAAACGGGCAGGGATTAAAGCTGAGCAGGTAGAAAATATTGTCGGAGGAATGGTTTATAAGGCGGCTGCAAAGGGGAATCCTGCACGTCAGGTGGCCATTAAAGTGGGTGTTCCTGTTGAGGCAACAGCTTCGACGGTGGATCAGCAGTGCGCATCGGCAATGCGGGCATTTGAGATTGCATCACAGGAATTATGCTCGGAAAAGAAGATATAAGTATTGCTTTTTGGGGTTGAGAGTATGTCGAACGTTCCGCATATGATGATCGGAAGCCGCAATGGGTATCGTATGGGAGATACCAAGGTTGTTGACGGCCTGACATATGATGCCCTTGTATGTGGCGTTTATGGGAAACATATGGGATTTACGGCTCAGAATCTTGCAGCTCAGTATCACATCAGTCGTGAGGAGCAGGATGAATTGGCGGCTCTCAGCCATAAACGGGCTGTGGAAGCTCAGGAAGCCGGAAGATTTGATAAAGAGATTGTTCCTGTTGAAATAAAAACCAAAAAGGGAGTTCTGGTGGTTTCAAAGGACGAAGGCCCGAGTACTTCCTCTACAGCAGAGGTTCTCGGAAAGCTGAAACCTGTATTTGGTGAAACCGTTACGGCAGGGAACGCATCCAGTATTAATGATGGTGCAGCCGCTATTGTGCTTATGTCAGCGGATAAAGCCGAAGCGATGGGAATCAAACCGATGGCAAGACTCCGTTCCACGGCAAGCGCCGGAGTTGCGCCGGAAGTTATGGGGATTGGTCCTGTTTATGCTATTCCAAAAGCTCTTAAATATGCGGATTTGACGATGGATGATATGGAATATTATGAAATTAATGAAGCTTTTGCAGCCCAGTTTTTAGCCTGTAACAGAGAACTGAAATTGCCAATGGATAAAGTCAACGCAAATGGCAGCGGTATTTCTCTGGGACATCCTGTGGGTTGTACAGGAATTCGGATTATTGTTTCCCTGCTGCATGAGCTGGAACGCAGGAATGCAAAATTCGGATGCGCATCATTATGTGTTGGCGGCGGACCGGCAATGGCGACCGTCGTAGAAATGCTTTAATATTGTGAAAATGTGTTAATGCGTATATACTAAAGATATAAAAAGGAGGGCTGGTATGACGATTAAGCAGATTGCGTATTTTATAGAATTGGTAAAACAGGCGAATTTTACCCGTGCAGCGAAGGAGCTCTTTATATGCCAGTCCGCTTTAAGTAAGTCCATCAAACAGTTAGAGGATGAGCTTGGTATACAATTGATTGACCGGTCGGTGTATCGGTTTAAGTTAACCCCGGAGGGAGAGATGTTTTATCACAGGGGGCAACAGGTGCTGCATAACATCAATGATGAGTTAAACCGTCTGAAAGACAGTATTCATCTGATCCAGGGGCAGGTTGTCGTAGGTATTCCACCGGTACTTGGTACGGCATTTTTTCAAATGTTATTCAGGATTACCGAAAACTTTATCCGGATGTTGATTTAAAAATTGTAGAGGTCGGTGCCAAAACTATTAAGGATATGGTCGTATCCGGAGAAGTGGATGTCGGAGTGGTCATTCTTCCTTTTTCCGATCCGGGATTTCAGGTGTTTCCGGTGATTGACTCGGAGAATGTTTTGCTTGTCAGCAAAAATCATTCTTTTGCAGAACGCGAAAGTGTTAAGGTATCAGAGCTGAAAAATGAAAAATTTATTATGCTGAATAATACATTTACAATTCATGACCGTATTTTGGAAATGTGCCGTAATGTCGGATATGAACCTTCCGTGGCTTTTGTCTCCTCTCAATGGGATTTTATTGCAGATCTGGTGTCAAAAAATCTGGGAGTCTCTATGCTGCCGAGAAAGATTTTTTCACGATTTCCGATTCCGGATATACGGCTGATACGACTTGTTGAACCCGAATTTCCCTGGAGAATTGCGATGGTTATAAAAAAGGTAAATATTATTCAGAACCGATAAAGCTTTTTGTTGAACTTACGAAAGAGTTGAACAGAGAGTCTTGAGCCTGTTCAATAAAGTGGATTGACAAATATTTTGAAATCTGTTAGCCTATAAGCAGTCTATCGGAGGACTTATGATCGTAAGTATAAGGCCGGATAAGATAGCGGATATGCGGTTTGCCGGAGGGTTACTCTTACGTATGAGAGTGCCGGATAAGAAAACCGTTTGTATTCGTTTTCTTATCCGGTTTTTTGTGTTTAAGGAGGAAAATCAAATGGATTTATTGAATGGAAAAATTAAACCGCTCTACTTTAAGTATTTATCGGCTGCTTTTGGCAGTGCAATGATTACATCTGTGTATTCGATTGTTGATATGGCTATGGTGGGACAATATCAGGGGCCGGACGGAACAGCAGCATTAGCTGTCGTTGCGCCTGTATGGAATATTATTTACAGTCTTGGACTGCTAATGGGGATTGGCGGCTCTGTTATTTTTAGCACCCTTAGAGGAAAGATAAGACAAAAATCAGAAAATGAAAATGAGTATTTTACAACTGCAGTCATTGGTTCTGTTGTACTTTCAATCATTGTGTGGCTTGCTGTGATTTTTTTGAAAGACCTGTATTGTCATTTTTCGGTGCAGATGCTGACTTGCTTCTGCTTGCTCAATTATATTTGAAACCAATTAAGGCAGTTTTTCCATTATTTTTATTTAACCAGATGCTGGCGGCTTTTTTGCGAAACGATAACCATCCTGAACTTGCAACAGCAAGTGTTTTGGCAGGAGGTGTGTTTAACATATTTGGTGATTATATTTTGTGTTTATTTTTGATATGGGAATTTTTGGAGCCGGACTTGCAACAGCGATGGGTTCGGTGATTTCGTTTATTGTCATGCTTTCTCATTTTGCGTCCAAGAAAAATACTCTTGTTTTTCGGAAGCCAACCCAAATGTTTCATCAATTAAAAGAAATATTCATAACCGGATTTTCTACATTTTTTATGGATGCTGCAATGGGGATATTAACGGTACTGTTTAATCGGCAGATTATGAAATATCTGGGAACCAATGCACTTGCTGTTTATGGTCCTGTTGTAAACGTAAGTACATTTGTCCAGTGCTGTGCTTATAGTGTGGGACAGGCTTCACAGCCGATTATCTCTATGAACTTCGGTGCGAAACAATGGAATCGAATAAAAGAAACCTTGCGTTATGCGCTTTATACAGTGGCAGCATTTAGCTTATTTTGGACAGCACTTAGTTTGGCTTGCCCGGATTTGTATATTTATATATTTATGAAACCAACAGCAGACATATTAGAAATTGCACCAACTATTATACGCTGCTATAGTCTTTCATTTATTTTGTTACCGTTAAATATTTTTTCGACCTACTATTTTCAGGCACTGATGAAACCGACAGCAGCTTTTTAGTATCTGTTTTCAGAGGCTTTGTCATTAGCGGAATACTGATTATGCTGCTTCCGGCTATTGCCGGGGCAGATTCTATTTGGTTTGCAATGCCGGTGACCGAATTACTGGTTGCAGTTTATGCAATATTTATGATTATGAAATATACTTATGACAGAGAAAACATTCGTGAGATTTCCAAAGGAACAGACTAAGGTTTGCCGTATGCATTCTGTGGATTTCCACCCCGGGGTTTTCATACCCATATGTGTGTTGGTTGTTTTTCCGATTTTTATGTGTTATACTCGGTACACGACGATTATATAAGAATGATATTACGCTGTTGGAGGAAATAGCATGGGTTTATTTGGACGATTTAATAAGAAGCCGAAGCAGAGCGCAGGGGAGCAGGAGTTTTACCTTTCTTTTTCGGACAAGGAACATCAGAGAGCGCATTTGGAAAAGTCTTCGCAGCTTGGCTGTGCCATAGGTAAATCCGCCCTGGCCCGGTACTATCTGGAGCATATGCCGGATGATGAGGAATACATGGAAAAGGCGGCGGAATTGTACAGGGAGGCGGAGGTGCTGGGAGCCAAACTGAATTACGAAACCGTGGCTAAGGTTTACATGAAGCTGAATCGGCAGGAGCAGGCTATGGAAAACCACCTGAAAGCCGCTGAGGAAGGTGACATGGACGCTCAGTTTTATTCCGGCTACGGTTATGCCATTGGCAGGGGTGTTGCCCAGGATTATGAAAAGGCAGCATACTGGTACCAAAAGGCGGCTGACCAGGGCGTGGCAGCAGCCTGCAACAATTTGGGCAACCTGTACGCGGAGGGCCTTGGCGTGGTGCAAAATGGGTCAAAGGCTTTAGAGTTGTTTGAAAAATCGGCGGGAATTGGCAATGCCCTGGCCTGCGGTAATGCGGCAACCCACTATTATGAGGGAAAAATTGTACCAAAAATGCAAAAAAGCCTTTCTGTACGGGGAAAAGGGCACAGAGGAGAAGGACAGGCAGTCCCAGTACATTTTGGCTCTGCTGTACAACGAGGGCCTTGGTATAAAGAAAGATGAAAAAAATCTATAGAGCTGTTGGAAGAACTGGTGAAGCAGGGTTACAAAAAGGCAGAGCCTGTGTTGGCAAAATTTAAAGAGATGCTGGTCCAAGAGGCGGAACAGTTGTACCGGGAGGGTGTGGAGCACGGAGATACCATCTTTTTAAAGTGTGCGGCAGAAATGGGCCATGTAGAGGCCTGCCGCAAGTTATTAAAAAGATTCTCTGGATCTCAGCAAGTTGTACAAAATGGTTTATGAAAATGAAGTAGACCATACAGATTATGATTTGTATGGTATGCGCAGATGGTACATAACCCTGCGGGAAAAGGGGAAACCCTTTCGGAACAGGAAGAATATTGGCTGTTTGTTATTTTTGGCAAGTGCAGCCGGCAGCTGCTGCGGCAAAGTGAACCGGATCCCGGAGAGGTTATCTTTCTTTTGGAACCGTTGCTGCCCTACAAGAATTTAACCTGTATGTACCATTTAGCCTACGCTTATTATGAACACTATAATATTTATGAGTCCGAGGATATGTTTGAGGCTATTTTGAAGCACCCGGATAGTTATAAAAAGAAAACAGTTGGATGCGGGAAGAAGCCCAAACGAATTTGGACATTATAAGGGAGCAAATATAAACAGCCTGAAAAGTAAAAATGAAAAGAGCAATCCCATAGAAGACAGGGCTTTTTTGTAGTGTACAATAGATAAAAAACAGGAGGATTAGATGAAAAAATTAGCTTTAGATGATGCAATATTACTAAAAATCGAGAAGCCGGCCCGGTATCTTGGTAATGAATATAATGCGGTAATAAAGGATCCTGCATCGGTAGATATACGGTTTGCCATGTGTTTTCCGGATGTTTATGAAATCGGTATGTCTTATCTGGGCATTCAGATTATTTATGATATGCTGAACCGGAGGGACGATGTTTACTGCGAACGGCTCTATTCGCCGTGGATGGATTTGGATCAGATCATGCGTGAGAAGGATATTCCTTTATTTGCATTGGAGTCCCAGGATCCGATTAAAGACTTTGATTTTCTGGCGATTACCCTTCAATATGAAATGTGTTATACAAATGTTCTTCAGATATTGGATTTGAGCCGGATACCGATGAAAGCTTCTGAGAGAACTCTGGATCATCCATTTGTGATTGGCGGCGGTCCGTGTGCCTATAATCCGGAGCCCCTTGCGGATTTTTTTTTGATATTTTTATATCGGTGAAGGTGAAACCGTTTATTATGAATTGATGAACTGTTATAAAGAATGGAAAAAAAATGGCGGAAGCCGCAGAGATTTTCTTCTGAAAGCAGCTAAAATTCCGGGTCTTTATGTACCGTCTTTATATGAGGTCACCTACAAAGAAGATGGAACGATCGCAGCCTTTAAACCAATGGCAGAGTGTGTGCCGGAAAAAGTAAAAAAACAGGTGGTTACGGATTTAAGCGATACCTATTATCCGTCCAATCCTGTGGTGCCTTTTATTAAAGTGACTCAGGACCGGGTGGTTCTTGAAATCCAGAGGGGATGTATTCGTGGATGCCGCTTTTGTCAGGCGGGGAACGTTTATCGTCCGAACCGGGAACGAAGTCTTGAATTTTTGAAAAAATATGCCCATGATATGCTGACCTCCACAGGTCATGAAGAAATTTCTCTCAGTTCTCTGAGTTCCAGTGATTATTCGGATTTGGAGGCGCTGACAACCTATCTTATTGAGGAATTCGGCCAGAAACAGGGGGTCAATATTTCTCTGCCGTCTCTGCGTATTGATGCTTTTTCTCTGGATGTGATGAGTCAGGTCCAGGATGTACGGAAGAGCAGTCTGACTTTTTGCACCGGAGGCAGGATCACAGCGTATGCGGGATATTATTAATAAAGGTCTGACAGAAGATGATATTTTCGGTGGCGCCATGGAAGCTTTCAGGGGTGGATGGAACCGGGTGAAACTTTATTTTATGCTCGGTCTGCCTGGAGAAACCTATGATGACATTGAGGGTATTGCAAAGCTCTCCAACGATATTGCGGCTTTGTATTATACCATACCAAAGGATGAGCGCCCGGGGGCCAGAGTCGATGTGGTGTCCAGTACCTCTTTCTTTGTACCAAAGCCTTTTACTCCTTTCCAGTGGGTTTCCCAGGATACGACCGATCAGTTTAAGGAAAAACAGCGTTTTCTCAGTAAAAAGATGAAAGAACAATTAAACCGGAAGAGTATGCGGTACAACTGGCATGATTTTGATCTGACGGCGCTTGAGGGCTTTCTTGCCCGTGGAGACCGCAGAGTGGGTGAGGTTATTTATAAGGCTTATAAAAAAAGGATGTATGTTTGATTCCTGGTCTGAATATTTTTATTATGACCGGTGGACAGCGTCGATGGAGGAGGCAGGAATTGATCCTGCGTTCTATACAGGTCGTGAACGGTGTCTGGATGAAATCCTTCCGTGGGATTTTATTGATGCGGGCGTAACAAAAGAGTTTTTATGGCGGGAATATATGCAGTCCCGGAATGAAACGGTTACACCAAACTGCCGGATGCAGTGTTCCGGCTGCGGCTGCCGGGTTTACGAAGGAGGTGTTTGCTTTGAAGGTGAGAATTAAATTTGCCAAGGAAGGTATTATGCGTTTTGTTGGACATTTGGATGTTATGCGTTATTTTCAGAAAGCCTTCCGGCGTTCCGGAATTGATATTCAGTATTCCCAGGGATTCAGTCCCCATCAGTTGATTTCCTTTGCAGCACCTTTTAGGCGTTGGACTGACAAGTACCGGTGAATATATGGATATTGTTATGGGAGAATGTCCGTCTTCGGAGGAACTGGTTGAAAGAATTAACCGACAGATGGTTGACGGTGTCCGTATATTGAGTGCGGTAGCCCTTCCGGATGACAGTAAAAATGCAATGTCGATTGTGACAACTGCAGATTACCGGATTTCTTTCCGTGAGAATATGGCGCCGGATTTTGATCTTGGACAGGCGATTCAGAATTTTATGGCTCAGGATGAGATCATTGTAACGAAAAAGACAAAAAAAGTGAAAAGACTATGGATATTAAACCGATGATTCATAAATTTCATCGCACAGAAGACGGGTGTTTCATGAATGTGGCAACGGGAAGTACAGAAAATCTTAAGCCGGAACAGGTTATGGCAACGTTGTATCGGTTTATGTCTGTAGAATTTGACCCATTTACAATCTATATTCATAGAGAAGAGACCTATGGTGCGGATTTTAAATCTCTGGAAAGCTACGGAAGCAGGATTGAATGAAAGAAAATATATCGAGAGAAGTCGTTATTACTCACTATAAAAATCAATATTTAATTGTTCTTTTGGAAAATGGAAATGCCGTTGAGATTTTTTTGAAGACACCGGAGGTTTTGGAAATCGGCGATGTTTTTATCGGGAAAGTGAAAAATATTGTTGATAATATTCAGGCAGCCTTTGTAGAAATTCTTCCGGGAGTTATCGGATATTATTCTCTGGTATCAAATTCCCGGCATCTGTTTACAAAAAACAGACAGAAAACTCCGGCCGGGAGATGAAATTCTTGTACAGGTGGAACGGGGCAGTGTTAAATCCAAGGCCCCGGTTCTGACGAGTAAAATTCAGCTTTCCGGAGACAGTATGGTTTTTCTGGGAAATACAGATTTTATTGGTGTATCCAAAAAAATTTCATCATCAGAACGTCGGACAGTCTTAAAGAATCTTGGAAGAAAATTTTCTGAAGCCCACGGTTCGGGAGTTATTTTTCGCACAAAAAGCGGCACAATGGAAGATGCGGAGATTCACAGGGAGTATCAGCGGCTTTTGGTTGATTATAATAATCTTATGTCAACTAGTTCCTGCAGAACCTGTTATTCTAAGATGTATACCTCCCAAAATAACTGGCTGAAATATGTTCATGCAGACAGACCAATGGAATTACGTATTTTAACGGATATTCCGGAAATTTATGAGGGGCTCCATGTTTCAGACAGAATGGAAGGACACCGCTGGGAATTTTATAAGGACGAGAGCTATCCGCTGATCAAATTAAAAAGCCTGGAAACACAGATGGATAGAGCGTTGGCGAAAATGTATGGATGAAGTCCGGCGCTTCCCTGGTGATCGAGCCGACAGAGGCATTGACGGCCATTGATGTGAATACGAGCAAAACCGAACTGAACGGGGAGAAAGGTGAAATTTTTATCGAATTAATATCGAAGCTGCACAGGAGATATGCCGGCAGTTACGGCTTCGGAATCTGTCTGGGATGATTTTGGTGGATTTTATTAATATGCCTTCCGGAGAATATAATCAGCGATTAATGGAAGCCTTGAGAAAGCTGGCAAAATCGATCCGATTCCGCTGAAGGTTGTTGACATGACGGCACTTGGACTGGTAGAAATGACCAGAAAGCGGACATATCGCCCGTTACATGAACAAATAAACAGGAAGTGGTTCAATGAATGAGACAACCTACAAAAAAATAATAAAATGGGCAGAAGATGTCCCTGTCAGGAAAAAAGATACTCTGCCTGTTGAATCGGGGACTTCCGCTGGTTATTGCCGGGATGTATGTGTTCTGCATCATCCTTTGCTTTTTTTTACCCAGTATTACTGGTTTCATTAATTTTAAAGCCTCTGATCTGTTTTCTGGCAGTGACGGCGCTGAGATATTTTCTTAAATTTCCAAGACCCTATGATGTGTATGATTTCAAACCTCTGTGTGGCTATCATCCCGGAAAAAATCGGAGTTTTCCAAGCCGTCATACAGCCAGTGGGGCAATCATTGCTTTTGAAATTTTTCGGATATCCACAGAGCTTGGTATTTTAGCTGTGGGGCTGGCGGTAGGTCGGATACTGCGTATCCTTTGTGGGGAACCATTTTATCCGGGATGTTTTATCAGCTTTTATCATTGCAAGCTTTTTTTTATCTCATTTAAAGACTGAATTTTTACCCATTTAATCTTTTTGTAATTAATAGACTGAAAAATATAATAAATTCAAACATATATTCTAAAAATAAATAAAAAATATTGACATTTACAGAAAATAAGAATATAATAAAGATAGATAAAAAGAATTCTATTAAACAAAGGGGGTTTGTTTATGGGTAACAATTATATTATTACAATTGGACGTGAGTATGGCAGCGGTGGTTTTGAAATTGGTAAGAAACTTGCAGAGGCACTTGGAATCGGTTTTTATGATAAAAACCTGATTGATGAAGTTGCTAAGAAAAGTGGGATTCACATTGACATGTTAAACAAGGCAGATGAAAAACCGGCGAATCCTCTGACAAATCCATTTCTTCATCCGGGATATGAGAACGGCACCGTCAATGACCGGCTGTTCTGGACACAGTCTGAGGTTATCCGGGATCTGGCAGAAAAAGGTGAGTCCTGTGTGATTATTGGCCGGTGTGCAGACTTTGTATTACGGGATTATGAAAACATTCTTAAAATCTTTATTCAGGCACCTATGGATAAAAGAGTGGCACGGATCGCAGACAAATATTTAATCGAATTACCGGAAGAAGCAAGAAAAGAAGTCATTAGAAATGACAAGCTCAGAAGCACCTATTATCGTTTTTATACCGATGGCAAATGGGGTGACAGAGCACGGAAAGACCTGATTATTAACAGTAGTATTCTTGGAATTGACGGAACAGTAGATTATATCAGAGAATTTGTTGAAAGAAGATTTCATCTGAAATAATTCGTACATCAGGCTGATTCAGCTAAATATACAACCCAAACCCCGCTATGATGTACATCAAGGGCTGCCAGCAATGGCAGCCCGCTTTCTTTGTAAAGAAGGTTAATAAATTAACAAAGAAAATAAAAACGCTGGTCTACAGAAAAAAAGGACTGGTAGAATATGTAATGAAACCGGTATTATTTTTGGAAAAACTGGTATTATTTGTATAAAAACTGGTATTATTGTATTGAATTGTATTTAAAAAACATAGTTTATACATTGAATTGTATTGACATTTAAATAGCAAAGATGTATGATTGAATCAGAAAAAGGAAAGATTTATTTAACCATTAGGCATAGGAGGTATGGATTATGAATAATAACTATATTATTACAATTGACGGGAATATGGTAGCGGCGGACATGAGATCGGTGAAAAACTTGCAAAAGCACTCGATATTAAGTGCTATGATAAAGAGATTATCGATATCGCAATTAAGGAAAAGGGGATTGCTCCTGAAGAAATTGAAAAGCAGATGAAAAGAAGTGTAATCCGATTCTGCATCCGGGCGGACATTTTATGAACGGATGGAGTGGAAAAGATATACCGGCTTTTGGAAATTTTGGCGGAAATAAAAATGATAAGATTTTCCGTATAGAGTCTCGATCATTTATGAACTGGCAGAAAAGGAGCCTTGTGTGATCGTTGGAAGATGTGCGGACAGCCTTCTCAGAGATCATGAGAATGTTATGCGGGTTTTCATTCAGGCTCCGAAGGATGTCCGGACCGAAAGAATAGCCAAAAAATATGACATAACCAAGGAACGGGCAAAAAAAAAGAAGTGGACCGGGTGGATAAAATTGAATGCTTATTATCACTATTACACAGATGACAAATGGGGCGGCAGAAACTCCAAAGACTTTGTGATCAACAGTGCATTTCTTGGTATTGATGGTTCTGTGGCCTTCCTTAAATCCGCAGTGGAACAGCGGTTTAAATAAGTTTTTCCGGATTTTAAAAATCAGTTGCTGATGGGCTGAAATAACGTTATAATATACATAGATTTTCCCTTTTTGGAATCAGACTGTCTGTAAGGCAGTCTGATTTTAAATGATGCTTATGTAAAAATCGGCGGATTTCCTGATTTTTATACAATTTCCTATATGAAAATGGTTGACAAGAAATTCCTGTCATGTTAAACTATCTTAGTGTGCCGCACAGTGAGGTTTTAAGTTCTCCATGAGACACCGAAGCTGGCGAGTTTTATTATTAGGAGGTGCCATATGTACGCAATTATAGCAACAGGTGGTAAACAGTACAAAGTATCTGAAGGTGACGTTATCCGCGTTGAAAAACTCGGTATCGAAGCTGGTGAATCCGTTGTATTTGATCAGGTTCTTGTTGTCAGCGGTGACGAAGTGAAGGTTGGTAACCCAACAGTAGCTAACGCAACAGTTTCCGGTACAGTTATGTGCGAAGGAAAAGCTAAAAAGTTATCGTTTACAGATATAAGAGAAAAACCGGATATCACAAAAAGAATGGTCACAGACAGGCGTATACACAGGTTAAGATCGATAAGATCAACGCTTAATCCGACAGTTCTGTTATGATTCGGGTAACGATATCAAGAACGAAGAGCAATCAGATTACATCGTTTTGGTTGTCCGGCCATGCCGATTATGCCGACAGCGGACAGGATATTGTATGCAGTGCAGTTTCTGTTCTGGCGATTAATACGGTAAATGCTTTATCCATGTATACTTCACAGGTTTTTGAAACAGATATGGATGAGGAAAGCGGAACATTTATAGTGAACTTTCCGGAAGCATTGAGTCATGATGCCGAACTTCTGGTAAATACGATGATTCTCGGATTGCGATCCATTGAAAATGATTATAGCGGGAAATATATACACGTAGAATTCAGGGAGGTGTAGACGATGTTAAAAATGAACCTTCAGTTATTCGCTCATAAAAAGGGTGTTGGTTCTACCAAGAACGGCAGAGATTCTGAATCTAAGCGTTTAGGAGCGAAAAGAGCAGATGGACAGTTTGTAAAAGCTGGAAATATCCTTTACAGACAGCGTGGCACTAAAATCCATCCAGGCGTAAACGTAGGCCGTGGTGGCGATGATACATTATTTGCTTTAGTTGACGGTGTTGTAAGATTTGAGAGAAAGGGCAGAGACAAAAAACAGGTTTCTATCTATCCGGTAGCAGCAAACGAATAAGAATGAACAAGGCGACTTCAGATTTTAATATTTGAAGTCGTTTTTTCTTAACATTTAATGGATAATTACAGGTAAAATAACACATCCCATAAGAGAGGTGGGTGAAAATATGTTTGTAGATAAAGCGAAAATATATGTACGTTCCGGAAAAGGCGGTGACGGTCATGTCAGTTTCCGAAGAGAGATGTATGTCCCGGCCGGCGGACCAAACGGCGGCGATGGCGGAAAAGGCGGCGATGTTATCTTTGTTGTTGATAAGGGCCTGAATACACTGACGGATTTCCGTCATATCCGCAAATATGTTGCCGGTGATGGGGAATCCGGCGGAATAAAAACCGTTGTCACGGTGCGGATGGTAATGATATCATTATTAAAGTTCCGGAAGGTACGATTATTAAAGAGGAAGAATCCGGTCTGGTTATTGCCGATATGTCCGGAGAAAACCAGAGAATGGTGCTTTTAAAAGGCGGACAGGGTGGAAAAGGAAACCAGCATTATGCAACACCGACGATGCAGGCACCCAAATATGCCCAGCCGGGACAGAAGTCCAGAGAACTGAACCTGATTTTGGAATTGAAAGTGATTGCCGATGTGGGTCTTGCCGGTTTTCCGAATGTTGGAAAATCTACATTTTTATCCCGGGTTACCAATGCAAAGCCTAAGATTACCAATTATCATTTTACAACACTGAGCCCAAACCTGGGTGTTGTGGATCTGGACGGAAGCGATGGATTTGTTATTGCTGATATTCCGGGAATTATTGAAGGCGCTTCCGAGGGTGTTGGCCTGGGTCATGAATTTCTGCGCCACATTGAACGGACACGGGTTCTTATTCATATTGTGGATGCTGCCGGCGTGGAGGGCAGGGATCCGATTAATGACGTCCGGTTGATCCAGAAAGAGCTGGCTGCTTATAATGTAGAACTGGCAGACAGGCCTCAGGTTATTGCGGCAAATAAGATTGATGTTCTCTATGATGGAGAAAATGATGATGCGATACAGTTGCTCCGTGATGAATTTGAACCGGAAGGTATGAAGGTATTCCCGATTTCTGCGGTCAGCGGTAAGGGAGTCCGTGAACTTCTGTATTATGTAAATAACCTTCTGAAGGAAATCGGCGAAGAAAAATTGTATTTGAACGGGAATATTTTCCGGAAGAAATCGAAGAGACACTGCCGTTTACCGTTTTCAGAGATCCGGAGGAAGCGGATGTTTATCATGTGGAAGGCCCTCGTATTGAACGTATGCTGGGTTATACAAATCTGGAATCTGAAAAAGGTTTTGATTTCTTCCAGAAATTCATGAAGGAGAACGGAATTCTTGATGAACTGGAGGCTCTTGGTGTTCAGGATGGGGATAACGTACGGGTTTACTATCATGAATTTGAATATTATAAATAACAGGAGGATAAGGTTTTGATTAAAAACAGTAAGCAGAGAGCTTATTTAAAAGGTCTTGCTATGAATATAAATCCGATTTTTCAAATCGGCAAATCCAGTCTGACACCAGAACTTGCACAGGCTGTTGATGAAGCTCTGGCAGCGCGGGAATTGGTGAAAATTTCAGTTCTGCAGAATTGTCTGGATGATCCGAGAATGATTGCGGAATATTTAAGTGAACGTACCCATTCGGATGTGGTTCAGGTTATTGGTAAAAAGATAGTTCTCTACAGAGAAGGAAAAGATAAGAAGAAAAAAATTGTCCTTCCGGAAAAATAAAGGAGAATTGAACGTGAAAAAAATCGGTATTATGGGAGGTACTTTTAATCCGGTTCATTACGGGCATCTGGCTCTGGCGGAGAACGTCTTATGATTCCTGTCAGCTTGATGAGGTCTGGTTCATTCCATCATCGGATCCGCCTCACAAAATGAACATGGAAATTCTGGATTATAAATATCGGAGCCAGATGACCGAATTGGCTGTAGCGGAGGTACCCTATTTTTGAAATACGATTTTGAAGATAAACGGATGCACCGAGTTATACTTCAGAAACCCTTCGGTTGTTGAAAAAGGGGTATCCGGAAATGGAATTTTATTTTATTATGGGTGCAGATTCCTGTTTCAGCTGGAAACCTGGCACGAACCGGAAAGCGTTATGGCGCAGGCGGGAATTATTGTCGCTGTCAGAGATCATCATTCTATTGAAGAGATGCAGAAACAAATCGATTATCTGACAGAAAAATATGGCGCCAGGATCCAACTGACGGATATGCCGGGAACAGATGTGTCTTCGGCGTTAATTCGGAAGAGGGTGAAAGAACACCGGACAATCCGTTTCCTTGTTCCTGAAAAGGTACGGGAATATTTTGAAGGTCATAATTTATATACAGAGAGGGCTGAATGTAAATGAAATGCACCATCGAAGATATACAGGAAAAGCTGCGAAAAAAGTTAAAAAAGGCCGCTATATCCATACGCTGGGAGTGGAATATACATCGGTTTGTCTGGCGATGAAGTATGGTGCAAACCTTGAGGCGGCAGAATTGGCCGGCCTTCTTCATGACTGTGCGAAAGAGCTTCCGGGGAAGAAACTGATACAAATATGCCGTTTAAAAGGAGAAAAGTTTCAAAAATGGAATATCAAAATCCGTTTTTACTTCACGGAAAGGCCGGAGCCTGCCTTGCAAAGGATAAATTTGGCGTTGATGATGAAGATATACTCAATGCGATACGTTACCATACAACGGGACGTCCGAAAATGACCTTGATTGAAAAGATTGTTTTTGTGGCAGATTATATTGAACCGAATCGTAAAAAAGCAGATAACCTTACGGAATTGCGTCAAATGGCCTTTGAAAATCTGGATGAAGCGGTGCTCGCCATTCTTGAACAGACACTGGATTATTTGAATGAATCCGGCAAGGAAATTGACAGGCATACGGTGATTACAAGAGATTATTATAAAAAGTTATTAAGGAGTTCGGAATGAATAAATCAAGAGAAATGACCCGTCTGGCAATTCAGGCGTTGGAAGATAAAAAAGGAAATGATATCCGGATAATTGATATTCAGGATGTCTCTATTATTGCAGATTATTTTATTATTGCCAGCGGAAGCAATAGGAATCAGGTACAGACCATGGCTGATAATGTTGAGGAAGTTCTCGGCAGAGCCGGATTTGAACCAAGGCAGTTAGAAGGCTATGGAACAGCTTCATGGATTTTAATGGATTATAATGATGTTATTATTCATGTATTTTCTGAGGAAGACCGTTTATTTTATGATCTGGAAAGAATCTGGAGAGATGGAAAGACGGTGGATACAGATATGTTTAAAGAAGCTGATAAATAGAAGAAAGATGTATCAACTAATGAGCGGGAGACACTTATAAAAGAGTGCCTCCCCTTTTTGTTTCATCAAAAGTTTTCCGATAACCAACCCTGTTTACATATTCATGCGGACAAGGCCAATAACTTTTCCGAGGATTTCTACATTCTCACAGATAATAGGGTCCATAGTGTCGTTTTCGGGCTGAAGACGATAATAATTCTTTTCTTTATAAAAAGTTTTCACAGTGGCAGAATCCTCAACCATAGCAACAACAATATCACCGTTTTTTGCGGTGGAACGCTGTTCAACGATTACCGTATCGCCGTTATAGATTCCGGCATTAATCATACTTTCTCCGGAAACTTTCAGCATAAAAACGACGGCGTTTGGAAGCATTTCCACAGGAATGGGAAAATAATCTTCGATATGTTCCTGGGCAAGGATGGGTTCTCCGGCAGTAATGGTTCCGATAATAGGAACGTTTGTCATCTCTCTCCGGGTTGGTGCAAACTCTTCATCAATAATCTCTATGGTTCGAGGTTTTGAAGGGTCTCTGCGGATATATCCGTTTTCTTCCAGAGAAGAAAGGTGGGCATGGACAGAAGATGTGGATTTTAAGCGTACGGCTGTGCAGATCTCTCTGACAGAAGGGGATATCCCTTTGACAGTATTTCTGATTTTATATATTCAAGTATTTCGGTTTGTTTTACTGTAAGTTTTCCAGACATTCCGGAACCTCCTTCTAATTCCTTTATTGAGTTTATGATAGCATAATTTCTAAAAGATTGCAAATAAAAAACGAACAAATGTTTGAAAAAATAGAAATTCTATTGACAAAGGAACAGATGTTCACTATAATTCATATATACAAACAAATGTTCTTGAGAATATAAATTGAATGGGGAGTGTGTATGATGAAAAAATTATTTGTGTTTTTTATTTTATTGGGAATTCTCGGAATGGTTTTTGTTTTTCCTTGGAGTGCTGCGGAAGTCCGGGCCGATGATTCCATGCGCGTGAATGAAAGAAAATATTTTACCAGTTATATTGTAGAAAAGATGATACTTTGTGGGATATTGCCGGCAGATATATAACACCGGAATATGATTCCATAGAAAGTTATATTGAAGAGGTGATCGAGAGTAACCATTTGGAGAATTCCTGCATTAAAAGGGACAGATGTTGATTCTTCCTTATTATTCGGATACTCCGATAACGGATACCGTTCTGGCAGACAGAACTTTTTAAGGACATTCGGTTTTATTTTTTGCAGAATATGCATATGATATCCTCTGGGAGGATGATTGAAATGCAGGAATCTGTTTGGAATTATGATACAAAAATACCGGATAAAAAGGAGCTGGACAGAGATATCCGCAGGGATGTCTGTATTATCGGCGGGGACTGGCGGGAATTCTGACGGGATATTTACTGAGGGAACAGGGAATTTCTGCTGTTATTATTGAAGCCGGGAGGATTGCCGGCGGGCAGACCGGGAATACGACTGCAAAAATCACATCACAGCATGGTTTGAAATACAGTGAGCTGATACGGAATTTCAGGACTTCGGAGCCTGGCAGTATGCCCAGGCAAATGAGAGGGCTATTTCCAGCTATGAGAAAATAATCCGTTTAAAAAAGATTGACTGCGATTTTAAAAAGTGTGATTCGTATTTATATACGAAAAATGACAGGGCGAGGCTGGAAAAGGAAGCGGAAGCTGCAAGGACTTCCGGGATTCGGGCAGAACTCACGGAAGAAACGGAACTTCCCTTTACTATTGAGGCGGCTTTAAAGTTTCCGGATCAGGCTTCCTTTCATCCCTTGAAATTTATTCGAAGTCTTTCAAAAGATTTGGAAATCTATGAGCATACCCGGGCACTTAATGTGGATGGATCTGTGGTTGAAACAGAACGTGGGAAGATAGAGGCAGAGCATATCGTTTTTGCCTGTCACTGTCCTTTTGTCAATATTCCCGGATACTATTTTTCAAGAATGCATCAGGAACGAAGCTATGTGATCGGTCTTGAAAATGTGTCTGAAATGAATCATTATTATTATGGTATAGATACGGATGGCCTGTCTTTCAGATCGCAGGAAACTATATGCTTCTCGGAGGCAGTGGACACAGAACCGGGGAACATGAAAGAAGATCCAGATATGGTGATTTACGCCGTTATGCCGGAATTTTATGGCCTGATCACAGAGAAATATTCAATTGGTCTGCTCAGGACTGTATAACGCCGGATGGCGTTCCTTATATCGGCAAATTTTCGGGGAAACAGCCAAACTGGCATATTGCCACCGGGTTCGCAAAGTGGGGAATGACCTCATCGATGATCAGTGCGGAAATTATTGTCAATCAGATACGGAATCGTCCGAATGAAATGATGGATATTTTTAATCCGAAACGGGAAATATCTGCCGCTGCGGCAATTTCCATGGTAAAGGACGGCATGCATACGGTTATGGATTTCAGCCAATATGTGATTCCGGATACTGAAAAGAAGATTTGTACACATATGGGTTGTCCCTTAGTATGGAATCCAGAGGAGAGTACCTATGAATGCCCATGTCATGGTTCCAGATTTGATCGGGACGGACAGGTTTTAGATGGACCCGCACAAAAAATCTGGCCAGATAACTTTATCAGGCCAGATTAAAAATCAGGATTGTTTCTCCCGAAGGGTTACGGCCTTTGCAGCCATACGCCGGCGATTGTCTTCCAGACTGGCATAATGCTTTTTTTGTTGTATTTACGTCTTTATGGCCCAATACATCGGCGACCAGATAGATATCACCGGTTTCGTTATACAGGTTGGTACCATAGGTGCTCCGAAGTTTATGCGGAGTGATGTTTTTCATCGTGGTTACTGTTCGGGCATATTTTTTTACAAGCTTTTCTACAGAACGGACAGACATACGTTTCTTTTGAATTGAAAGAAAAAGAGCATTGCTGTGACCGGGAACCGCCTCGATATATTTGCGTTCTTCGAGGTAGGGGAGAAGTGCATCCAGAACCTCATCGCTAAAATAAACGACAACCTCATTTCCACCCTTTCGAAGAATTTTAATTCCGTTATTTTTCAAATCAACATCTTCAATATTCAGGCCAACACATTCGGAAACACGAATACCCGTGCCCAAAAAAAGAGTCATGAGGGCAAGGTCTCTGACTTTTGTCCGTTCATGGTAGGCCAGCTGCTTGGCTGTCAGTTGTTCGCCGGATTCCACATTGTCTAAAAAGTTTTGCAACCTCGTCAATATCTAATCGGATAATATTTTTCTCATGAAGTTTCGGAGCAGAAACAAGGGCTGCCGGATTCGTAAGAATTAATTCCTTTTAAAATAATAATTATAGAATGTTTTTAGAGAGGCCAGTTTCCGGGCAATTCCTGTTCGGTATTCGTATGGGTGTTTCCGTTTCTTTTATAGAGTTTCAGGTATTCCAGATATTCTTCAATATCCAAAGCCTTCACCTGATCCAGAATATCCAGCGGAATATCCCGCATATCCATATGACCGACCAACGGATTATATTCCTGAAGAAATTCGAAAAAATTCTTAAGTCATAACCATAGCCCAAACGGGTTCTGGAAGAGGTTCTTGGTTCAATTCCACGAAAGAAAGTAAGGGTGAAAGCGGGCAGTTCCTGGAGCAACTGTCGGATTTTTAATTGATTTTCCATATTATTCTGTTCCTGATAGCTATATTCTTTCATGATTAGAGAGCCTCCCTTCACAAATTAAAGGCGTTGAAGTTTTTCAACAGTATCCGGGTCCAGTTTTGGCCAGGAGGAAATATTTCCGTTGAGAATGGCACGGAACATTTTATCCATCACTCCCGGATTTTCTGAGTTTAATCCTTTTAAAAGATTTTTTGACATATTCCCTGTTTGGTATTTCCGTCAGCCGGACATGGGTTTTTAGTAACGGGCAGATCATATTTGTTTTTAAAACCAATAACATCTGCTTCATAAACAAACAATAATGGCCGAATGACTGTCAGGTCCATACGGTCCAGATAGGTTACGGGTGAATAGCAGTAAAAACGGCCTTCGAACATCAGGGACATAAGCATTGTTTCAACCAAATCATCCCGGTGATGACCATAAGCGATTTTATTGCATCCGTGGGCCTTGGCAACTTCATTTAAAGAGCCTTTACGCATTTTTTGCACAGAGAGAACACGGGTTCTTTTCCTTGCGTTCGTCAAAATGATCTGACCGATGTCGGTTTTAACCACTGTGTAAGGAACATCCAGAGAAGCACATAATTCAGCAATTTTAGCAGTGTCAAAACCTTCAAAGCCAAGGTCTACAGTAATAGCTTCAATTTCAAAAGGATTTGGATAAAAGCGTTTTAATCCATGCAGCGCATAAAGCAAGGTAAGGCTGTCTTTACCACCGGATATTCCGATTGCAATTTTATCGCCGGGCTGAATCATTTGATAGGTGTCGATAGCTTTACGTGTGAAGCTTAAGAGTTGTTGTAATTTCATAGAAGTAAAAACCTTTCTTTAAAAATCCATAAGTATTCATACAAATAGGTATTATAGCATAAATCCGGTTTTCTGGCAATAACTTTTCGTAAAAGCTGCGTTTAGCGAATAGTTATAGATTGGAATCATAAGCTGCTCTTTTGATGAGCAGCCATGAAATTTTTCTTTTTATTAGTTATGCCTGAGTTTTTTAAAAGCTCTTCAAAGTATGCTGGTAATGACGTTTCGAATTCCATATATGCGCCGGTGGACGGATGGATAAATCCGAGAACTTTGGCATGAAGTACCTGGCCCTGAAGTTTGAAAGGCTGTTTTACCGGCCCGTAAACCAAATCGCCCAATAAAAGGGTGTCCGATGGATGCCATGTGTACGCGGATTTGATGTGTACGTCCGGTTTCCAGTTCGCATTCAATATACGTATATTGTCCAAAACGCTCCAATACCTTATAATGAGTCACTGCATTTTTTCCGTTTTTATAGTTTACAGCCATTTTTTTCGGTCAATGGGATGTCTTCCGATCGGTGCATTCACTGTGCCTTTATCTTCTTTTAAATTATTCCAGACAATGGCATGATATCTTCGGGTAATGCTATGGACTTTTTAGCTGTTCGGCAATACAGTTATGGGATTTATCATTTTTACAGATGATGAGCACTCGGTTGTATCCTTGTCAATCCGGTGTACGATTCCCGGACGCATAACTCCATTAATGGAAGAAAGGCAATCTTTACAGTGGTAAAGAAGTCCGTTAACGAGGGTCCCATCCATATGTCCTGCGCTCGGATGAACGACCATGTCTTTGGGTTTGTTGACCAAAAGGACATCCCTATCCTCATAGACGATATCCAGAGGAATGTTCTGGGATTCGATATCCGGGGGTTACAGGCTCGGGAAAGGAAATTTCCACCGTATCTCCTGCTTTTACCTTATAATTGGCCTTAACAGGTTTTAAATTGACATAAACACGATCTTCCTTAATAAGCTTTTGAATATAGGACCGGGAAGTGTCCGTAAGGGTGTCGCTGATAATCCGGTCAATCCTCTGGCCACTCTCCGATTCCCTGATTGTCCAGTTATTCATGAGAATCCCTCTTTTTTAATTGCATAAAATCAAAATCTGTATCTTCCTTATAAACAAACAGAACAAGAAAAATCAATAATATGGCGGCAATAACGACGTACATATCGGCCACATTAAAAATAGGAAAATTAATCAGTTCAAAATAAATAAAATCTACAACATATTGGCGGAAAAGCCGATCAATTACATTGCCAATGGCACCGGAAATAACGAGTATGGACACGAGACGCAGCCAGATATACTTTTTTTCTTCAGGTATCCGTGTGTAGATCCATAAAACGCCTATTAAAATAATCATTGTTGTTATAATCAGTATTGAAATCTGACCCTGCATGATTCCCCATACAGCGCCACGATTTTCGTGGTAGGTAAAGGACAGGACTCCTTCGATTAAAGGGATGCTTCCCAGGGGCTTTACGTGGGCCAATACCATATATTTTGTCCATTGATCCAAAAGGACCAAAATAAATATGCCGGTTAAAGCTTTTAAATATTTCATAAACAGGCTCCTATTCCATCCAGGATTTCTTGATCGGATACTTCCCGGTCGATAAAACCTTCTCCGAGACGATTCAGCAGAATAAATTTGACTTTTCCGCCATCCATTTTTTATCGGATTTGGTTGCCGCAAGAACATCTTCCGCTGCAAGATTGTCCACATGGACCGGCAGATGAAATCTTTGGAAGGTTTCACAGATATGACAGAAATCATTTTCGGAAATCAATCCTTTATTTTTGAAATGGATGCGGCAGCGACACTGCCCAGAGCGACACATTCGCCATGAAGCAATCCGAAATTTTTCAATTTTTTCAACAGCATGGCCAACGGTATGGCCGAAATTCAATAATGCCCGCTCTCCCATTTCTTTTGGATCCCGCTCAACGACCCCTGCCTTTGATCAGGCAGCTTTCATATATCATATGTTCCAGCGTCTCATAGTCTCTGGTGAGAATTTTTTCTGCGTTGGAGCGAATCCATTGATAATAGGAAGCATTTTTTATTAAACCGTGTTTGAGCACTTCCGCCATACCTGCAGAGAGTTCTCGATCATCAAGGGTTTTTAATGTATTCAAATTCATATAGACAAGGGCAGGCTGATGGAAAGCACCTACCATATTTTTGAATTTTTTAAAATCTACGCCGGTTTTTCCGCCAATGCTGCTGTCAACCTGAGATAAAAGCGTTGTTGGAAGCTGTACGAATTTGATGCCACGGAGATAGGTGGCTGCAGCATATCCGGCCATATCCCCGGTAACACCACCGCCAAGAGCAATGATATAGTCATTTCTGTCGAACTTCTCAAGGATAAGCTTCTCGTAAATCTTTTCGATAACGCCAAGGTGCTTGTTTTCTTCGCCTTCTTCAAATACAAAATGAACGACCTTAGAAGTGATGCCGGAGCAGAGATTCGCAATTTCCATCAGATACAGCGGCGCAACACGGCTATCGGTAATAATACATATTTTACGGTTTTTCACACCGATTCCTTCCAGTTTCTCTGCCAGGTATTTATAGGAATTGTCCAGGCAGATATCATAAATTTTTTCTTCCTGATTTCGTATTTCAATTGTTTTCAAGAGTATCACCCGCTTCTTTCATACATAATACAGAACTGCAAAAGGAGTCTGTAAGGCCGTTCTACAGCCTGTACAGACTCCGTATATTCCAGTCAGACCTATTTATCGAAGATACTTGCAATGTCTTTGATCATTGTATCATCTTCCGTTGTTACAGTTTCATCCATGTCCTCTTCGGCTTCTTTTGCAGCGTTGGCAGCAACTTCTGCGGCAGCTTCCTGATAAACCGGTTTTGCTGCCGGCGCTTCGCTGACAACAAGAGAGTCAACTTTTGCAATTTCGATATTGAATGCATTGCTTTCAAGAAGTTCGAGCTGGGAAGCAGCGAGGGCTTTGTATTGAGATTTGTAGGCTTCGTATTTCTGAAGCAGCTCAGTGGTTGTTGAACGAAGATTTTCCAGCTCCTGCTTTGCATCAGCAAGAATGGCTTCGGCTTTTACATGGGCTTCCTGTTCGATGACAGCAGCATTTGTTTTGGCTGAAGCAATGGTTTCTTCAGATGTTGTTTCAGCAAGAACCAAAGCTTTCTGCAGAGATTTTTCAATATCCTTATAACGGTCCAGGCTTTCATTAAGTAAACCGACCTTATCTTTAAGCTCCATGTTTTCTCTGTATAATGATGCATAATCTGCATACAGATTGGTTAAGAAACTATCGACATCAGCTTTGGAGTAACCCATGCCGGATTTAAAAGTTTTTCCTTGTACATCGATTGGTGTTAACATTGATACGCCTCCTATACATATTTGTGTATTTCAATAATACATTTATTTTTTTTCGATTTATTTTGGCTGTCCATAAAAACAAATCTGCCTTTATGACGTACAGATATAATATCGCCGTCTTTTAAATTGGCACCGTTTGATGTGTTCAAACGGCTGTTAATATAGACCTGACCATTTTCAATTAAATTACAGGACTGGGAACGGGATAAACGGTAAGCAAGACTGATGACAGAATCAAGTCTCACAGAACTGACAGAACCGCGTATGATTTCAAATTTGGTTTTGCCAGAGCTTCAGGTAAATCAATGAGGGATACCTGAACGCTGGTACGGCGAATCTGGTGCAGTTCCTGAAGAATAAAATCTTTAACTCTTTCAAGACATGCAAAACGGGCAACAGGGCCATCAATAAGAATATCGCCAATACAGTTTCTTTCAAGTCCAAGTCCGAGGATACTTCCGAGATAATCCCGGTGTCCGAGATTTTCCGCATATTTTGGATAAAGCGGCAGAATTTCCAACCAACAGATGGGATAATCCGCATCGCTTTCTGAAAACATAGCTACCTTTCGTTCAGCGAGGTCATAACCACCATAAAGCACAGGGGTATGGGACCATGGAAATAATTTAACAAAAGGCTCTGGGAATTCATATCCAGAAAATCAGAAAAGCAGGGACGGTTCTGAAAATATGCCCTCTCGCATAAATCCTCAAAGTGTTTTAGCAGCATTTGTTCTTCTTTTGTCATAGAATCACCTCAGAGCAATACATATCTGAGCGCCATAGGCCACCAGAAGGTAAAGAATAATCGGAGACAAATCAATTCCCCGTATCTTCAATACAGAATGGTCAATCATCCGGCGGATCGGATTCAGCAAAGGGTCCATAATATAGGCCATCATGGACTGGATTTTCGGAAAAACCGGAAGCCATGAAAAAATAATATAGGCCAAAAGCGCCCATTCAATGACTCTGAAAAACCAGTAAGCAACGCTGATAATATAGACAATCAACCAATTCACCCCTGATAATTATCGTGAAAAGCCGGAATACGGATACCGGAAGAAATCACTTCCTGAATATCTCCTGAAATCTCAATGGATTCCGGTGTCACAATAAAAATATAATTTGAAATTTTTTCAATATTTCCGGCCATGGCATAACAGGAACCGGAAATAAAGTCGATAATGCGCTGGGCAACTTCCAGATCGATGCCCTCAAGATTGACAACTGCAGCTCTTCCGGATAATAGAACATCACCAATTTCTCTGGAATCTTCAAAAACGGTTGGCCGGAGAACACAAACTTCACCCCGGGACGCTGTTGATTTCATCGGAACAATCTTTCCTTTAGAGGAAGATTGGGATGTTGAAGACATCGGATGGAAAACATGTTCCTGTTTGGGTGATTTTTTGGATGGAGTTCTCAGCTCCTTTTTGGATTCGGAAGTCTCTCTTTTAAATGTTTTTTTCTTTACAACAGGTGCAGGTATGTCATCGAAATCGTCTTCATATTCTTCATCGAAATCGTCATAATCATCGTATTCGTCATATTCCTCATCATTCAAACGAATCATATTGAGAAATTTGTCAAAGCCTTTACCCATGGTCTAATCTCCTAACTCTATATTATTTCGTATATATTCTTGTTCCAAAGATGCCAGTACCCACTCTTACCATGGTAGCACCCTCTTCGATGGCAACTTCATAATCGCCTGTCATTCCCATTGACAGCTCATTCATAGTAACATTATCAATGTTTTTCCGGGCAATGTCAACAGCTAATTGTTTCAAATTTCTGAAATAAGGTCTGTTATCTTCCGGATTATCCGTAAAAGGTGCAACGGTCATTAACCCCCGGATGTGTACAGACGGGAGCTTTGAAATATCTTCTGCCATCTGAATGACCTCTTCTGTGCTGAGACCAAATTTAGAAGCTTCTTCAGCAACATTAACTTCAATCAGTATATAAACATCCACCCCTTTTTTTTGGGCTTCTGAGCTGATCTGCTGTGCCAGACGCAGAGAATCTACCGAATGAATGAGTTTAACTTTATCCACGATGTATTTTACCTTATTTGTCTGTAAATGTCCAATCATATGCCAGTTTAAAGGCTCGGATATAGCTTCGATTTTATCACAGATTTCCTGAACCTTATTTTCGCCATAATCGATAATACCGGTTTCCATGACTTCGTAAATATCACTGACCGGTTTGGTTTTGCTGACAGCAATCAGTGTAACATCTTCACGGCTTCGTCCTGCCCTTTTGCAGGCTTTCTGTATGTTTGCTTCAACTTCGGCAACATTATCTTTAATCATTACATCATCTCCATTATCTATTAATAAACGATTTCATTCTCTGAAGCAGAGGAACCGTTTAATGCGATGTTATCGTAGAGAGCCACACTGTAGCTCAAATTTTCTTTAACAATACAGTAATCACTGTTTTGATGAAGGATTTCTACGATTTCGAACTGGGCATACCCTTGTTGACATTATAAACACCGTTGAGTTGGCCGGTGGCGCCGATACGGAACCGGTTATCACTGCTGTCCGAATTCACCTTTCCGATATAATCCCCCAGAGTGAATTCATCCATACTGACATAGAAATAGTTCTCATCCTGGTAGTAAATGCCGGTTGTTCGGAAGTCTGCAACAACTTCTCCGTTTTCATTGGTCCGTTCGCAATAAAATCCTGATTCATAGGAACGATTGTCAGTGACCAGATATTCAATAGGAATCTGGTAAAAAGTCTTTCTGAACCAATGCAGAGGTTGGTATCTTTAAACCGGAAGCCTCTTCAAAAACAATTTCGACATCCACATAGCGTTCCGAGACATACCGGACCACGTAATCGTTTAAGGTAAGAACGCCATAGCTGCCGTCACTGCCCTGATGAATATAGAAATCAGAAACCGTTCGGATATTGTCTTTTCGGAACGTCAGATTTACGGAGGTGACATCAGCCAGAGCGCTGGCCTGACCGTCGGTCAATGGAATAACAATGTTCCATTTATTACTCCGGACAATTTTATAGGCCGGCTGACCGTTTTCGATATACGTATAAGGGTCAATCTGGTGTTTTTCATAAGTACTGTCTGTTAATACGTTTTTATTGACGGATTCCGGTGTCAGATTTTCATATCCGTCATAGCTATAAGAAACAATACCGCTCTGGGTTGTCTGTATAACCTTTCCGTTGGATGTATTGCTTTCAAATTGCTTGATCTTTTCTGCGCTCAGCATCTCTGTGGAAAGGCTCTGAAGGTTATAGCGCAGCGAATAAATTTGTGAAAACTGACTGTTTGAATAGTTTTTGAAAAAACAGAAATCTGATCCCGGATTTCGCTGTAATTTCCCGTGGAAGTTCCCGCAGTGTCCTGAAGATTCTCTGATGAACTTTCCGGTGCTTCGGAGCTTAACAGATAAATATTTCCGGCATTAGCCACTTTCTCACCCTCACCGACATAAAAATTAATATAGCCGTTTCCGGTGGAGGTAACAACCTCTTCATCACGGACACAGACGCCTGTGAAGGAAGCGCTGTTAACAATCTGTCCCTCTTCAACCCGGCAGACAGATATCGTTTCTTTCATAAAACTCGCAATAACCGTAATGGTCAGATAGATAAAGATAATTGCAAAAACAACAAAACCTATATTTAATTGAAAATCAAAACTTTTTTCAGGATCTTTCAAAATGTTAATAACCCCTTTTAAACGAATGACAATTTATCAGTCAAAATATTTCAGAGCAGGTCCATTCAGATATTGGAATTCTTTTCCCTGAAAACTATGAGCAGTTTTCATGTGATTTGTAAATTCTTCCTGAAGTTTCCACCAGCTCGTCTGCCAGTTTGAAAACAGAGAATCCGCTTCGGGGATACGACTGAAGAGCCGTTCCACACCGATATCCGGATCGAGATTTTCCAGAAAGTTCTGCAGATAGATAAAATATTCTTCTTTGGAGCATATATCCAGAACGCCCTTTTCATAATCTCTGCCCATATCGGTTCCTTTGGCGATATACAGGGAATGGATTTTTACCAGATCATTTTTAAGGACAGAAATAATACGGCTGGTTTCAATAACATCCGACAAATTATCTCCAGGAAGGTTTAAAATCACATGGGTGCATAAGAGAAAACCGCGGGATTTAATCCGAAGGCAGCTATCAATATATTCGGCAAGACCGTGTCCCCTCCGGATATTGTTCAGTGTGTGATAGTTTGCCGTCTGCAGTCCGAGTTCAAATCCGATCTGTATACCTGAAGCCTTTGAAAATTCACTGAGCATATCCAGATAATCTTCACGGATACAATCCGGACGGGTGGATATATCAATTTCAACAATATCTTCAACAGCTGCCGCTGACCGGATACATTCTGAGAAACGGTCCAGAGGCATAAAGGTATTTGTGTAATTTTGAAAATAGGCAATAAACTTTTCAGCTTTTATATTTTTTCCGAATGTAGGCCTGTGTCTTTTCAAGCTGTTCCCTGACAGAAAAGGAGGAGGGCATGGCTTCAAATCCTGTACCAAGTTCGGAACAAAAGGTACAGCCACCGCCTTCCAAACGGTTTGGACAGGTGATCGGAAGATTCACCGGCAGTTTATATACTTTGGTATGATAATGTTTTTTCAAAAAATCCGAATATTTATAATATAAATCATCTCTGCTCATATTTAACTATTATATATGTTTTTCATGGAGATTTAAAGTCTAAATTGCTTTTTAGGGAATAATTCACAAAATTTTCGTAAATACTAAAAAACAGAAAACAGGAGGTGGAATTTTATGGAACGAAACTGGTTAGATATTGTCTGTCTTATTTTAATTATTATCGGTGCTGTAAACTGGGGACTTATCGGTTTCTTTAATCTGGACCTTGTATCATTAATATTTGGTCATATGTCTATGATTACCCGTATTATTTTTGCAGTTGTCGGTATTGCAGGTGTTTATTCCCTGGTGCTTTTCTGGAAACTCCGTTCCGAATAATGGAGATGCATTAAAATAAAGCATTTTGCTGACAGAAAGCCATAAATTTATTTCTTATCAGCAAAAAAGGCCCCTGATCTATAAATCAGAGCCTTTTTATAATTATAAAGAAATAATAATATCGTCTTTGAATGCATCCGGTAAATGTTCAGCGTCTACAGAAATACTGATGACAAAATTAATATTAAATCTTGAAGAAATATCTTTCAGTTTTGAAAGAACAAAGCCAATATACTCATCCGAAACAGATGAAATCGTTAAAAAGCTGTCCAGATACATGGCTTCTAAGTCATGATCCTGAGAAATCAAACCGCAGATAAAACCTAAAAAGGCATCATATGTATCCAGTGGGAATTCGCTGAGATTGATTAAACGAATCTTATTGCTGAGTTCATACATATGTTTGTTGTTTTTATCCAGATATACGACATTACCGTTTGCACTTTTCACAGTATCATTCGCTTTCTGGATTAAGTATTTTGTTTTACCTTTACCTTTTACACCTGAAATAATCTGTATCATGATACTCTCCTCCTCTATCAGTCCGTCATTATTATATGTTTATTATAGTATAAGCTGACTGAAAATTCAATCTCTATTTAGGAATTTTATTCAATAGAATATTCATTTCCGAATAGAGCTCTTCACTTGTTGAAGCTCCAAGAATAACGGAGATGTATTCATTATCGGATTTATCCACATCATAAAGGATCAGGCAGCTTCCGGCCTCATTTGTGGTACCGGTTTTTCCGCCAAGAACCCGCACACTTTCCGGATAATCATAATTATCCAGAAAATACTGATTGGTTGTATTATAAGTGGCAGAAACTGTTTCACCGCTGGCATCCTTATAAGACGTTTTGTAGGAGGACTGGCGGATGGTTTCGGTAAAGGCCTCGTATTTCAGACATTCATTAAAAATGAGATACATGTCATAAGCACTGGTGTAGTGATTATTATCATGAAGCCCGCCAGCATTTACGAAATTTGTATCGACACAGCCCAGTTTTTTCGCTTCCTGGTTCATCATTTCTGCAAATGCTTCAATGCTTCCTGCAACATGAATAGCCAGCGCGTTGGCGGCGTCATTTCCGCTGTAAATAAGCAGAGCATTAAATAACTGTTCTACGGTCAGCTCATCGCCCACTTCAAAACCGCACAATTTTGCAGCATATTCATCTTCCACCATATCTTCTGTAAAAATAACTTTATCATTGAAATTTGCTTTTTCCAAAGTGATCAATGCCGTCATAACCTTCGTCAGACTGGCAGGATATACACGGGTATAAATATTTTTTGCATAAATATCCGAGAGATTGTCCATTCCGGCCAAAAGCCCCGTTTCTGCATCAATTTGTGTCTCCTGCTGAGAAGATTCACTTTCAGAAGCAGACGTTTCCTTTGCAGAAGTTTCGGGCTCTGTATCTTCTAAAGTTTCACTCTCGGATTCTTCATCAGTTTCCGCTGCGGATTCCTCTGTGATTTCACTTTTTGCAAGACTTACTGTGCTGCTTTTTGGAAAAACAGCCAGATCCTTGGCAAAAAAATCATGATTGTCCTCTGTATCCGTGGAGATAATCAGACTTTTGGTATTCAGCGCTGTATCCGAATAGGATTTTATAAGCTCTCCCGAGGAGGAACATCCGGTCAGCATACCTATCGCAAGAAGGCATATAATGCCTGTTTCCAGTTTTTTCATAAAATTATCATCCTGTCTTTATCTGTTATTTATATAATTCGCGCCAGTCGAGGTCGCCCCGATCCAAAGCCTTTACCATAAGTTCTGCAGTTGCCAGATTTGTGGCCAGAGGAATATTATGGTTATCACATAGACGAATCAGGTTATAAATCTCTGTAATACCGGTTGTCTGTGCCGGTTCTCTTAAAAAAATAACAAGGTCAATGTCGTTGTTTTCAATCTGAGCACCCATTTGCTGCTCGCCGCCAAGGGTTCCGGCCAGATATTTGTGTACCGTAAGATTAGTGACTTCTTCAATCAGACGCCCGGTTGTGCCCGTGGCAAAAAGCTCATGCTTGGACAATATTCCGCGGTAAGCAATGCAGAAATTCTGCATTAATTTCTTTTTTGCTTTCATGTGCAACAAGTCCTATATTCATATCTTTATCTCCTGCCTTTCTGCAAATCAATATTGATAACAATACCGATGCCTACCATATTGGCAAGCAGGGCACTTAAACCATAGCTGATAAAAGGCAATGGCAGACCGGTATTCGGAAGCAAGTTGGTTGCCACGCCAATATTTACAAATGACTGGAAAGCAATCATGGAGGCAATACCCGATGCGATAAGTCTTCCACCCATATTTGAGGCATTTTTTGCCACTTTCAGACATTCATAGACAATACATGCAATTAATAGTATCGTGAAGCAGCTTCCGATAAAGCCAAGTTCTTCACCGATGACAGAAAAATAAAGTCTGTCTGCTGTTCGGAAATAAAATTACCGCCTTTGACCGAAGTAAAGGTATTGTTATTCAGTCCCTTTCCGGTAATCATCCCTGAGCCTATGGCCATAACAGAATTATACTGCTGATTTGCCGTTGTCTGCTGATATTCCGATGGATTCAGGAATGCAAGGATACGGTTTAACTGATATCCATGAAGTAAAATCTGGAAAGGCTGCTGAATATACCAGGCCAGAAAGCCGAGAACAGGCACAGCGAAAAGGAAAACCCTTCCGATAAATTTATAGCTTAATCCGCCACAGAATATCATCATTGTAAAAATAAATATATATACTAAAGTTGTTGACATATTTGGTTCTTTATAAATTAAAAATACCGGAACCATATAGATAATGCCAATCATCAGAAGTGTTTTTAACTGACTGATTTGTCCGCGATGATTCAGAATAAGCTGTGTAAGTACGATAATCATCATAATTTTTGTGAACTCACTGGGCTGGATAGTTCCGAAGGATCCAAGGGAAAACCACCGGCGGGCACCATTGACATTCACACCGAAAAACAGTACGGCCACCAGCATGATCACTGCCAGAAAATAAATAGGCCAATAGAATTTCAGAATAAAATTATAATCAATAAAGGATACAATCATCAGGGCAGCCAATCCGGCAATTAAGCCAATAAGCTGCTTTCTGGCATATCCGTCTGCAGCACTTTCAATGACAAAAGTCCGAGAACTGTAGCAATAATGACGAGTAAAAACAGGCGCCAGTTATATTTTTTTAAGTTGTAATTTAAGAAGCGAAATTTATCTTCGTATAAGTTCATTAACAAATCACCTTATTTATTTCTTTGAAAGGAATACGTGCGATCAGGACCATTGTTTCATCATTTCGGGCCCTGGCTGGATTCTGGATAATGTTTACTTCCATATGGTCGGTATCCACTTCCATATATTTTGAAAGCGTCAGGCCGATATCTCCCTTAATTCCGCTAATAAAATCGGCGGAACAGTCGGCGCGGTCTGAAATCAGCAGAGTTTTCAACCGCTGCTTGGCAATAGCCCCGGAACCTTTTTTCCTTTTTTTACGGAATCCAAAAAACCATTTCATTCCGAATCACCTACCCTCTCACAAGGAATCGTGTCAGGCGGTGAAACCATCCGGTCTGATACCGATTGACCATCAGAGGGATATCTTCACCTGTCAGGCGCATACATATATTGCCATAGGCCTGTCCGGCCATGGTATTTCGGCCCACAAGGGGTTCTCCCTGATTAGTGGAGACGACGACATTTTCATCGTCCGGTACGGCACCGATAATATTTATGGAAAGAATATCCATGATATCGTCAAGAGACATCATTTCACCGCTTCGGATCATATCGAAGCGCAGCCGGTTGACAATCGATCCATGCGTCCCATCTGGCGGGACTCCATCAGACCGATAATGCGGTCGGCATCCCGGATAGCAGCAACTTCCGGTGTTGTTACAATTAAAGCTCTGTCGGCAGCGGCAATGGCATTCTGAAAGCCCTGTTCAATACCTGCCGGACAGTCAAGAATGATGTAATCAAAGTCTTCTTTCATCTGTTCCACAAGCTTTTTCATCTGCTCCGGCGAAACACTGCTTTTATCCCGCGTCTGGGCGGATGGCAGCAAAAAGGTTTGGATAGCGTTTATCCCGGATGAGGGCCTGCTTCAGACGGCAGGTTCCCTCAATAACATCTACCAGATTGTAGATGATCCTGTTTTCAAGACCAAGAATAACATCCAGATTCCGGAGACCGATATCTGTATCGATCATAACCACTTTCTTGTCCATCTGGGCAAGACCCATGCCGATGTTTGCTGTTGATGTTGTTTTCCCAACGCCGCCTTTTCCTGATGTGATAACGATGACTTCGCTCATACTGATTCCTCCAATGATATCCAATTTTTTGTTTTAGATTATCATTTGTATTTTCAGCTAGTCAGAAACCGTAGTTCCATCGACTTCAGCGGCCTGACGTTTTCCATCGGTTGCTTCATTTTCGTGGAATACATAGGACAGCATATTTTTGCCACGCTGCCTGAATTGTAAGAGCCATAGCCATAAGGCAGTACAACGGTTACAGTAATTTCAGGGTCATCGTAAGGCGCAAAACATACGAAAAGTCCATGATCGGGACGCAGTGCATTTTCCTGAGCGGTACCTGATTTACCGGCAACTTCCACACTTAAATCTGAAAAAATGGATAAGAATGAAGAGTTCCCGATAACTTTATACATACCTGAAAAATAGAGTTCCAGGTTGATGATTTTAATTCTATATGTTCAAGAATCTCCGGAGCATAATCTTCAATCAACTGCTCCTTTGAATCTGTTAATTTATCAAGAATCGAAAGGCTGTACAGATTTCCTTTGCTGGCAATCGTAGTCAGATATCTGGCGATCTGAGATGGTGTATAGCTGTTCCGAGCCTGCCCGATGGCTGAAAGCACCGGGTCCATATCCGACATGGTCGGTTCCAGTTCTTCCAGTTCAATACCGGAAGTGCGGTCAAGACCAAAGAGGGACATATATTTCCGCAGACGCTGGATACCGTATTCCGAATTATAATAACCATCCGAATCCAGTCCCAGACGGTAACCGACTTCATAAAAAAAGTAGTTACAGGATTCTTTAATGGCGTCTGTAATTTCAATGGATCCATGACTGACCTGGGTAGACCAGCAGTTTGCCGGAGGCTGGACTTTATCAAAAGTAATCAGTGTAGTGATATAGGTTTCCGGTGTGATCACACCCTCCTCCAATCCGGCGGCGGCGGTGAGCATTTTAAAGGTTGATCCCGGCGCTGTTTTCTGCATGGTTGCCCGATTGTAAAGAGGCAGTGATTCGTTTTCCAAAAGATATCTGTAGTAATCGCTGTCTCCGATCCGGTTGGCATCATAACTTGGATAGGATACCAGAGCCAGAACTTCGCCGGTCTTTGGATCTGTTGCCACGAGAGAACCCGAACACGGGTCCAGTGCAAGCATATCCGGAGTGATTTCCAGATTTTTGATTTTATTATAAACAAAAGCATAGGGATCTAATGTGCCCGCAATAAGTCCGTCATAATCGGCATCTTTTTCAAGGACATTCTGTTCGTAAAGAAGCTGACAGATCTGTGAACCGTTAATAATGCCCTGCTCCAGCATGGACTGATAAACGATTTTTGAAAAGCTTTTGTTTTCTTCCAAATCCAGAAGAATATACTCGGTCAGAGCAGAATATATTTCATCTGAGTCCAGAAAGGTATTTGAGATATCCAGCGCCGAAACGCTGATCGCATCCTTTCCGACAGCATAATGCAGATATTCGTAAAGACTGGTGTTTCCTGTAGCCCATTTCTGGCTGGTTTCATCATCCGAAGATAATTTTGATGTATCAAGAATACCATTATTAGTAATTATATTTTCGATAAGTTCAATATATTCCCGTTCTTCTTCAGAACATCCATTATATGAATTCTTATTGGTACCCTCCAGAAGATGACGGATAATATCAAATTTGCCGCTTTCGTGGGCCACATACTGTTCGTAAACGCTTTTTTCCAGAGCCGAGGCATCCTTCTCGGCCAGACGATCCAAATCGATAATGCCGTTTTTATAAAAGCAAAATAAACATCATTGATTTCAATCCGGTCTTCACTGGAATCTGACAGTTTCTGAAGAACGATTCCTGCGATTTCCTCCTCAAGCAGGTCATAAGCTTTGGTCTGATAGTCTTTGTCCAGAGTCAGATAGAGATTATTTCCCTGAGTCGGTTCGACTCTTTCAGCAACCTCCAGAACATTTCCGAGACTGTCAACATAAACGGTCTGATGGCCTTTTTCCCCTGAAGTTCTTCTTCAAAGGATTTTTCAATTCCGGTTTTTCCGACGATATCGCCGGAGGCATAGCTGCTGTTTCCGGCCTGTTTATAATATTCAAGTTCATCTTCGGATATCTGACCGCAATAACCGGTAATATTTGAAAAATATTTGCTGTCTTCATACTGACGGATGTAATCCTGTTCAATGGTAACTCCCGGCAGTTCGGCTGTATTTTCTTTAATTTTTGCAACCAGTGTATCACTGACGTCGGAAACGATATTGACCGATAAATACTGTTCATAGCGTTTCATATAAAGCTCATAACGGATGGCAGCTATTTTAGGGCTTCTTCCACCGGATAGCTGTCATCGATTCCGAACATGGAGGTTTCTTCATCGCCGTGGCACATATAATCAAAGAGCTCTTCCACGGTGACATTTTTCTGTTCGTCAGAAAGCTGGTCGATATTGTCCTTACCATAGACATTTCTTATAAAACGAAGAACGGTCTTTCCCTTGGCGGTAAATTCCAGAGTTCCGTCTTCATAGAGATGAATCGGTATATTGTATACAGCCTCATAACCGGAGTCTTCAATTAACTGAATTAGCTGAGAGATCATGGCATTTTTCGAAGCATTGGTATCTAAAACCGAACTGTCTTCGATGGTAATTGAATTCGCCAGCCGGTTATAGGCAATGGCTTTACCATTCCGGTCATAAATGGTTCCCCGGGAGCTTGGAAGTTCGGTATCTTTCTGAATACGGTATGTAAAGCTTTCAAGATAATTTTGTCCTTCAATAACCTGCAAAACAAACACCTTGTAGATGAGCATCGCAAAAAGAAGGGTGAAAAAGGCACTGAGCACAAAGATCCGTGACTTTGCAAGTTCGGAAATATAATTAAGCAGCCTTTTAATCAATACGGTTTTCACTTCCTTTAATCTCAATCTTCCGGTTGATCCAACTGAACAGCCGGTACAGGAACACGGCAAGGATCAGTGTGTAGACCATTTCGGGAAGAATAATTTTTCTGAAAAATAATATAAAAATCCATACGGCCGCGGGTAAGAAAGGTACAGAGATATATAATGATACCATAAAAAATATCCGCAGCGCCGATCACAACGATAGGGAGGGTCATATCTTCTTCATAAAATATCTGTTTAATGTAACCGGTAAGATAACCGATCAGGGAAAAGATGAGGGCATAAAATCCGAAATACATTGAAAACATAGTGTCCATTAATATTCCGAAGAAAAAACCTACAAGACAGCCCTCCGTTTTACCACGGAGCATACCGATGGAAGCTGTGCAGATAATGAAAAAATTAGGCACAATACCCCCTGAGAGGAAGCTGGGTAAAAATACCGGTCTGAAGAAAAAATACAAAAATAATCATGACAACGTAAAAAATAAAACGCCGCATTTTAAGATGCCCCTCTTCCGCTGTTTCCGATTCGGAAGCAACCAAATCGGCTTTTAGCTGGGTGATGACCATGACATTGGTAATATTATCAAAGCTGACCTTTGGTGTGATCTTTTGCATTTTGTGAGAGGTTTGAGCTGTCCATACTTATATCACTGATGTATCCGATGACAAGACCCGGAAGATATTTATCGCTGATATAAGAGGTGACAACCTCATCACCGGCAGTAAACTGGGCATCCTTTGAAATCATTTCCACATCTAAAAGCCCTTCTTCGTAAAGCTTTAAATCACCGTTAACAATACAGAGTTCGGTGGATTTTGAAAGCATACCGCTCACACTGCTTGTATCGTCAATAATAGCCCGGACTGTTGCATTTGTCGGGGATACGTCCGTAACAATGCCTGCAAGACCATTGTCATAAATAACATTCATATCTTTTTTATACCGTCATTACTGCCCTTGTCGATAATAAAATTATGATACCAGTTTCCGGCTTCTTTACTGATGATCCGGGCGCCGACGATCTCATAGTCCGGGTAAACCTCTTTCATTTTGAGAAGCTCTCTGAGAGATTCAAGCTCTGAAAGATTGTTCTCCATTGAAGAAATCTTCGTATTCAGCTGATTGATTTCCTGTTTCAGACTTTCATTCTCTGCCAGCAGATCATTAACGGAACGGCTGTGCTCCCGCTGCTCTCCGACCCACTGTCCCATACTGTTGAGTCCTTTTTCCATAGGCAGGAGCAGGGCGCTGATGCCCTTTTGTATACTGAGTTTTTCGCCCTGGTTATTCAGGCTGACGCCGATGAAAAGCAGACACAGGCCAATAATAAGCCATAAAACATATCTTGGCTTCATCTGTTTTTTTTTGTTTTTATTCATGGGTTTAACCTTCTTTAACTAAATATTGCTTCCTTTACTGAAAAAGCTACGGTATTCAGCTTTGGATCCTTCATCACAGCGCCCAGTCCCCGGACAACGCTTTCATCCGGAGATTCAGACATGGTCACGGGAATACTCAGTTCCCGCCCAGATATAACTGGAGATTTGAGAGACAACTGCCCTGGCCGGTAATGATGACACCGTTATTTTGTATAGACCGGAGGACTTCCGGCGGCGTATGCTCAAAAATACCGTTGATTTTATGAACAACCTGCCTGAGAAGTTTCTGAATCGGTTCGCAGACAATTTTGAAGAAACGGTTGCCTCTGCAGGCAGCCCGGTAATCGATCTCTTCCGAGAATATTTTTATGGGATGAAACCGTATTTAAAGCGGAACCGAGCTCCAGTTTTAAAGCTTCTGCCGTTTTCATACCGATTAAAAGACTGCATTTTTCCTTGACGGATTCACAGATAACCTCATCCATGGTGTTACCGCCGATTTTCAGAAGCCGACTGGCGACAACGCCGCCCTGTGCCAGAACAGAGATTTCAACGGTATCCGCCCCGAAATCAACGATAAGCGTTCCGGGCGTATGCATGACATCGATGCCTTCACCCAGGGCCGCGGCCACGGGTTTTTCTACGATATATAAATCTTTTGTACAAAATTCAGATCCGAGAGCCAAATCGAAAAAGCCCGCTTCTCCACTTCTGTAATCTGTGAAGGCACGGCAAAATAAAAAACATTGCTTTGGACGAAACCATTGGTACATTTAATCTTTTTAAAAACATGTCCAAAATAATCTGCATATCGTGAAGACTGCCGATAACGCCGTTTTTTACGGGACAGTCAATGCGGATGTTTTCCGGACACCGTTCGTATATTTCATAGGCGGCGTCTCCGAAAGCGACCAGCTCCGTTTTGCGCCGGATGGCAATCCTGTTTTTTTTTCTTTCAGAAGGGTTCCCTGACCATCTTTATAAATTTTAATTGTTCCTGTTCCCAAATCCAGACCATATTTCTGTACAGCCATGGGATGCTCCTTTCATCAAACTGAATCGGCCTGTTTCTGAAAGGGAATACAGCCTTCAGCTTTTAAACTTATATATTTGTCACCGGCCACAATGATGTGATCCATCAATTGTATGCCAATGAGATTTCCTGCTTCATAAATGCGCTGTGTCACTGATAAATCATCAGAACTGGGTGTGGTATCGCCGCTTGGATGATTATGTATCAAAACAATATAAACCGCATTTCTGCGGAGTGCTTCGACAAAAAATCTCCCTGGGGTCAGCCATGGACGTATTGACCGTTCCTTTTGAAATGAGCTGCTCGCCGATCAGATGACTCCGGGCATCAAACATCATCATTATCAAATGTTCCTGACGGTAAGAACGGAATTCGACCATATAGTATCTGGCGATGGCATGGGGGATCTGTAGGAAAGCTTTTCACGGAATTCAAGTTTCGAAAGCCGTATGGAAAGCTCAAAAACTGCGATAAGCTGAGAAGCCTTTGCCCGGCCAATTCCCCGGATCGCCAGCAAATCTTTTTCAGACAGATGGTAAAGCTTCGAAAGTCCTTCACCACCAAGTATCTCCTGTGCCAAAGTCAGGGCACTTAAATTCTGTGCGCCTGTACGTAAAACCAGAGCCAGCAATTCGGCATCGGACAATTTTTCCGGTCCCAGCATGGCACATTTTTCCCGCGGACGTTCCTTTTCAGGCATTTCTGAAATCCGTAGTGTTTTCATTTTTATCCTATCACCTTTCTTCATAAAAAGGCAATAACTTTACATAATACTATTACTGTAAACCTTTAAAGCAAATAGGTACACTAATTTATACTATCATAAATTGTGTACCTTGTATACCTTTTTATTCAGTGAATATTTTGTGTCTATTTTGTGACTGAAGTGAAAAGTTTATTTCCATTTTGAATAGGGAAAGTAGATTTTAGTCTTACACCTTCTTCCACTTTCATAAATGTTGCATTTAGTCTTACAATTAGGATACCTGACAGCCATTGGAAAGGCAGGTATCTTTATGTGTGAAACAAATGCATTTTCTCATTTAACCTTGCAAGAAAGGCGTATCATCTTAACCGGCATTACCAATGGCTCTTCAAAAACAGCTATCGCACAAACCATCGGTAAAGACAAATCCACTGTCGGCAAGGAAATCAAACTGCATCGGGCTCTTACTCACAAGTGCAAGATGCCTCTGGAATGCAACAATTACCGTAAATGTGTCCATGGCAGGCAGTGCACTCCGGACTGCCATGAATACTCTCCCTTTAAGTGTTCCAGACGCGACAGGACTCCGGGTGCTTGTAACGGCTGCTCCAATTGGTCAAAGTGTCGTTTCAATAAGTATCAGTACTGTCCTGAAGATGCCCACATGGATTACCGGACAACACTGATCGATTCCCGTCAGGGCGTTAATCTTACCATTCAGGAAGCAAAAGTAATTGCTGAGACCATTGCCCCTTTACTGAAGCAGGGACAATCTCCCTTCCAGATTTTAGCTGCTCATCCTGAATTAAAGATTTCAGAAAAGACTCTCTATAATTACATAGAGAATGATGTCTTTCGTGAAATTGCCGGCATTACCGTCATGGATTTGCGCAGACAGGTGTCAAGAAAGATTTCCAAAAAGAAATCCAAAGGCTATAAAAAACGGGCTGACCGTAAATACCTTCAAGGGCGTACTTATAAGGATTACAAAGAATATATTTCAGAAAACCCGAATGTTTTCATCACTCAGATGGATACTGTCTATAATGATGAAACAAACGGGCCATTTATCCAGACTTTTAAATTCGTTAATGCCGGTGTCCTTTTCGCTGTTATTCATGATGACAAAACATCAGCGTCTATGAAACAGGGAATTGACTTGCTGGAATCCATTCTCGGTACTGAAGTATTTAGAAAATATGTCCATGTGCTTCTTACCGACAGAGGTTCTGAATTTACATATGCCGATGCTATGGAAACAGGTTCCGATGGTACAAGGCGTACCCGTGTCTTCTACTGCGATCCGATGCAGTCTGGGCAGAAAGGTACCCTTGAAAACAAACATATCGAATTGCGGTATATCCTTCCAAAAGGGACAGACCTGAAAGCTTTGGGGCTTAACAGTCAGAAAGATTTGAACCTTGTTCTCAGTCATGTTGATTCAGCCCCTGTAGAAAAGCTTGGCGGCAGGAGTCCCCTTGAACTGGCTGAATTTTTGTATCATGATTTGTATGAAAAGCTTGAAGCTTATGGAATCCACAAAATAGAGAAAGATAAGGTTATACTGAAACCTTACCTTCTCAAAAAATAAACATTTACAGATGGCTGTCAGGACGAACTGTATATCCTTTATCCAGAAGTGGAATTTAGTCCTACACTCATAAAAAATTCGCCTAAAGTCCGCTTTCTTGGTATGCAAAGAAATATGCATAGATCCTTAGAATCCAGTCATCAGCTATATAAAGTGTAACACTTAATTCTATTTTTTAAACGGTAAAAGTGATAATTTCCCTTTTCTGCAAGAGTAATTTCCACTTTTTTCAAGCCGTTTTCAAAGTGGAAATAAACTTTTCACTTCCGCCCTGGAAATATACCGCATAAGGCGGTTTTATCGGTCCGTCGGCGCTGAGTTCAATGGATGATCCCTGGACAAAAGCCCCGGCTGCCATAATAACATCACTGTCATATCCCGGCATGGCCCATGGTTCCGGATCGGCAAAGCTGTCTACCGGAGCGGCTGCCTGGATGCCTTTGCAGAATTTAATAACCCCTTCAGCGCTGCCAAGAACGACTGCCTGAATAATGTCATGTCTGGATTCTGTACCGTTTGGAACAACCTCAAAGCCAAGCTTTTCATAAATATTTGCTGCGAAAACAGCGCCCTTTAATGCACCGGATACAACCTGAGGCGCCAGAAACAATCCCTGATAAAATGCCTGATTGACACCGAGACTGGCACCCAGCTCCTTGCCGAGACCCGGCGCTGTCAGGCGGAAAGCCGCCCGTTCCACACATTCTTTTTACCGACAATATAGCCGCCGATCGGTGCCAGACCGCCGCCCGGATTTTTTGATCAGAGAGCCAACGCACATATCCGCACCAACATCGGTAGGTTCAATAGTTTCTACAAATTCGCCATAGCAGTTATCGACCATACAGATAACATCCGGTTTAATGGATTTTACAAATTGTATCAGTTCTCCGATACGTTTTACGGAAAGTGTCGGACGGGTCTGGTAACCTTTCGAGCGCTGGATCGTTACGAGCTTTGTCCGTTCATTAATCGCTTTTCGGATATTTTCATAATCAAAATCTCCGTTTTCCAGAAGATCTACCTGACGGTAGGTAACGCCGTATTCTGCCAGAGAACCAATCTGCGGGCGGATTCCAATGACGCCCTCAAGGGTATCATAGGGTTTTCCGACAGGTGAAAGAAGTTCATCTCCGGGTCTCAGATTTCCGGAGAGGGCAATGGTTAAAGCGTGGGTACCACAGGTGATATGGGGACGGACAAGGGCATCCTCCGTATGAAAGATATGGGCGTAAACCTTTTCCAGGGTATCCCGTCCATAATCGTCATATCCGTAGCCGGAGGAAGGCTGAAAACATTCGGCGCTGACCTTGTTGGCCTGCATGGCCATCACAACTTTCATCTGGTTATATTCTGCCACTCTGTCAATGGCTTTAAACCGGTCTTCCAAACTTTTTATAATTTCATCACAGAAATCATAAACCTCCGGCATAATTCCTGCATTTTTATACATTTCTTTCATTTGTAAAGCTCCATTCTCTGTGTATTCTACTTAGTATTTCATTTAAAATTTCGTTTTCCGAGGACATCCGGCTTTTATCCAGCCATTGGACATCCCTTTCCCTGCGAAACCAGGTCAACTGGCGTTTTGCAAAATGCCGTGTATCTCTTTTCAGTACATAAATGGCTTCATCCAGCGTATACTCGCCATTTAAATAAGGGATGATTTCCTTATATCCCAGTCCCTGCATCGAAACAAGGTTCCGGTCATAACCTCTTTCCATCAGTCCCTGGACTTCCTCGATCAGTCCCTGACGGACCATGAGATCGATACGTTTTTCAATCCGGTCATACAAAACCTGCCGGTCATGGGTAAGAACAAAATAGAAAAAGTCATAGGGTGATTTTTTTGACGTTCATTTTCATTATGGAGAGAAATTTTTTCGCCGTGCATCCGGTAATATTCCAGTGCACGAATGACCCGCTTCACATTGTTGGCATGAATCTGTTCCGCTGATTCCGGATCCACTTTGGCAAGGGCTTCGTGAAGATATTCGGGGCCCCGTTCAGCAGCCAGCCTTTCAAGGGCTTTCGGACAGACATATCTCCGGTTTCTTCCGAAAAATCAATGTCATACAGCAGGGCCTGTATATAAAATCCGGTACCGCCGACGACGACAGGAATTTTCCCTCTTTCATAAATTCCCTGAAGGGCTTCCCTGGCAAGCTTTTGAAACATAGTGACATTGAAGGCTGTATCCGGTTCCAGAATATCAATTAAGTGATGAGGAACGCCCTGCATTTCTTCCGGAGAAATTTTGGCGGTGCCAATATCCATATATTTGTAGACCTGCATGGAATCGGCGGAAATAATTTCACCATTTACAGCCTTTGCCAGAGCGATGGATAATTCTGTTTTCCCACGGCTGTCGGGCCGGTTAAAATAATTAAAGGTTTCATGAATAAACTACCTCTTAAATATCAGACAATAAGTTTGAATTTTTTTCAAGTTCTGTTTTTGTCATGGAAATGATGGTCGGACGTCCATGAGGGCAGGTATAGGGATTTTCTGCCTTCAGAAGCTCTTCAATCAGGGCATCCGCTTCCTTTGGAGAAATCCGCATATTTCCTTTGACAGCGGCTTTACAGGCCATCGTGGCAATCCGGTCACCGATGGCATCGGTGCGTATCCGGTCGGATTCTCCGGTGAGGCTGTCCAGCAGTTCAAGAATCATTTCTTTCCCTGTAAATCCATAGAGGTCTGATGGCACGCCGCATAGAGCATATTCGCTTCCGCCGAAGAATTCGAATTCAAAACCTATTTTTTTGAATTCATCTTTATATGTGTTCATTAAATTCATTTCCGCCATGGAAAGGCTCAGAATAATCGGGGGCTGAACCATCTGAATGGATGGCTGGCTCATTTTAAAACGCTTCATGAGTTTTTCGTAAAGTACTTTTTCATGGGCCGCGTGCTGATCGATAATAAATAATTTATGATCATACTCTACAATCCAGTAGGTATCAAATACCTGTCCGACCAGTTTATGGCGGATGCGGGCTTCCTTTGTCAAAAGACCGGTTTCAAAAAGTTCATACTGAAGATTTTCACGGACTTTGGGTGCCGTATCCGTTTTCGTTGGTAATGAAACCTCTGAATCCGAGATATGTGTCGTTTTTTCGGAATTTCCGAGACCTTCAGGACTTCCTGGTTTTGGGAAACTTCCGAAGGCGGGAATAGGGTCGGTTTTGGCGTGATTTTCGATGCTTCTGAAATTTCGGATACTGACTCGGTTTTCTTTTCACCTCGGATTTCCGTCATACGCTGTTTTTCAAAGGGCTCAGGGAAAGCTGTTTTTGTTTTTGCCGAAGGCTTTGGTATTTCTTTACGGTTTTCCGGTTTTACCTCAGGAATCAACTCCCTTCCAAGAAGAACATTACGAAGGGTTGTATAAATAAACTGGTACAGTTCCTGGCCATGACTAAAACGGACTTCCATCTTTGTGGGATGAACATTGACATCCAGTTCCTGAGCATCCAACGTAAAATGAAGCACTGCAAAAGGAAATTTGTGGACCATCGTAAAGGTTTTATAAGCATCTTCAATGGCCTGGGTAATGATCGGGCTTTTAATATATCTTCCGTTAATAAAATAATTTTCATAGGTCCGGTTTCCACGGCTGATCATTGGCTTGCCGATCAGTCCGGTCATACGGATGCCATGGTCCTCCCCTTCCACAGGAAGAAGATTGGAAGAAATGTCCCGCCCATATATATGGTAAAGAATATCCTTTAGACGTCCGTTGCCGGAAGTATGCATCCGGTTTTGGCGGTTGTTAATAAATTTAAAGGAGATTTCCGGATGGGACATGGCTAATCGGGCCATTAGATCACTGATATAACCGGCTTCGGTTGTATTTGATTTTAAAAATTTCCGGCGGGCCGGGGTATTGTAAAAGAGCTGACGGACGATGAAGGTTGTTCCGTCGGGGCATCCGATATCTTCCATCGATGTTTCGATGCCGCCGGCAATCCGATAGCGGCATCCCAGCATGGCATGGGGAGTTTTTGTGAGCAGTTCCACCTGAGATACGGCAGAAATGCTTGACAGAGCCTCTCCCCGGAATCCAAGAGAAGCAATCGTCTGCAGATCATCATCAGCTTTACGGATTCTTGCTTGTGGAATGGCGTAAAAAGCCATGGAAATATCCTCTTTTTCCATACCGCCGCCATTGTCTGTGATACGGATAAATGCGGTCCCGCCATCCTGTATTTCTGCGGTAATTGCTGTAGCACCCGCATCGATAGCATTTTCCACCAGCTCTTTCACAACGGAGGACGGCCGTTCGACCACTTCTCCGGCGGCAATTTTATTAATGGTTTCCCCATCTAATACTTGTATTTTTCCCATATAATCACCGTTTCTTTATCTCATCCTGATATTGGTACAAAAGATTAATGGCCTCCAGCGGCGTCAGACGTCCAAGATCCAGAGCTGCAATCTGTGCAATCACCAGATGATCCGGTGAGACGGCTTCGTCTTCGGAAGGTTCCGCTTTTTGCACTTCAATCCGTTTCGGCTCTTCTGCTGCAATTTCCCGGGCTTTGGAGGCAATATCGGCATCGCTTAACTGGGAAGCGATCTCCTTCGCCCGTTCGATCACCGAAGAAGGGATTCCGGCCAGCTTTGCCACCTGAATGCCGTAGCTCTGATCGGCCCCGCCCCGGATGATTTTCCGGAGAAAGATAATATCATCGCCCTGCTCCTTCACCGCGATACAATAATTATTGGCTCCCGGAAGCCGTCCTTCCAGTTCTGTCAGCTCATGATAGTGGGTTGCAAAAAGTGTCTTTGCTCCGAGATGTCCTCTGTCACTGATATGTTCGACAACTGCCCAGGCAATACTCAGTCCGTCAAAGGTGGAGGTTCCCCGGCCGATTTCATCAAGGATTAGCAGACTGTTTTTTGTGGCATTTCTTAATATGTTGGCCACCTCGTTCATTTCTACCATAAAGGTACTCTGACCGCTGGCCGATCATCGGAAGCGCCCACCCGGGTAAAGATGCGGTCTGCAATGCCGATATTTGCTTTATCTGCCGGAACAAAGGAACCCATCTGGGCCATCAGGACAATTAAAGCCGTCTGACGCATGTAGGTAGACTTTCCGGCCATATTCGGCCCGGTAATAATCGAAACCCGGCGCTCGTCATTATCCAGATATGTATCGTTTGGAACAAAGGCTTCGTTTGGTATCATGTGTTCCACAACCGGATGACGGCCGCCACGGATATCAATAACACCGTCTTCGTTGATTTCCGGACGGACATAATGGTTTCGTTCAGCCACATAGGCCAGAGAGGCATAAACATCGATTTTTGCCAGGGCTTTTGCCGTCTGCTGAATCCGTCGGACTTCACCGCCGATCTGATCCCGTATCATGGCAAATAAGTCATATTCCAGAGAAAAAGTTTTTCTTCCGCACCGAGGATCACATCTTCCAGTTCCTTAAGTTCCGGCGTAATATAGCGCTCTGCATTGGCCATCGTCTGTTTTCGTGTCCATGTCTCAGGCACCAGGCTTTTTATAGGAATTCGTGACTTCCAGATAATAACCGAAAACTTTATTGTATTTAATACGGAGATTTTTGATGCCTGTATTTTCCCGTTCGGTCTGCTCCATCGGGCCAGCCACTGTTTGCCCTCGGTCTTTGCGTGACGGTATTTATCCACTGCTTCATGATAGCCGGTTTTTATAATACCGCCCTCTTTGATTGAGATCGGAGGTTCTTCCTCGATGGATTTTTCGATCATTGCGGCAATATCTTCCAGTGTATCCATGCCTTCATAGATTTCCTGCAGATCCGGTGTATGCATATTCCTGAGAAGATATTTAATCGGCGGAATCATTGAAAGAGAATTTTAAAAGAAATTAAATCTCTCGGATTTGCGGATTTATAACTGATTTTACTCATTAACCGTTCAAGGTCATAAATGACATTTAAGTATTCCCGGATTTCGTCCCGGGTAATCGCATCATTATTTAATTCTTCCAGACTTTCCAGACGCCGTTCAATCATATCTTTCTGAAGAAAGGGCTGTTCAATGCAGCTTCGCAGCAAACGGGCGCCCATCGCCGTTTTTGTTTTGTCGAGAACCCAGAGGAGGGAGCCGCGTTTCTGCTTCTCCCGAAGGGTTTCAGAAGCTCCAGATTTCTCCGGGTAGCCGTATCTAAGACCATAAACCGTTCCGTCTGATAGGGGGTGATTTTAGTCATCTGGGGCAGGGCATTTTTCTGGGTTTCATATAAATACTGAAGCAGCATTCCTGCGGCAATCGTTCCCGTCGGATAATCTGACAGTCCAAGCCCTTCCAGAGATGCCACATGAAAATGCTCCTTTAATTTCTGCAGGCACAGGGATTCATCGGAATACCAGCTTTCCAGTACGGAAATGGATATATGCATCTTTTCACCGATATCATCAAGGTTTATACCGCACATCGGAAAATAATCATTACATAAAATTTCTGCCGGTGCATATTTGGTGATTTCATCCAGCACTTTTTTATCCGAATCAACTTCGGTCATATAATAGTCTCCGGTAGAAATATCCGCAACGCTGACACCAAAGTGGTCATCCATGTAAAAAAGGCACATAAGAAAATTGTTTTTGTTTCATCCAGTGATTGGATGTTCAGATTTGTTCCCGGAGTGACAATGCGGATGACTTCCCTTTTGACAATTCCCTTGGCTGTTTTTGGATCCTCCACCTGTTCGCAGATGGCCGCCTTATAGCCTTTGTCAATTAATTTATTCAGATAACTGTCTACAGCATGATAGGGAATACCGCACATCGGCGCTTTCTCTGCCTGACCGCAGTCCTTGCCTGTTAAAGTGATTTCAAGCACTTTGGATGCAATCAGGGCATCTTCAAAAACATCTCGTAAAAATCTCCGAGACGATATAATAAAATACAGTCCTTATACTGTTCTTTGGTTTCTACATACTGCTGCATCATTGGTGTTAAAGGTGGCACGTTTGGTTTCCTCCACTTTCTTTTTCTATATCATATAATAAAATAAACCGAATTCTTTTCCTATAACATCTTATCTTTTTCCGAAAATAATGTCAACTGAATCCGGAAGCTTTCGATAAAATCCACTTTTTTATAAAAATCCCGTATTTTTTCAATATATCCCCCACTTTTTTTCAAAAAAGTTGATTTTTATATCAAAAAGGGCTATTATAACCTTAGTTCATACCATATATTACCACATTTTTCCCACCAAAATTTTGTTGGAGAAAGGATACATGATGATTCTTCAATTGATCAAAGAAGAAGATGTGGCCGAAGTGCTTGAAATCTATGCATCTTATATTTTGAATACTGCGATTACCTATGAATGTGACGTTCCTTCATTAGAAAGCTTTTCAGAACGTATCAGCCATTATACAAAGCAATATCCGTGGATTGTTGCCAAGGAACAGGGAAAAATCGCCGGATACGCCTATGCTTCTGCTTATCGTGAGCGGGAAGCCTATCAATGGTGCTGTGAACTCTCGGTCTATCTTCGTCCGGAGTTTCAGGGAATTGATTTGGGACGCACGCTGTATTCAGCATTGATGGATCTTCTCACCCTTCAGGGATATTATACCGCATACGGAGTTATTACTGTACCAAACGAAGCCAGCATCGGTCTTCACCGTCAGCTTGGTTTTTCTATGGAAGGTATCCAGAAAAACTGTGGATTTAAATTGGGCAGATGGCATGATACGGCAATTATGTCCAAAATGCTCCAGGACTATACGGAACCTGCGGCGCCGCCAAAATCGATTCATGAACTGCCTCAGGAAGTGATTAATGCCATATTGACTAAAGGGCCTTTGCACTAACAGGTGCTGTGGAAGGATCATTTTAAAAATAATAAACGGGAGATTTTATCATATCAGAGTGATATCATCTCCCGTTTTTGTATTAAATTTGTTTTGAAATCGTAAACCATTTTCCCTTCCAGGTATATAAAACCATTAAAATCATGCCGAACATCCATGAAACGGGATACAGAATAAATATCCCGTCAATGTTTTCAAAATGGGGCAAAACAAATGCAATCCATATAATACGGAATAGGCACAGGGATAAGGTTAAAATAATCATAGGGGAAGACTTTTGCCTACGCCGCGTACCGTACCGGCCAGCCCATGTAAAATACTTAATATCCAGTAAAAAGGACAAAAATATCGCATAGCGGTCACACCGTAAGCGATGACGGATGGGTCCTGACTGAACAGCCCTACGGCAGATTCTGAAAAGGAAATCAGTAAGGCCCCTAAGATCAGCGTATAGACAATTCCCATAAGTATTGTTACGAACATTCCTTTTTTACTCTGTCAAATTTTCCTGCGCCGTAATTCTGTCCGGTAAATGTCGTAACTGCCATACTGAAGCTCATGATCGGAAGAATATTGAAGCCGTCAATCTTCATATATGCACCGAAGCCTGCCATTGCCGTTGGGCCGAAGGCATTAACGCTGGATTGAACAAGCATATTGGAAAGAGAAATGACCATATTCTGGATTCCCGTAGGAAATCCGATTTTTGTAATATGTATGGCAATTTCTTTATGTATCCGGATTTCTTTCAATGTGACCTTGTATTCCTCAGATGTTTTCATCAAAAACACTATTGCCAATATACAGGAAACGATCTGACTGATATTGGTTGCAATGGCAGCGCCGGCAACACCCATATGAAAGACTGCGATCAGCAGTAAATCAAGGGCTATATTTACAAGAGAAGCGATGGCCAGATAACGCAGAGAGCGTTTGGAGTTTCCTGCCGCATTCATAATTCCCGCAGCCATATTATAAACCACATTAAATACCAGGCCCGCCGAATAAATTTTTAAGTAAAGAACAGCTTCATTAAGTATCTCTGCCGGTGTACGCATCCATATCAGCAGCGGATGGCTGAAGAATATACCGCCTGCAGTGAGAGCCAGCCCAAGAAGTGCAGAAATTGCCAGAGCTGTGTGCACCGACAGATGTACACGCTTCCGGTCCTTTGATCCCAGATACTGAGAGATGACTACGCCGGCGCCAACGGCAGCACCCCTGACTGAAAGCAATCAGAAGATAGATCAAAGAGGTACTTGATCCAACGGCTGCCAGAGCATTTTTACCGACCCAGTTACCGACAACCATGGAATCAACGGCGTTATACATCTGCTGCAGCAGATTCCCTAAAATCAGTGGAACAGAGAAAAATAAAATATTTTTAAAAATGCTTCCTTCGGTCATCAGCACCGTTTTTCTTTTTGAATCCATAATATATTTCCTTTCATTCCGCCGGCCGGTTTCTCACATTTTTGGAGAAGCCGGTCAAAAGCCTTAGGGCATCCTCGGTAAAGAAGGCGCTCTAAGGCTTTAATAAGGATATTATACGTTAAACAGTAAATCTGCATAGGTTGGAAATGGCCAGACAGCTTTGTCCACCAGTTTTTCAAGCGCGTCTGCAGGGGTTCTCAGAGCATTCATCGCCGTAAATACGTAATCTCTGTAAGCAATCGCCTGAGCCTTTGGCTCTTCAATGGCTACAGCTTTATCCGTTTCCGCTTCCAGTTTTTAATGGCACGGTTCATCGCAGTGAGATGGCCGGAAATTTCTGTCAGAAGACTTTCCTGGACAGAAGCATCAGCGCCGACGGATTTTACAGCCGCAACAGACTGGGCAACGGTTGTTGTATATTTGATAACCGCAGGCAAAATTTGAGTCTTGGCCATATCGATCATTGTCCGCGCTTCAATATTAATTGCTTTTGCATAGGACTCATAGCCCACTTCCTGACGGGAACTCAGTTCGACACGGGTCATTACTTTATGTCTTTCAAATAATTCAATGGTGGATTCATCGGTCAGACAGCTTAAGGTATCTACCATGTTTTTAATATTCGGAAGACCTCTGCGTTCGGCTTCTTCGACCCATTCTTCGGAATAGCCATTACCGTTAAAGATAATACGGATATGCTCACCTGATCCACTCCTTTGTTAAATCGTGGGCAGCCATAATCGGATCATCGGAAGCTTCAAGGACATCCGCCGCCTGACGCAGTGTTTCTGCAACAATGGTATTGATGACCGTATTCGGATCGGCAATGGATGCGGTAGAACCGACCATACGAAATTCAAATTTATTTCCGGTAAAAGCAAATGGGGAGGTACGGTTTCTGTCCGTGGCGTCCTTCATAAATGAAGGCACTGTGGAAACACCCACATCCAGTTTTCCGCCGACTTTACTTGACGTTGCCTCTCCTTTTTCACATAACTGATTTAAAACATCCTCTAATTGTTCGCCAAGAAACATGGAAATAATGGCCGGAGGCGCTTCGTTTGCACCGAGACGGTGGTCATTCCCCGGATTGGCGGCAGACTCTCTCAGCAAAGGCGCATATTCATCGACCGCTTTCATTATCGCCGAAAGAATGAGAAGGAACTGCTTATTCTGGTGCGGCGTGGTTCCAGGATCCAGAAGATTGACCCCGGTATCCGTGGACATGGACCAGTTATTGTGTTTACCGGATCCGTTAATGCCTGCAAATGGTTTTTCATGAAGAAGACATACCAGATTATGGCGCAGAGCCACTTTCTTCATAGTTTCCATGATCAGCTGGTTGTGGTCGGTGGCAATATTTGTCGTATTATAAATCGGAGCCAGTTCGTGCTGGGCAGGAGCCACTTCGTTATGCTGTGTTTTTGCCGTAACACCCAGCTTCCAGAGTTCTTTGTTTAAGTCGTGCATATATGCGGATACCCGCTCTTTAATGCTTCCATAATAATGGTCATCCAGTTCCTGGCCCTTTGGGGCCGGCGCGCCAAATAATGTCCGGCCTGCAAAATCAAATCTTCCCGTTTATTATATGTATCCTGGTCAACAAGGAAATACTCCTGTTCCGGTCCGACACTTGTTGTGATTTTTGTGGATTCCGTATCCCCAAAGGCACGGACGATACGGAGGGCCTGAACACTGACCGCCTCCATAGAACGGAGCAGCGGGGTTTTTTTGTCCAGGGCTTCACCGGTATAGGAACAGAAAATTGTCGGGATACAAAGCAGGGTTGTACCGCTTGGAGATTCATGGACAAAGGCGGGCGATGTGCAGTCCCATGCGGTATATCCTCTGGCCTCAAAGGTCGCCCGAAGACCACCGGAAGGGAAGGAGGAACCGTCCGATTCACCTTTAATTAATTCCTTTCCGGAAAACTCAAGGATAACGCCGCCGTCATCTGTCGGAGAAATAAATGCATCGTGTTTTTCTGCAGTCATTCCTGTCAGAGGCTGAAACCAGTGGGTAAAATGGGTGGCTCCCTTTTCAATCGCCCAGTCCTTCATCACATTGGCGACAACTTCTGCTACATGGCTGCCCAGTTCACCGCCGTCTGCGATGGTCTGTTTCAATTCTTTATAAATTTTTTCGGGAGTCTTTCTTTCATAGTGGCATCATCAAAAACATCTGAACCAAAAATTTCTGCAACATCAATTTTTTTTGTCATTGATCGTTCCTCTCCTCTGTCTTTTAATTTTTTCTTTTAAGCCTGTACAGGCTCTCCGATATAATAAAAATTTTTACAGGACGTCAGTTTTACCGGACCAATTTTTCCGATACGGGAGGCATCGCCTTTAAAATGAACAACAATATTGTGACTCAGTCTTCCGGTAACAAGCTCCGGATCCTGGTGGTTTACTTCTTCTACAAGGACCTCCTGAACGGTTCCCTCATGACGGGCACATACCTGTCCGGCAATGGTCTGGACTTCTTCAAGAAGGCGGTTAAACCGATCTTTCACCACATTTTCCGGTACCTGATCTTCCATAATCGCAGCAGGTGTTCCGGTTCTTTTGGAATAGATAAACGTATAAGCGCTGTCATACCGGACTTGCCGGACCACATCCAGAGTTTCAAGGAAGTCCGCTTCGGTTTCTCCCGGAAAGCCCACAATAATATCCGTTGTAATTGAAATATCCGGACAGGCGGCTTTCAGTTTATCGACCAGCTTCAGATAATCCTCTTTGGTATATCTCCGGTTCATTTTGTCAAGAATCGCTGTGCTTCCGGACTGTAAAGGCAAATGGAGGTGGCGGCAGATTTTTGGCTCTTCCGCCATGACCTGTATGAGTTCATCAGACAGGTCCTTCGGATGGGAAGTCATAAAACGTACCCGTTTCAGTCCGTTAATTCGGCAGATTTTCCGGAGAAGTTCCGCAAAACTGATGGATTCTTCCAGATTTTTTCCATAGGAGTTAACATTCTGTCCCAGAAGCATCACTTCGACAACACCATCGGCAACAACGCTTTCGATTTCCCGGATAATATCCTCCGGCTGGCGGCTGCGTTCCCGTCCCCGGACATAAGGAACGATACAGTAGCTGCAGAAATTATTGCAGCCAAACATGATATTGATTCCCGACTTAAAAGGATATTTCCGGTCATTCGGCAGATCTTCCACAATCTGGTCCGTATCCTTCCAGATATCAATGACCATTTTTTCTTCATGGATCCGCCGGTAAATGAGCTCTGCAAATTTGAAAATATTGTGGGTTCCGAAAATAAGATCCACATGACGGTAGCTTTTTTTCAGTTTTTCCACAACCTCCGGTTCCTGCATCATACAGCCGCAAAGAGCAATAAGCATTTCCGGATTTTTCTTTTTTATCTGTTTCATATGGCCGAGACGGCCGTAAACACGCATATTGGCATTTTCACGGACGGTACACGTATTATAAATGACAAAGTCTGCCGATTCGGAATCCGTCATCTCATAACCGATTTTTTCGAGAATTCCCGTAAGCTTCTCAGAATCTCTTGAATTCATCTGGCAGCCGAAGGTAATCACGGCGGCTGTCAATGGGCGTCCGAGTCTGCGGCTCTGTTCTGCAGCCCACTGGTGACACTGTTCCATATAGTAATACTGGCGCTGTGCTTCCGTAAGTTCTTCAATTCGCATGGTTCCCCCTGTATCTATGGCCGAACCTGGCCATTGCCGTAAATAATATATTTGGTTGTTGTCAGTGCATTCAGTCCCATCGGACCTCTTGCATGAAGTTTCTGCGTACTGATTCCGATCTCTGCCCCGAATCCAAATTCAAAGCCATCCGTAAATCTTGTGGACGCATTCACATAGACGGCGGCAGCATCGATTTCTTCGAGAAAACGCCGGGCATTATCATAATCCTTCGTGAGGATCGCTTCGGAATGTTTGGTGTTATACCGGTTAATGTGGTCGATGGCATCATCAATGCTGTCCACAATTTTTGCCGACAATATGTAGTCCAGATACTCCTGTCCCCAGTCTTCGTCGGTCGCAGGGATAATCTGAGAATTCAGACGGCAGCAGTGTTCATCACCACGGATCTCTACGTTTTTCTTAAAAAGGCGTTCACATACCGCCGGAATGATTTTATCTGCGATATCCTTATGGATGACCAGGGATTCACAGGCATTGCATACGCCGGTGCGCTGGGTTTTGGCATTATCAATAATATTGACCGCCATATCGATATCCGCTGTGGCATCCACATAAATATGGCAGTTTCCGGTACCTGTTTCAATAACCGGAACGGTACTGCTTTCAACAACGGTTCGAATCAGTCCCGCACCGCCTCTTGGGATAAGTACGTCCAGATAACGGTTCATCTGCATTAATTTCTTTGCTGTTTCGCGGCTTGTGTCTTCCACAAGCTGGATGGCATCCGGTGTGACACCGTTGTCGGAAAGCATTGTCCGGATGACCTTTACAATTGCCTTGTTGGAATGAATCGCATCACTGCCGCCTTTTAAAATGACAGCATTGCTTGTTTTAAAGCAAAGACCAAAGGCATCCGCTGTCACGTTTGGCCGGGATTCATAAATAATACCAATAACACCCAGAGGCACCCGTTTTTTTCCGATTTCAAGACCGTTTGGCCGTATTTTTGCTTCCAGGATTTCTCCAATCGGGTCTTCCAGGGAAATTAAGGAAATAAGACCTTCTGCCATAGAAGCAATACGGCTTTCTGTCAGTGCAAGACGGTCTATGAGAGATTCTTTCATTCCCTTTTCCCGGGCGATCCGAACATCTTCAGCGTTGGCTTTTAAAATATCCTCCCGGGCAGCAATGAGTCCTTCTGCCACCGCCTGAAGGCATTCGTTCTTTTTGGTTGCGTTTAATTTAAGAAGTTCTCTTTCGGCCTGTTTGGCCTGAGTACCCAAAGTTTCCAGTGTCATCTTTTATCCATCCTTTCGAGTATGCGGGATTCCGTTATAATCATATCCATAGAATAATCCATGGCGTTCTTCGGAACCCTGTCCAATAATTGAAAATCAAAAGCGATACCACAACATAATCCCTGCATCCGGTGTCCGGCAAGATACCGGTCATAATAACCGCCGCCGTAGCCCATCCGGGAAAGGGCTTTATCAAAGGCAAGTCCGGGTAAAATCATCAGATCTGTGACTTCCGATGGGGTTATGACCGGACATCGCCTTCCCGGTTCCATAATTCCCATATAGCCCTTTACCAGTTCATCCATCTGGCAGACCTTGTAAAATTCCATTTCTGTTCCGGAAATCACCTTTGGCAGAGCCAGAATTTTTTTATCCGTCAGAACACGGCGGTTAAAATCCCAGGTGTCCACTTCGCTTCGAAAGCTTCCATAAGAATAAATGATCCCGGCATCCTTATAAATATCCAGTTCTGTCAGTTTTTAAATATTTCCCGGCTCCTGGCCTGCCTTGCTTCCGGTGTCATCCGGTTTCTGCGGTCAGACATTTCCCTGCGCAGATATTGTTTTTAATTTCCATATTTTTCCTGATGCCGTTTTTTAAATCGACAATGGTACCATCTTCTTTTTGTATTTTAATAGTATCCAGCTGACCTTTCAGATTTTTTCGTACCGATGCTAAAAAAGTCGCTCCGGAGCTCTGCCTGCTCCCTTTTTCTTCCGAGTCAGTCCTTCCGGACTTTTGGATTTTTATATAATTCATTAATCCGCTGAATGTCTTTGTCTGTCATTGGCGGTTTCCCTCCTCGATATAAGTTTTCAAATCAAAATCTTCATTTTTATGAGCAAGAAACAGAGTACCGACCGGCTGTCCTTCAACAATATGATGAATTTTCCGGAAATCATAGCCGTTGGCAATGACCATATCACACCCTGCATCCGTGGCAATCCGGGCAGCATCGATTTTAGTCACCATACCGCCTGTACCGAAATCACTGCCTGCCCCTTTAGCCATATGATAAAGGGTTTTATCAATTTTAGGAACACATTCGATAAAACGGGCATCGGCATTTTTATTCGGATCATCGGTATAAAGGCCGTCAATATCCGACATGAGTATAAGTAAATCGGCATTGACAAGGGCTGCAACAACGGCTGAAAGGGTATCGTTGTCACCGAATTCAATTTCATCTGTGGAAACTGTATCGTTTTCATTCACAATGGGAATGACGCCCATCTCCAGAAGCTGGTTGAAGGTATTTCGGGCATTAAATACGCTTTTTTCCCGGATAATGGTATGCTTCGTCATAAGAATCTGGGATGAAACCTGATGATATTCGTTAAAAGCCGTTGATAAAGGCTGATCAATGCGCCCTGACCTACCGAAGCACAGGCCTGCTTCAGGGGAAGTTCCGAAGGTCTGGTCTGAAGACCGAGCACTTTTCTTCCGGCGCCAACAGCTCCGGAGGAAACAAGAATGACTTCCTTTCCCTGGTTTCTCAGATCACATAATACGCGGACAAGCTGTTCCAGCTTGAATAAGTCCGTCAAACCTGTTTCTTCATGAACAATCGATGACGAACCCACTTTCACGACGATACGTTTTTTGTGTTTTAATGATGCTCTCATACACATGATGGTTCCTCCGTTAGTTTTTTTTCTTCTGTTTCTGTATACGAGTAATATGTTTTCGCAACGGCTTCGGCAATACGCAGTCCGTCCATTGCCGCGGAGGTAATACCTCCGGCATAACCGGCACCTTCACCGCATGGATAAATGCCGCCGATGCTGGAGATGTATTCCGAATTTCTTTCCATACGCACCGGGGATGATGTCCGGGTTTCCACGCCGGATAATATGGCATCTTCCCGGTCAAAATTTTTATTTTATGTCCGAAGGCTTTAATACCTTCTTTCAGACTTTCACATACATAGGCCGGCAGACAATCGTTCAGGTCTGCAAAGGCTGTAGCGCCTCTGTGAACCGGATGGATCTCCCCAAAGGCATGAGAGGTACGGCCCTCCTGAAAATCTTTAAAAAGCTGCACCGGGACTTTTCCGTTGCCTGCTTCAAAAGCTTTGCGTTCCCACTGTCTCTGAAACTCCACACCGGCCAGCACGTCGCCGGAAGGAAAATCTTCAGGGGTTACCGTGACCACCACAGCACTGTTGGCATTGGCCGAATCTCTCCGGTGATAACTCATACCATTGACCACACAGCCATCCTTTTCAGAGGAGGCATTGACGACATAACCTCCGGGGCACATGCAGAATGTATAGACCCCACGGCCATTTGCCGAAGTATGGGTCAGTTTATAGGGGCGCTTCCGAGAATTTTGTCGAATTTCATGCCATACTGGGACTCATTGATCATCTCCTGAGGATGTTCGATCCGAAGACCGATGGCAAAGGATTTTGGTGTCATATCCATACCATGTTTTTTAAACATCTGAAAGGTATCTCTGGCACTGTGGCCCACCGCCGGGATCAGACACTCACAGTCCATCCAGTGATGATCGTTGATGCAAATCTGCCGCAGCCGTCCATTTTCGGTGCGTATATCTGTCAGCTGGGAAGAAAAACGCACATCGCCGCCAAGACGGATAATTTCCTCACGCATGGCTTTTTTACGATATGGCATAGAATATCTGTGCCGATATGGGGTTTGTTTTCGTACATAATTTCCGGATCTGCACCAAATTCCACAAAGAGTTCGAGAACTTTTCGATGGCGTCCGAAGGGATCCTTTACCAGAGTGTTGAGTTTACCATCGGAAAAGGTCCCTGCACCGCCTTCGCCGAACTGAACATTTGTTTTTTCATCAAATTCCCCGGTTTCCCAGAAGCGGTCAACAATTTCGCGGCGCTTATCAACGTCTGCTCCCCGCTCCAGTAACAGAGGGCGATAGCCATGACGGGCAAGCATCAGGCCGCAAAACAGGCCGGCAGGGCCGCTTCCGGCAATGACAATGGGGTGTTTGAGTGTTTCATTTCCACATTTTGGAAAGGCATAGCTTTCCTGTTTGATTTTATGTATATTTTTATTCCTGCTGCGCTTTAAAAAAGCCGCCTCATGTTTCAGCACGACATCCAGTGTGTATACCGCCATAATCATTTCTTTTTTTCGGGCATCCACGGATTTTTTAAAAATGGACCAGGAAATAATTTCTTTTTCCGGAAGGTGCAGTTTTTTTAGCAGAGCTTCAAAAACCCGGTCTTTTTTATCTGTATAAGGGACCTTAATTTGTCCGATTCGAATCATGACATTCCTTTCCGGCATGGTTTCCTGCGAGAAAGCCCGTTGCCCATGCCCATTGAAGATTGTAACCGCCGCAGATTCCGTCAGCGTCTAAAAGCTCTCCGGTAATATATAATCCCGGATGGTACAGAGAGCGGCAGGATTTTGCATCGATCTCTTTTAAATCCACGCCTCCGGCACATACCTGGGCATATTTATAGCCGCGGCTTTCTGTAACCGACGCGGGGAAGGCTTTAAGCAGGCCGGCAAGTGCTTTCATATCCGGTAATTCCTGCCGTCTGCCGCCTGTCAGCTTCATGCAGGCCTGTATGAGTTTCCGGTTCAAGTCCCGTTTCAAAAACCTCGGTATCTCTGCTGCGAAAACGCTTTTTCCGTTTTTCCAGAAAATCGATCAGACAGTCCATAGTCATATCCGGAAAAAGTCCAGAGAACACCGGACATCCCGGTGTTCTTTCAGGCCATAGGCTGCCTGGCCGCTGAGCTGGAACACCGGAATCCCGGAAATACCATAATCTGCCAGCTGGACCTCACCCCGGTGGCTGTCCTGTAATTTCCCATCCACATACAGAGAAACAACCGCTTCTGTACGGACACCGGCAAGACTTTTTATAAATCGTTTCCTTTGTTTTTAATCCTGTCAGCGCCGGAACAACCGGAATAATATGATGACCGAGGGATTTCACCAGCCGGTATCCGCTGCCGTCCGAGCCTAATTTTTCAGCCGCCCGGCCGCCGCATGCCAGAATCAGCCGCCGGCAATGAAAAATTTCATTTTCACATTTCACCTGAAACCCTTTGCCTCTGGATGAAATCTGATGGACATTTTTATTTTCCAGTACCTTTACGCCGAGATGTGTCAGCTCAAAACGCAGACAGTCCAGTATGGATGCTGCCTGCATGGAATTTGGATAAACATAGCCGTCATTGGATTTTGGCAATATGCCAAGGTCTTTGAAAAATGCCAGCGTATCTTTTTCGTTAAATTCCTCTAAAACTGCGGAGACCTGAGCCGGTCTCCGGCTGTGATAATATTCCGGTCCCATTTGTTCATTTGTATAGTTGCAGCGGCCATTTCCCGTGGCCAGCAGTTTTTTTCCGATACGGGGCATCCGTTCCAGAATAACCACCTCGGCTCCCTGACGCGCTGCGCAGACAGCGGCCATTATCCCGGATGCACCGCCGCCGATAACAATAATATCTGCTTTCATGAATGACAGAATCCTCTCAACTGATAATCTAATGTATTATTATAGCATATACTATTTCTTTATTGCAATGACTCAGCTGGAATAGTTTTGCAAAAAAACTGTAGAGTTCTGCATCATCCTTGATTTCTTTGCCGGACAGCAATTCACACTGCAAATCAACGGGAAGATCCGAAAGCCGGATATCCGGGTATTCAAAAACGGTTTTCCGGTCACTGTAGTAAACAACAACCCGTCCCTGGCGATAGATCATATAATATTTTTTGAAATTTTCATCCGGGTAATAGGTTTTTCGCAGAACGACCTGTTCGGTCGAATAAGAAACGATGTCAAAGCTGACCAGACCCGCTTCAATGTCTTTTATGGGCATATCGTTGACATAGTCGTTTAAATCTGAAAGCAATTCCTCCCGCTCCAATCCGAGATAAATAGAAGGCATTGGACTTTCAACGATGTTCTTTTCTCCGGTTTTCAGGTTCAGTGTTTCGGTTACCAGACGTGTTTCCGGTAAAATAAAATTTTCCTTTCCTGCCGTAACCGGAATGATTTCCGGCATTTCTTCCACCGGATTTTCGGATAACGGCCAGGCAAAACAGAGATAGCCACCGCCATAAGACATGGCGATCACTAAAATCCATAATAAAAAGCAGATACATTTTCTCTTCATGGTTTCACTCCCCTTTGAGAAAAGTATCTGCTTTTTATTCGATTTTATTCACATATTTTTCCTATAAAAGATGCATACGGTATAAAAGTTTTACAATAACCTCTCCTTTAGGAAATAAATACAATTCTTCCTCTGTAACGCCATGGGTTAAGATCATAACCACAGCATATACAATCACTGCCACAAGAACGGCAATCATTGTCGATATCAGATTGGAATGGATCAGATAAATGCTTCCTTGTACACAAAGAAGGTCACCGCCCCCATAATAGCGGATGCAATGACTGTAGCGCCACACATTTTTACAATATCAAGCTGATAATTAATCAATTTTGCCAGCGAACGCAGATTCAAACACACATACTGAATGAAAATACGATATTGCCGTAAATCAAAGCAAAAATATGTAAATCTGCAAAGGCCAGAAGAACAACGGTAAATACAATATGTATGCCAAGGAAATTCCGCATTAATTACCGGAATACGCATATGGTTGCTGGCCTGTAAAATAGTGGATGTCAGCGTGGACAGAGCATAAAAAACGATGGTTACCGCTCCGATAATGAGCATACGTCCCGGAAGGGTTGTTGTATCCCTGAACAACATCTGCATAATAGGACCGCCCATGACAGCGACACCGACCGCACAGGGAATGGCGATCAGCATCGTCACACGAATGACGAGGTCCATCTGTTCCCGTACCTGTTCATGGCGTTTCAGGGCAATGGCCCCGGCAATTCCGGCATCATTGCGACAGAAAGGGCTGCGGTGATACCCAGAGGCAGGTTGATCAGCAACTGGTATTTGGAACTGTAAATACCATAAAGCGAACTGATAAAGGACGGCTGATAGCCGATCGCCTTTAAAATATTACTGAACAGGGCCGAGTCCAAAAGGCTGCTGATCTGGTAAATCGTTGATGTCAGAACAAGAGGGATAATCGTTCAACCGATCATCCGGTAATTTTGTTCGTCTTCCAGCAGTTTTTTGTCGGGTCCTTTTTGATCCGCCGTGTCAGCTGTGGTCTGTAAGACGAATAGACCAGGTACAGGAACACCAGACTTGATACAGCCCCCATCAGCGTTCCGAGGGTACCTCCCGCAGCGCCGAATGCGGCGCCTCTGGAAATCAATATCGCCGCTGCTGCCACAGAGACTACGGCATTAAAAAGCTGTTCAACGACCTGGGAAAAGGCAGTTGGTGCCATATTTCCAAGGCCCTGGGTATATCCGCGAAAAACACCCATAACAGCACAGACAAACACTGTTGGTGCCAGAACCCTCAGCGCCGGTGCCACTTCCACAATGCCGCCGAACATAAAGATTGAAATCCATCGGGCTCCGACAAATGTAATTAAAGCTAAAGTACCGCTGAGTGCGGCAGCAAAATAATGGAACACCGGAATATCGCCTGTGCATTTTTATATTGATGTCTGGCCACCCGGGCCGCTGTCAGTTTTGAAACAGCCACAGGAACGGCGTTTGTAGACAGAATGACAAGGATCTGGTAAACCTCAAAAGCAAAACCGTAATATCCCATTCCCTCGTTGCCCACAATATTCGTCAATGGTATTCGGTACAGGATACCAATCAAGCGCACAACAATCGATGCCACTGCAAGGATACTCCCCTGGACGATCAGATTTTTTCCGACGCTCTTTTTATTGTTGCCCATAGCACACCTCTTTCATGTTATCATTTTAACCTTTTATTTTGCCTCACAGGCAACGGATAATTCAGAAGGCACTACGGCAAAATAGGACTTTCCGGCATTCAGATATACCGGTGTACCATCTTCGTAGTAATAGGTCGTTCTGTCTGCAGCGCTCTCCCGTTTCCATGTGATTGGATTCACTTTTCCGTCGGTAATAAAAAGACCTTTGCCGCTGCCGATTAACGTATAGTCCTGATGATCCTCATTGCTGATCACACTGCGGTCGGCATACTGGATCACCAGGTTTTTGAACTTAAGCTGTTCGTTATTTTCTGCATCGATATGGGCTTCGCCATACTGATAACGATAATAAAGCCTATCTTCTGTGTTATATTCAAACCATGGCGCACAATCTGTAAACGGCATGGTCACTTTATCTGCGGTGTCGCCGGTTTCCGGCACCGTATCTTCATGATAAAAATTCAGGCGGCCTTTATAGCCTTCCGGATAATCTCTGGTCATGCCTGTGGCTGAAAGTCCGGCAAGAAGGCCGTCTTTCGAAGAAAATACATTATGTGGAGCAACTCTGTCATCGGTGCGGTAGAAAACATCTCCGCTGTAACCGGACAGACCGCTGATGGTCGGATATCCTTCATCAATACGGGCCTTGGCAAAGATGGACTGGCCAAAGTGGGTAAAGATGGCTTTGTTATCCTCTGCAAGGTCCATATAATAGTGGCTGGCGCTGCGGATCGAACCCACTTTGCTCAGATTTTCAAGATCCTGAAATTCGCACATCAGACGGGTGATTCCGTATTCAACAAGACATTCATAAACAACTTCTGCCTGACTGATGCCGCTCTGAGGAAGGGCTTCCTGAATATTATTAATCATAATTGCATAAGGACGCTGGCTTCCAACAGCTGTATCCACAACCTCGCCTGTCAGATAGCTGTACATTTCCCCTCTTCCAGAGAATTTTCCGTTTCTTTGACAGTAGCGGCTTCCGTCTGGGTTTCCGCCGGAGTTTCTGTTGGTGTTTCTGTATTCTCTTTGCTGCCACAGGCTGTAAGGCCAAGAAGCATTGATAGTGTCAATAAACCTGCAATCCATCTTTTTTTCATATGTAGTTCTCCTTTTCCATGTATTTAACGATATAATTTCAGCTTTTCAAGAATATCTGACTGTTTTTGTTCCATATCCAGCCGTTCATCTTCCGCCATATGATCATAGCCGAAAAGATGCAGCATACTGTGGGCTACAAGAAATCCAAGCTCACGTTCTCTGGAATGGCCATAGGCTTCCGCCTGTTCGATAACTTTTTCCACGGAAATAATAATATCCCCCAGCAGAAGCTCGCCCGAATCGGATCAAAACAATCTTCCGGTGCCATAGATTCCACCACCGAAAAGTCTCCCGGCCTTTCATAGTCAATCATCGGAAACGACAAAACATCCGTCGGCTTTTCCAGATTCCGGTAATCCGCGTTAATGGCCGCAATGGAAGGATTATCTGTAAGAATGACATTGACATCCGCCGCATAAGGGCAGTCATGTTCCTCAAGGGCAGTGTCAATAACGTCGAGGATGATTTTTCTGCATCAATTCCAAGAGAAAGTTCCGTTTCATATTCTATATGAACTGCCATTATTTATCAACTCCTTTTCGTTTTTTTGTCCGTGAAACCCGCTGAGCCCTCTGCTCATAGTCATCGTAAGCCTTTACGATCTTCTGCACCAGAGGATGGCGTACCACGTCTTTATTGGAAAGCATGCTGATACCGATGCCCTCAATGTTTTTACAACTTTTAATGCGACATCCAGACCGGAGCTCTGGCCGGAGGGCAAATCCTTCTGGCTTAAATCGCCGGTGATAATGACCTTGGATCCAAAACCAACACGGGTCAGAAACATTTTCATCTGGGCCGGTGTGGTATTCTGGGCTTCGTCCAGAACAATAAAGGCGTTATCAAGGGTGCGGCCACGCATATAAGCCAGCGGCGCTACTTCGATCAGGCCTTTTCCATATTCCGAAGGTAAGCTTCAGCCCCCATAATTTCGTAAAGGGCATCATAGAGGGGTCTTAAATAAGGATCGATCTTTGCTCTGTAAATCTCCCGGAAGGAATCCGAGCTTTTCCCCGGCTTCAATCGCCGGACGGGTTAAAATGATCCGGTTGACTTCATTGTTTTTAAAGGCTGTGATGGCCATCGCCATCGCCAGATAGGTTTTTCCGGTTCCGGCCGGACCAATGCCAAAGACGATCATTTTATTACGAATCTGATCGACATAGGATTTTTGTCCGAGAGTTTTCGGTTTGATCGGTTTTCCATTAATCGTATGACAGATCATATCCTCTGTCAGGGTAACAATGGAGGATGTTTCATCGTCAAATGAAAGGGAAAGCGCATAATTGACATTCTGCTCGCTGATGACTTCCCCCTTTCCGGACAGGGCAAGTAAGCTTTCGAATACACCTTTGGCCTTTTCCACATTTCGTGGATCGCCGATAAGCTTCATCAGATTATCCCGGATGATAACGGTGACATTCAGAGTGCGTTCAATTTTTTTATATAGACGTCATACTGTCCAAAGATATTCCGCACATGTTCTGCCGGAATATCAAGTATCGTTTCTGTTATACTCATGTGTCTCTCCAATCTCTTCATTTTGAATGACCTGAGGCAGAATATCCACACCTTCACCCAGGGGTTCAATAAGGAGAAAATTTCCTTTTGCCTCCACCCGGTCATCATACATTAATATTTTAACATTATTTTCAAGAATTTGTACCCCTTTTTCCTCAAATTTTCGAATTTTATCGGACAATTCATCTTCAGCCCTTGTTTTTAACTGGGAAGCTGCTGTCAGTGAAGGAACTTTGGTATAGGGGCGGAAAATATCTTTTTGAATATAAATTCGGGCCAGAATTTCCGGATTTCCGTCAAATGATCATAGGATACCGGATTTTCACCGTCATAAGGATTTTTTCCAAATGAAAACCGGTGATTTCCGAAGGAAATGGTGATTTTTGTAACGCCCGTCCGTAATTCCGGCTTTCCTGCAGAAATGGATATGCCTGATGGTAATTTTCCGTAACTTTTGCCCATATATCCCCATCGGCACCGACAGGAATGACCTCGCCAATTTCCTGAGCATCATTTAAAATTCCCATAACTCCGTCAATGATCAATTCACCCTTTTTACCTGATCCCCACATGAACCTTCGGTACGCCGCTCCGTGTCACCATAGAAACAATCTGCCCGTCTTTGGAGGCACATATGTATCTCGGCTTTGTTTTTTCTTTGGATGCGGCATCGTATTTTACCATTTCCTCCAGATTTACAATGAGAGAGGTCCCCTCTTTTCTTACAGAAACCCAGGAAATATCCGGAAAAGTCAGTCGCAGGTTTTCCTCAAGAACCGGATTTGCAACATCCTTTTTCCAGGATCCAATATGGATATTTTCGGCTTCCGCCAGATATTTTTCCAGCCGTTCATCCGTATAATAGGAATTTCCGTAAAATTCTATTTTCCATATATGGGCAGAAAGGAAGCAAAGAAGGGAAACACAGCCGGCCAATCCGATCCACAGCCCTTTTCTGCGCTGCAAAAAGCGATAAAAAAGCCAGACCGCAGCGCCGGTCTATCCTTACCGGACTCTGGTTTTTTGACAAAAGGACGTATTTTTCGAAAATCATCCAAATATATACAGCACTGGCAGACGCCTTCTGAATAGGACATATCCCAGCACTCGATTCCCTGATAACGGCACAGATTAAAAAAAACGTTCCATATCCCCGCCTTTTAAACGGCATTTCAGAAAACCCCGAATCCATCGGAAAATCCATTCCATTCACGGCACCGACCTTTCATCCACCCTGATAAGTCATCGAAATAATATGTCCCCGGATACATATCTCATCTTCATTAAAATATCCGATATTCAAATGGTCACCGGAAATGACCAGCCTCTGATTTTTAGAAGGAGTACCATTTCCTCCGGACTGTAATGAAGAATTTTTTGTAATTCTGTATTTTCAGCTCTTTCTGTCCCAGAGCATAAAGAACCGGTGTATCCCGGGCGATTTCTCCGGGGATGATCGATTGTCCGTAAGCCAATCCTTTAACAAAATGACTCTCCTTTTTTTCTACATCCTATGCTTGCAGAGGTTTTTCTATGACTTTGCAGGCAACGAAAAAAAGCTATAACATATGTTATAGCTTTTTATATCCAAGCATCCGAAGATTATTTATATTTGCGCTTTCTAGCTGCCTCTGACTTTCTTCTTACGTCTAACACTTGGTTTTTCGTAATGCTCTCTTTTACGAATCTCCTGCTGAATACCAGCCTTTGCACAGTTTCTTTTGAATCTGCGTAAAGCGCTGTCCAGGCTTTCGTTATCTTTAACGATTACGTTTGACATAGCTCACACCTAACCTCCCTCCAGTTGTGTATTGTGCTAATACAACTGTGGGTATATTTTTCACATAGCACTATTAGTAGTATAGCATATATTCCGAATTCGTCAACTAAAATTTTTAAAAATTCACGACATATCTGCCATCGGAATATTCTCCCGTTAAACCGGTGTCTTCAATTAACCCCGGAATGATCTCGTCACAGGCGGAACGGATCCGTTCCATAACCGTATCATCAGCAACATCTGAAAATGCGGATTCATTTTCCCGGACCTCTGCCGCCGGAAGAACAAAGACATCCTCTTCCGTATATGTAATACAGGTCGGGGTCAGGCGAAAGCCGCTAATTTGAGGCTTTTTATTTCCATCTTTATGAATGATCACATCAAAAACAGCACTGATATCATTATCTACACCGGCACTGCCATAGGTTTCACTTCGAGAAAGGTTCCCAGAGAATAAATGGCAATGCCCTTTTGGAAGTACCATCACTATCCTTCAGGTCACGGACTTCCACCGGCTGAAGGGCATAGGGTTCCGTACCGATAACGATATCGGCCCCTGCTTCAAAAAGGGCGTCAAAGAGGGCCTTCTGTTGCTCGTCCGGACTCGTACTATATACATCGCCCGCATAGACCATGGCGGTCACAAATTCTGCCCCGTTTTTTTTGGCTGACTTAATATCCTCGCACATTTGCTGTATCTTACTCTCGTCGTAATTATCCAGCGTATTTACAGCATAAGCGTCCTCTGTATTTAATTCTATATTCAGGTCATTCGTATAGGCCACATACCCGATTTTCAAGCCTCCCACAGAGACAATCCGGTATCTTTCGTCCGTTGAGGTTTTATGGGTTCCCACACTCTTGATGTCGGCCGTTTCCAGATAGTCCAGCGTAGCGTTTACACCATCGATTCCAAAATCTCCCGAGTGTTCATTTGCTGTCTGCACGAGAGAGATTCCTGCGGCCTTTATATTTTCGGCTGCAATTTCCGGAATATTATAAAGGAATCCCGCAGTTCCATACTGATCGAATACACTGGCATAATTTTCATCCGGTCCGGCAAGGACCGCTTCCAGATTTGCCGCTGTAAAATCCGAAGCTTTTAAATAACGGTTGATGTATTTGAAGCTGTTTGTAAAATCAAAGCTCTCAGAGGTCGAATCATAATAGCGTTCCAGCTGGTCGCTCTCAAAAAGTAATGTCCCCGACAAAAGACAGGCAAATATCCTGAATGCCTGAGGAAGCCATCTGATTATTTATCTGATTTTCCAATGACAGACTGTCCATCGTCACCCTGTCATTGGAAGTCAATTTACTGTTTCCCGAACTGATTTCATCGGCATATTTACCGACAGCTTCTCCGGCGTAGAAATCGGCGAGTATATAGAAGCCAATGAAGAAAACTGCACATGCAACAACATAAAGAAGCCGTTTCACATCTTTCATATATGTTTTCCTTCTCTCTTATCCTCACGACTAGTGGATACTGTTTTTCAAGAGCAGCTTTTGCTTCTTCTAAGGCCTTGTCAATACCTTCCGGATTTTTACCGCCGGCCTGGGCCATATTCGGCCGTCCGCCGCCGCCGCCGCCAACAAGTGCGGCAATGGCTTTAATGAGATTTCCGGAATGGGCGCCTTTGGCCATTGCACCATCGGTGGCGGTGGCAATGAGATTCACCTTGCCCTCGGCTGCAGAAGCCAAAACAACGACACCTTCACCGAGCTTATCCTTTAACTGGTCACCCAGGTTACGAAGTCCGTTCATATCCATATTGGTGATCTTTCAGAGTCAGGAGTTTTACTCCAGCCACTTCGATGACCTGATCCATCACATCTCCCATGGCGTCTTTTGCCATCTGATTTTTCAGTTTTTCATTTTCCCGGTTGAGTTCCTTGATTTCATCATGAAGGCCTTCAATCCGTTTTGTCAGCTGGGCAGGTTCACATTTCGCTGCAGCTGCCGCTGCCGCCAGTGTTTCTTCCATACGGCTGTAGTATTCAAGAACACCCTGGCCGGTTAATGCTTCGATACGTCTGACACCGGCAGCTACACCTGTTTCGGAAATAATTTTAAACAGTGCAATATTTGCCGTATTGGCAACATGGGTACCGCCACAGAGCTCTTTGGAAAAATCACCCATGGATACAACCCGGACTTTATCGCCGTATTTTTCACCAAAAGGGCCATCGCTCCGGTTTTTCTCGCATCTTCGATATCCATGACCTTTGTAAGAACCGGAAGGCCTGCGTTGATTTCTTCGTTCACAATCGCCTCGACCTGTCTGATTTCATCGGCAGTCATGGCAGAAAAATGTGTAAAGTCAAAACGGAGATGTTTATCATTATTGCTGGAACCTGCCTGTTCGACATGATTTCCAAGAACCGTTTTTAATGCTTTCTGAAGTAAATGGGTCGCACTGTGGTTTTTGCATGTTGCTGTACGTTTGGCTTCATCCACATGCAGAGTTACGGTATCCCCTGTTTTAAACATACCGTTGGTCACAGTGCCGACATGGCCGATTTTTCCACCCTGAAGCTTAATTGTATCCTTCACAGTAAAGGAATTGTTTCCGATGGCAATGATGCCATGATCCCCTTCCTGACCGCCGCTGGTTGCATAAAACGGTGTCTGTTCTGTAAAGATAGTTCCGTTCTGCCCGTCAACAAGGGCTTCGACAATCTCATTTTCGGTTGTCATAACGGTTATCTGAGATTCACAGGAAAAGCAGTCATAGCCGACAAATTCGGAAGTGATCGCCGTATCAATGGACTGATATACGGTCACATCAGCGCCCATATAGTTGGTTGTTTTGCGGGCTTTACGGGCCTTTTCCTTCTGTTCGTTCATGGCAGCGGCAAAGCCGTCCTCATCAATAGAAATACCGTCTTCTTCCAGAATTTCCGCGGTCAGATCCACAGGAAATCCGTAGGTATCATACAATTTGAAAGCATCTGCACCGGAAAGAACCTTTTCACCCTTTTCAAGAAGCGTTTCTTTCATTTCTGCAAGAATATTCAGCCCCTGATCGATGGTTTTATTAAATTTTTCTTCTTCTTCCGCAAGTACCCGGGTGATAAATTCCTGCCGTTCTGTCAGTTCCGGATAGCCGCCCTTGGAAACTTCAACGACTTTTTACTCAGATCCGAGAGGAAATTGCCTTTAATGCCGAGAAGACGTCCGTGTCTGGCTGCCCGGCGGAGAAGTCTTCGCAGAACATAGCCACGGCCTTCATTGGAAGGCATAATACCGTCAGATACCATAAAGGTCACTGAACGGATATGATCCGTAATCAGACGGATAGATACGTCCTTTCCCCATCCTCTTTATAGTTACATCCTGCAAGACGGCAGATCTCATCTCTCAGCGCTTTTAATGTATCCACATCGAAAATGGAATCAACATCCTGAACAACGGAGGCCAGACGTTCCAGTCCCATACCGGTATCAATATTCTTATGTTCCAGTGTGGTGTAGTTTCCATGACCGTCATTATTGAACTGGGTAAAAACGTTGTTCCATACTTCCATGTAACGGTCGCAGTCGCAGCCTACCGTACATCCGGGCTTACCGCAGCCGTATTTTTCGCCACGGTCATAGTAGATCTCAGAGCAGGGACCGCAGGGGCCTGAGCCATGCTCCCAGAAGTTGTCTTCCTTACCAAAGCGGAAAATACGGTCTTCTGAAATGCCGATTTCCTTATTCCAGATTTCAAAAAGCCTCATCGTCTTCCTCATAAATGGACGGATAAAGGCGGTCTTCTTCCAGACCGACAACCTTTGTCAGAAACTCCCAGCTCCATGCAATCGCTTCATGCTTGAAATAGTCGCCGAAAGAAAAGTTTCCGAGCATTTCGAAAAAGGTACCGTGACGTGCGGTTTTACCGATATTTTCGATATCACCGGTACGGATACACTTCTGGCATGTGGTCACCCGGTAACGCGGTGGAATTTCCTGCCGTGTAAAATAGGGTTTTAACGGCGCCATACCCGAGTTGATCAATAATAAACTGTTGTCATTATGGGGAATTAAAGAAAAACTATTCATTTTCAAATGTTCTTTGCTTTCGAAGAATTCAAGGAACATTGTTCTCAATTCATTCAAACCATACTGTTTTCTCACTTTTTCAGCCTCCTGTATATTTAACATTTTTTTATTCACAAAAAGAAAACCAGCAAAGCAAAAATGTTCTGCCAGTTTTCTATTATAAAATTATTTGGATTCTTTGTAAATACTATTTCAAGGTTTTCTTGTCTTCCTTCCTGAAAATGCCGGAAAAGATGTTTCTGTCAATGGCGCTCAGACAGTTCCCGGGTAATTTCTTTCCAGGTAACATCCCGTTCTGCCATAAGTACCATCATGTGATAAAGAAAATCACAGATTTCATATTTCAGTTCATCGCTGTCCGGATTTTTTGCGGCAATAACAATTTCCGTCGCCTCTTCACCGACCTTTTCAGAATCTTATCAATGCCTTTATCAAAAAGATAATTGGTATAGGAACCATCCTGTGGATGTTCCTTACGCTCCAGGATCGTTCCCATAACCTGGTCAAAAATCGTCATCGGATTTACCGGATTATAATCTTTGGTCGTAAGATTTGTAAAGAAACAGCTTTCATTTCCTGTATGGCAGGCCGCTCCGATCTGAACCACCTTTGCAAGGATCGTATCTTTATCACAATCGATGTCCAGAGAACGCACATACTGATAATGACCGGAAGTGTCGCCTTTTTTCCAGAGCTCCTGACGGCTTCTGCTCCAGTAGGTCATCCGGCCGCTGCGAATCGTTTCGTTAAAAGCCTCTTCATTCATATAAGCGACCATCAGTACTTTTCCGGTTTTATATTCCTGGGTAACGACCGGAATAAGACCGTCACTGTTCAGCTTGAATTCACTGAAAGGAATCGTACTCTCAAAGCGGTTCGTGACAATATTGTACCCGGCAAGGTCGTTCTTTAATCCCATCAGATTAAAATTCTTATCACTGAAATGTTCCGATACACCCCCTGAACATCTTCTTTTTTCAGGATATCTGCAATACCCTCTGCCGTATTGACGACAGTGACCGGAAACACCGGCATATGATACAGCATAAATGCTGACAGATCACTGACTGCCGCAATACAGGCGCCGGCGCCATTTTCTTTAATGGCATCCACCAGAGCATTGTTGACGGACTGGGTTTCCGGTATCCAGGCCAGGATTTTTTCCTTTCCGAATCTTGCGGAGACTTCCTCCATTAAATGAAAATCCTCTCTGGAAACCACATCCATAGCCACGTGGGATGCCCCGGCATAAAGAATTTTTTTAACATCTTCAAGTCTCTGATAGTGACGCTGTACCGTCAGAGATATGTCCGACCGGTCACAAACGGACTTAATCAGTTTGATGATAAATTCTTCACCGACAGTATTGGATTCTTCAATCAGCAGTACACCATCGGCTCCGATGTTGTCCATCTGGAGAATATCCTCCGGATCGATATTCCGGTCTTTTAATCGAATGCATGGAATTATCTGTTTATATTTCACCCTGTCCACCTCGTTCATACATAATTACAGCTTCTTCAAGTTTAATTTTATTTGTATATAATGCAGCGCCAATCATTATGCCGTTGACGCCAATTGATTTCATCTGTTTTAGATCATTTAAGGATGCAATACCGCCGGAATAAATAATATCCAGATTGGTTTTATCGATCATTACCTGAGTATTTTCAATATCCGGTCCCTTCACCCGGTTGGCACATACCACATCGGTATAGACAATCGTCTCCACCCCTAAGCGCTCAAGCTGCTGAGCCAGAGTCAGCGGATTGAAATTACGGATTCTCCCCGGACCTTCCGCATTGATCATTCCTTTATCTGCGTCAATGCCCACAATGATCCGATCCGGGCCGAAGATCTGAAGGGCCTCTTTCAGAAAATTTGGATTTCGAATGGCCTCAGTGCTGATGATCACCCGGGATACACCCATATTTAAAAAACTGTCAATGTCTTTAATGTTTCTCAGGCCGCCGCCGTACTGAACCGGAATTTTCACAACATCCAAAATATTTTTCAATGTTTCTTCATTGACCGGATATCCCATGGCTACGGCATCCAGATCAATGATATGAAGGTAAGTCGCACCCATTTCCTGCCAGTGCAGAGCCAGTTTTACCGGATCCAGTGTCATAATACTGTTCCTCATATAATGTACGTCATTTGGGTTTACGGATTTTCCGTCAGAAATATGAATACCTGCATATAATTGCATAAAACCACCTTCTTTGTCTAGAGAGCACCTTTTGTCGATAATACGTCCTGAATGCGCGGGTCATAAGATACAGCCTCATCAAGGGCTTTTGCAAAGGCTTTAAAAGCCGCTTCAATGATGTGATGGTTGTTTTTCCATCCAGAAGCTTTAAATGAAGATTCATGCCGCAGCTATAAGAAACGGCGTAAAAGAATTCGTGAACCATCTCTGTATCCATGGCTCCGACCCGGTCCACTGTAAGGGGTAAATTAAAACCAAGATAGGGCCTTCCCGACAGATCCAGAGAAGCCAGCACCAGTGTTTCATCCATCGGAAGTATAAAGTAACCAAAACGTTTGATTCCTTTTTTTATCTCCCAAAGCCTGTTTGATCGCTTCTCCGAGGACAATTCCCGTATCTTCAATGGTGTGATGGCTGTCCACATCTAAATCGCCCCGGACCTTTACTGACAGATCGAAGAGACCGTGCCGTGCAAAGCTGTGAAGCATGTGGTCAAAAAACCAATCCCTGTATCTGCCCTGCATTCTCCCGTACCGTCCAGGCAAATCTGTATTTCAATCTGAGTTTCTCCAGTGACTCTGGAGACTGTTGCTTTGCGGATATCCATCCGTTTTTCCCCCTTTGTGTATGGTTATTTCTGTTCAAAACGAACTCTGATGGAATTGGCATGGGCCGTCAGAGATTCGGATTCAGCGAACTTAATGATGTCGTCTTTTACCGGCTCCAGAGCCTGTCTGGAATAGTAAATAATACTGGATTTTTTAATAAAATCGTCCACACTGAGCGGTGAGAAAAATTTTGCTGTGCCGTTGGTCGGCAATACATGGTTCGGTCCGGCAAAATAATCCCCAGAGGCTCCGAACTGTATTCTCCAAGGAAAATGGCACCGGCATTTTTAATCTGAGTCATCACTTCAAATGGATTTTTTTGTAACAATTTCCAGATGTTCCGAAGCAATTTCATTGGCAATGTCCACGGCCTGGTTTAAGTCCTCGGCAATAAGAATATAACCGTAATTTTCAAGAGATTTTTCAAGAATGGATTTTCTCGAAAGCACCTTTACAAAGCCGTCCACTTCTTCTGAAACCGCATCCGCCAGCGCTTCACTGGTCGTTACAAGAATGGCAGAAGCCAGTTCATCATGCTCTGCCTGGGACAACAGGTCCGCAGCCACGTAACGCGGATTGGCTGTTTCATCGGCGATGACCAGAATCTCACTCGGTCCGGCAATAGAATCAATACTTACATAACCATAAACGGCTTTTTAGCCAGAGCTACGAAGATATTTCCCGGTCCGACAATTTTGTCCACCTTCGGAATGGATTCTGTTCCAAAGGCCAGAGCGGCTACCGCCTGAGCACCGCCAACTTTATAAATGGCATCGGCGCCGGCTTCATGGGCAGCTACCAATGTTCCTGGGTTTACCTTTCCGTCCTTTCCCGGCGGCGTCACCATTACAATTTCCTCAACACCGGCCACCTTTGCCGGAAGAATATTCATCAGCACAGAGGATGGATACGCAGCCTTTCCTCCAGGTACATAAACGCCCACCCGGGTCAGGGGTGTGACCTTCTGTCCGAGGATTGTCCCGTTTGGCTGGGAATCAAACCAGCTGTACTGCTTCTGTTTTTCGTGGTAAGTTCGTATATTGACAATCGCTTTACGGATAACGTCCAGAATATCCTCTGAAACCTCTGCGTAGGCCGCATTGATTTCCTCCTGGGTAACCCGGATATTTCCGGCGTTCATTTCAGCGCCGTCAAACTGTTTGGTATAATGAAACAGGGCCGTGTCGCCGTCCTTTTTACACGTTCGACAATGGTATCCACAGTTTCCGTATATTGTCCGTAATTATTCGGACTCCGTTTCAGTAAATTATCTAAAAGTCCGTCAATAGCGTCCTTGGTTAATTTGATTTTTTTCATATTCATCTCTCCGGTCTTTTATTTTAATATACCAGATTTCACAAAGAATGTAAAATAGGTTAATTTTTTCACAGTACTTTTTTAAATCATTTAAAATTTTTGTAATCCGCTCATTTTCCATCTTCATACTTACCTGATTGACAACAACCCTTGCGGACAGCGGACAAATTTCTTCAAGAACCATTAAACCGTTCTCTTTCAGAGTTGTTCCTGTTTCAACGATATCAACAATGACTTCTGAAAGTCCGACAATCGGCGCCAGCTCGACGGAGCCGTGCAGTTTAATGATTTCCACAGTCTGATGTTTGATATTGTTAAAATAGTCTTTTGCAATATTCGGATATTTGGATGCTACGCGAATGAGCTGCTGATGCTGTAAAAGCTCCCGGGCGCTTTCCGGTCCGCAGACACACATACGGCATTTTCCAAAGCCGAGATCCATCACTTCATAAAGCTTACGGCCTTCTTCAAGAATCGTATCCTTACCGACAACTCCAATGTCCGCTGCACCGTATTCCACATAGGTTGGCACATCGGAGGCCTTGGACAAAAACATTTTTATCTTCAGGTCTTCGTTGACAAAAATCAGTTTCCGGGTATCCGGATCCTTCATTTCTTCCATTTCAATACCGATCTGTTCCAGATAGGTCAGGGTCTTTTTTGCCAGACGGCCTTTTGCCAGAGCAAAGGTTAAATACCTCATGGCTTCACCTCCAAAACTTTCACTTCACCGGCGTTATCAAAATAAATGATTTCTTTAATTCCAAAACGCCGGGCATAATCCTTATATTGTTCCAGATCCGTTCCGGATTTCATCGGGTTCATCTGGACACTGATGCCCTCCTTACGTAAAGACTCCGCTTTTTAAAAGCGTCAGGAAACATGGCATCGCCATAAAGGATCATTGTCACAGAAACGTCTTCTTCCACCTCGATTTTCTGACGGCTCAGGGCGTTCAGAAGCTCATCCACAACAACGGCAAGACCAACGGATGCCGCTTCCTTTCCGAATTTCTGGAGCAGCGTATCGTAACGTCCGCCTTTAACAACCGCATCTCCGGTGCCGTAGGTATAGCCACGGAAAATAACGCCGGTATAATAATCATACTGGGTCAGCATTCCGAGATCAAATGTGACATATTTCTGAAGTCCGTAAACGCCGATCAGATCATAGAGCCGCTCCAGGCGGGTGATGGCACTGAGGGCTTTTTTCATTTGAAGTCAGACGTTTGGCCTCTTTTAAAATTTCCTGGGAACCGAAAAGCTTCGGAAGCCGGATCAGGGCCGGATTATCCGTCATAGCTTCCACACCAAAATAGTTTTTATTTTCAATAAGCTCACGGAGTGTCTGCTCTGTCTCCTCGTTCATCCCACATTCTTCAATAAGGCCTTTAAAAAAATCCCACATGGCCCACATCAATCTGAAACTCTGTCAGTCCGGCAACCCGAAGAAGGTGGACAGCCAGCGCGATCATTTCCGCATCCGCATGGATGCTTTCGTCACCGATCAATTCGGCACCCATCTGGGTAGACTCTTTCATGCGCCCCTGAAGGCTTGAATTATTAATAAAAATATTTCCGGTATAAGAAAACGCATGGAAAAAATTTTCTTCATGAAAATATTTACTCACAGCTCTGGCAATCGACGGTGTGATATCCGGTCTCAAAACCAGGGTATTACCCTCCCGGTCAAAAAAAAATTTGTACATCTGATTGGAAGGCAGGGAGCCCTTGTCCTGGTTAAAATATCGAAAAATTCAAAGGTCGGTGTCTGGATATCCCGGTAACCATAGGATTTCAGCACCCCTTTCATCCGTTCTGACAGCTTGTTTTTTCTGGCACATTCGCCATTATAAATATCCCGGACCCCTTCCGGTGTATGTATAAGTCTCTCTTTCATCTTAAATCTCCATTTTCTGCCCAAACACTTTATTAAGTTAACGTGGTATCGAACTAATACAAAATTTATTTTATTATAGCACTAAACGAACCTTTGTCAAGGTCTCTGATCCAAATCCCGCTGGATGGCAGGAAGGTAGTTTAAATAGTATCCGGTACATTTGATTTCAAATGCCGTATCCAGCTCTTCGATATGAAAGCTTTTTTAGCGTGTCCGGTTTTGGAACGGTTCCAAAATCTGCCAGCCGGTCAAAGGGCAGATAAAAATACCTGCCCTCTCCGGAAAAATAAATCAGTAAAAAGGCAACGCCTCCCCTGATCTTCAAAATCCTGCATAAACAAAATCTGATGTTCGTGAATATTCTGAATCGGAAAGGTCCTAGAACGGCACTCTTTGGCATCAAAGCATACCGGCACTCCCTGAACCGTGCCAATATAATCCACGGTGCTTCGCTGGTCAAAATAAGCCAGTGTGATATGCCGCGTTGTTTGATCGATTTGAATCGGCTTGATCGGCGTCGGAATCTTCTGGATCAGAGCCAGCTTTTTCTCACGGTATTTTTCGTTGGTCAGATTAATCAATTCCTCCAGTTCGGATCCCCGGAGGCCTCTGGAATTCCAAGTTGCCATCGTTATCTCTCCATTAAATTTTTTCTTACAATTTCTGCATTTTTCTGAAGCTGTTTTTTTTCCGCGCCAGGCCGCTGCAGTTCTCTGATAGACCCGACGGAACTGACTGTTGCTCATTCCGAGGAGTTCTTCCAAATCCACTTCCATACCGGTTTCATATCCCAGGGGTATCGGCGGGTTTAAGGGGCAAACCTTTTGACACATATCGCAGCCGTAAATTTGCAGGCCCATGCTCCGTTCTTCCTCCGGTGTCAGCCCTTCTTTTTTCTGGGTCAGATAAGAAATGCAGCGATAGCTGTTCATTCCTTCCGGCGTAATGGCCTGTCCCGGACAAAACCGTTCACAGGCCCTGCATGTCCGGCATCTTTCGAACCATAAATCCTCACTGTCTCTCCGCGGGGGTATGGCAAAAAAATTCCGGACTCCGGTCTGTGAGTATCAGACCGATATAACATCGGGAGCCAAATTTTCTGGAATAAAAAGGCCGTTGCGCATCAGACGTCCGAGGCCTGCACGAATGGCCACATGCTTTTCTGAAAAAGGGGAATTATCGACATAGGCCCTGTATGTTCCTTCCGGATCTTCCGACATCAGAGCCTCCAGAAAACGGTTCAGTTTTCCCTGTACGATCCGGTGATAATCTTCACCGCAGGCTGCCGGAGAAATATTTCCGTAAAACCCTTCTCTTTTTTTATAAGTCCAGGGAACATAATGTTCCAGAATCACAATAAATCCTGCAGCGCCTGCCATTGTTTCCTCCGGATATACCCGTTTTCGGATATCGGTATCCGTAAAGGGCGGAAGAATCCCGAGCTCCATATCCTTTTTCAGAAGCCTTTCAACCTCAAAAAAGGTTCAGCGCCACAGGCTGCCAGATCATCAATATTTAGTTTTTCTGCAAGTCCGTATAAATCGACCACAGATTTTCCCCCTTAAGTATCTTTTCGAATTCCGGCCATACCGGAGCCGTCAGTGTTTTTCCGTCGACAACCATTTGCCAGGAATGGAGAAGCTGGTGCTTCAGCCGGTATTGGCGCCGGAAAAGGTCATTGACCTTCTCTGTGCCGTATTTGCCATCACCGACAATCCCGTGACCTGCCGATGCCAGATGGGCCCGAATCTGATGGGTCCGCCCGGTAATCAGTGCCACCTTCAGGAGTGTGTACCTGCCGTTATGCCCGATGGGCTCATAGCGGGTTTCTATCCGGTGGCTGCCGCCAATTTCTTTTCAGAAATTTCCACCCGGTTGGTTTCCGTGTCCTTTACAAGATATCCCCGGATATGAGCGGATTCTTTAAGGATACCTTCCACCAGACAAAGATAATACTTCTCGGCCGTCCGTTCTTTTAAAACCCGGGACATATGCTGAAGTCCTATGAGACTTTTTCCGACGATCAGCAAACCGCTTGTATTCCGGTCCAGACGGTGACATACCGAAGGACGGAATACTTCCAGAGATTTTTCGGTGACAATGCCTTTCTCCAGAAGATAACTGATCGCTTCTTCGTTTACAGAAATATCCTCCGGTGCCGCCTTCTGGGATAAAATACCCGACGGTTTATTGACTGCCAGAATATCCTGATCTTCATAAACAATTTTAAAATGCTGTTCAACCCTCTGAAAGCTCCGGCTTTCACGGAATTTTTCAATGGTGTCCTCGGACAGCCAGAAAGTGACTTCATCTCCCACAGCTGTTTTTTCAGAGCCATCGCATTTTTTATGATTTAACGTAATATTTTTCTTACGAAGCATTTTATAGACAAAGCTTTTTTGGCGCCTGATTCAGATATTTAAAAACCAGCTTGTCCAAACGCTGTCCTGCTTCATTTGGTGTTACAATAAATTTCTGCATAAATACCTCTGTTCGCTACATGGAAACGGCTTTCAGCCGTTCTGAAATACAGTGAATTTCCCTGGCTTTGACGGTTCATTGGCCGCCAGCATCATGATCATTTCCTCAAATTCCTGAAATGCTTCATGAACCACCGGGCGTTTATAAGAATTTTCCGCTGAAAGAATCTCTGACAGACAGGCTTCGATCCCGTCAATGGATGTTCTCTGTTTCGGTGCATAGCCATAAATATTGCCATTGCAGAGGACGGCCATATTTAAAACCATATGTCCTGTTTCACAGGCAACAACCATATCCGCCAGAAGAATCAGCCAATCCTTTCCGTGAACCAGTGTTTCAATCGTTTCATATTCTTCTTTATTTCCGCTGTGAAATTTCAACATGGATATATATTGAACAACCTCCCGGGCAGCCGGAAGAACCATAACGATCCCGCCAATGGTAAAGGCGTTGTACCGGCTGTGAAATACCAGCTCCGGAATTCCGATGAAGGCGGCAATAAACAGCGCCCACAGAAGAATCGTCTTCAATTTTTTCTTTTCCACTGTTCAATATATCCCCAGCTTCCTTTTTCCATTTTAACACCCTATTTCTTTTTTTTCTTTTGTGTACATTTCGAATGGTTTTTTCTTTACCGGTTTCTTTTCCACCGGCTTCGTATGTTCGCCGCGTTTCGGACGAATCAGACATTTTTATCAAAACCGATCAGATCTGTCCGATGGGCCGTTTCCAAAGCCTCCCGGACAAGCTCATAATTTTTCGGATTCCGGTACTGGATTAAAGCCCGCTGCATAGCCTTCTCATGCGGATTTCTCGGCACATAAACCGGTTCCATTGTCCGCGGATCCAGCCCGGTATAATACATACATGTTGAAAGTGTTGACGGTGTGGGATAAAAATCCTGTACCTGTTCTGGCATATAGCCTAAATCTCTCAGATATTCCGCCAGAGCAATGGCTTCTTTCATCGTAGAACCCGGATGGGAAGACATGAGGTAAGGCACGAGGAACTGTTTCTTTCCAAGCTTTTCGTTCATCAGCTTATAGTCCCGGACAAATTTCTGATAAACCCGGTTGGACGGCTTGCCCATACGTTTTAAAACCGGATCGCCACATGTTCCGGAGCCACCTTTAGCTGACCGCTGACATGATATTCACAGAGTTCCTTCAGAAAAGTCGGATCCGGATCCGCATTCACATAGTCGAAACGAATTCCCGAACGGATAAACACTTTTTTATTCCCGGAATGTCCCGGAGTTTTCGAAGCAGGGACAGATAATCCTTATGATCCACATGAAGATTTTTACAGGGTTCCGGGAAAAGGCACTGTTTATGTTTACATACGCCCTGGGTCAGCTGTTTCTGGCAGGAGGGATGACGGAAATTGGCCGTAGGCCCTCCAACATCATGAATATATCCTTTAAAATCCGGCTCCCATGTAAAAGCCTTTGCTTCATTGATAATTGATTCGTGGCTTCGGGTCTGGATAATCCGTCCCTGATGAAATGTCAGCGCACAGAAACTGCATCCGCCAAAACATCCCCTGTTACTCACAAGACTGAATTTTACTTCTTCGATCGCAGGCACCCCGCCCTGTGTATCGTAGGAAGGATGATAGGTCCGCATATAATTCAGCCCATAGACCCGGTCCATTTCTGCCATTGTCAGCGGTTTTGCCGCCGGGTTCTGGACCACATAGAGATGTTCTCCATAAGGCTCCACCATCCGGCGCCCGCTGAAAGGATCTGTATTTATATATTGGGTATAAAAACTTTCCGCATATTTACGTTTATCTTTTGTAAGGGCCTCAAAAGACGGAAGGATTTCTGCATCGTAGACCGAATCCAGAGATTTTGTTTTATAAACAGAACCGGAAATAAATGTAATATCCTTAATATCCAGACCGCTGTTTAAGGCATCCGCCATTTCCACAATGGAACGCTCACCCATACCGTACAAAAGCAAATCCGCTCCCGAATCCAGAAGAATGGAGCGTTTGAGTGTATCGCTCCAGTAATCATAGTGGGCCAGACGGCGCAGACTCGCTTCAATGCCGCCGATGATCACCGGCACATCTTTATAGGTTTGCCGGATAAGATTGCCATAAACCACCGTGGCATAATCCGGACGTTTTCCATAAATGCCGCCCGGTGTAAAGGCATCATTATGCCGGCGTTTTTTCGACACTGTGTAATGGTTCACCATGGAATCCATATTGCCGCCGGTAATAATAAATCCCAGTCTCGGCCGGCCGAAAACATCGATACTCTTTTTGTTTTTCCAGTCCGGTTGGGAAATAATCCCCACCCGGTAATTATTGGCTTCTAATATCCGGCTGATAATAGCGTGGCCGAAGGAGGGATGATCGACATAGGCATCGCCGATGACATAGACAAAATCCACTTCATCCCAGCCTCTGGCTTCCATATCCTCCCGGCTGATTGGTAAAAAAATCTTTGATCATAACAGTTCCTCATAGGTTTTTATATAAAAATCTGCAAGCCGGAGTTTTTCATCCCGGTCTTTCATTGAATAGTCATCTTCGACAGCGCAAACTGTCATTCCTGCATTTTTCCGGCCATGATGCCAAAGGGAATGTCTTCAAAAACGAGACACTTTTCGGGTTTTACATGAAGTTTCCGGGCTGCCTCCAGATAGACTTCCGGATCCGGCTTTCCGTTTACAATTTCATCTCCCGTCACCATCACGGGAAAGAAATTTTCAATCCGGTGGCTTCTTAAGATCGCTTCGGTCAAAACTCTTGAATTGCTTGTGGCAATGCCGCAGGGAATATTCCGGTCCTTCAGATAATTCAGTATTTTCCGAACGCCCGGTTTCAAAGGAATTTCCGTGGTGTATTTATGGTATGCCATTCCGTTCCAGTCATCCATAATTTCTTCCAGACTGTGCTTAATTCCAAAATTTTCCTTAAAATAAACGGCAGTCTGATACATACTTAACCCTTCAATTGCCTGCTGCAGGCCATCCGGCACCGGCAGCTGGAATCTTTTTAAATATTCAACATCGATATCTCCCCACATAGACATGGATTCTACAAGAGTCCCATCCAGGTCAAAGAGGACAGCCTCGAAATTATTCAGCATATAATGCCTCCTTTTCGTTTTCTGTCAATGGCCGATATTCGCCGGGCGCAAGCCCCTCATCCAGAATCAGGCTGCCCATGGATAAGCGTTTCAGATAGACCACTTCTTTACCAACAGCCTGAACCATTCTTTTTACCTGATGAAATTTACCTTCAAAAATTTTCAATCGTATTTCCGAAGTGCCATTTTCATAAACTGCCAGTATTTCGAGGTCTGCCGGAAGAGCCGTCAGTTCCTCGTCCACAACAAGCCCCTTCTTTAAAAAGCCGGACATCTTCGTTATTCATAATCCCTCAACCCGGGCATAATAAACTTTTGCCACATGATGTTTCGGCGAAAGAAGGCGGTGCGCCAGCTTTCCATCATTCGTTAAAAGAAGCAGGCCTTCGGTATCCTTATCCAGACGCCCTACCGGAAATAAATCTTTTCTTCTGGCATCCCGGATCAAATCCAGCACTGTCCGGTCTCTCCGGTCTTCTGTGGCTGAAACGACACCCGCCGGTTTGTTGAGCATGACATATTCATATTCTACAAAGTCCACCGGTGTTCCTTTCCATGTGACCCGGTCCTTTTCATTCACTTTAAATTCAGGTCTGCCGGCAATTTCGTCATTCACCCGGGCAAAACCTTTTCGGATGCCCTGTTTGACTTCACTCCGGCTTCCTATACCCATTTCTGTCAGATATTTATCCAGTCTCACGATCCAATCTCCTGTTACATCCACCGCCAGCCCGACGGATATTTATTTTTAATGTTCCACCGGAAACCTTTCCCCAGCCAAGGGCATGACCGTGGACGCCGACAATATACCAGCCGTTTTCAAGCTCCGGAGAAACCTCCAGCGTTTCACATTTTAAATATTTTACAACCCGGGCATCCGACACTTCCAGATCGATCCAGTGACCGCACTCCGGCGGCGTCATTGCCCGCGCAAAGAAACCGGAAGGTTCAAAACGTTTTTCTTAATATCTCCCAAATACCATCCGGTACGCATCCGGCGGAGTTTACCAAGCTCCGGCATATTTTCCGGCAAATAGCTCAGATGATCCCCTGAACAACCATTCTGGCCGGATCAAAATCAATATTTACGGCACCGTCTTTTAAAAACGGGTAAATTCTTCAGGAAGTTCCTTCATCCCACGGACATTTTCCGGATTCACAGAGCTGCTGCTGCCCTCCTTTTGAAGCAGGGCCGTAAAATGGCCTTCCCCATGAAGATGATGGGGCCAGAGACGCCGTGCATCAGAGATTTCTTCCGGGCCGTCAACCCACCCGGATGTCCCGCCATGAGACCATCTCCCTGCTGTTCGATCGGGATCACATGCATATCTGGATAATTTTCCAAAATATATTTCAATGTCCCTTCATTTTCTTCCACCGAGAATGTGCAGGTAGAGTAAACCATCATGCCTCCCGGTTTTAACATGGAAATACCGCAATCGACAATGGATTTCTGAGTTTACTGAAAAGTCCGGACCATTTTTCTCCCAGGCTTTCATCATAGACGGTTCCTTACGGAACATGCCTTCTCCGGAACATGGCGCATCAATAAGAATTTTATCAAAATATTCCTCAAAAAAATTCACAAGATTTTTTTTCGGATCTTCTGTCAGAACAATGCTGTTGCGCACACCGCTGGCTTCAATATTTTTAAGCAGGGCTTTTGCCCGGGACGGACTGATATCATTGGAGACAAGAAGTCCTGTGCCCTGAAGCTTTGCCGCAAGGGCTGTGCTTTTACCGCCCGGTGCCGCACACATATCCAGGATGCGGTCACCTGCTTCCACCGGAAGGACCTGGGCCGGAAACATGGCACTCGGTTCCTGAATATAATAAAGACCGGCGTGGTAAAGGGCATTTTTAGAGTATTCCCGGCGGCCATTATAATAAAATCCTGTCGGACACCAGGACACCGGCTCCAGATGCTGCTCTGTCAGTTCCAGATATTCCTCCGGTGTGATTTTCAGTGTGTTCATGCGGAGGCCCGCATAACTCTTTTTCATCGTAGCTTTCAAGAAAAGCTGTATATTCATCGCCGAGAAGTTCCTGCATCCGCCGGGAAAACTTTTCGGGTAACTGTTCTTTAATGATTTCATCCTATTCCTCATCTATCTTCCAGTGTGTCTTCGATCAGATCGCTGCCGTCAGCGGCCCGTGTTGCCAGTGCGTCACAACGTTCATTCTGCGGATGACCGTCATGGCCTTTGACCCAGTTCCATGTGACCTGATGGGGTTCACTGGCCTTCAAAAGCCGTTTCCACAAGTCTACATTCTTCACCGGCTCATTTTTTCCGCGTTTCCAGTTTTTACGGATCCAGCTATCAATCCAGTGCTTATTAAAGGAATCGGTCAGATATTTGGAATCCGAAAACACATCCACCTGGCACGGGCGGTTTAAGGCTTCAAATCCGGCAATGGCCGCCATCATCTCCATACGGTTATTCGTTGTTTTTATATATCCCTGGGAAAGCTCCTTCACATGAAGCTGTCCCTTCGGGTCCATATATTCTAAAATCGTCCCATAGCCTCCCGGCCCTTCCGGGTTTCCCCTGGCGGAACCGTCTGTATATATGGTTACTTTCATCAAAAATACCACCTTTATTTCAATTTATGCATAGTTTATATTAACATTATTGAAGATGAAAGGCAACTCCCATAGAATGTTTAAAGAAAGGGATCATCTGCAGTTTTGCAAACAATCCCTCTTTCCATATCATATGATAACAAATACGACACCGCCATTGCTGTCGTTGATAATTTTCTGAAGCGTTTCCTGGAGTTTTGTCTGGCTCGTATCCGTCATCCGGGCGATTTTTGTCTGAATCCCTTCTTCTACCAACTGTCCTACCGATTTTCCAAAAATTAATGTATTCCACATCTCTTCCTGGCTCTCCCGTCCGTTGGCCCGGATATAGCGGATCGATCCTCCGCCTGCTCCTGGGTGCCGACAATCGGCGCGATTTCTGTTTCAATATTGGCCTGGATCATATGAATGGACGGTGCATGGGCCTTGATATTAACCCCGTATTTGCTTCCGTGGCGGATCAATTCAGGCTCTTCAAAGACAACCTCCTTCTGGTCCGGCATGACCATCCCATATCCCTGGGCTTTGACGGCGGTGACCGCCTGGGAAACCTTGCTGAATTCATCCCGTTGGTCGGCAAGCTTTTTTAATCATCTTATAAAATTCGTATTCGCCGGACACAAGGGAGCCAATCAATTCAGAAAGCATGGCATAATAATATTTCATATCCAATTCCATATGAATTTTAATATGTCCGTCCGACATATTCATCTGCTCTACATAATATTTTTTCATCCACGGTTTTGAAAATGCATTTTCATTTTTACGAAAATCGTTCATCGTCCGTGTTTTTCCGATAAGTTCTTTCAGCATCTCGATAATCTGACTTTTTAAGTTCATGGGTTTTAGGCAATACATCCAGCCACCTTGGCAGATAAAATTCCATATCGGTGACCGGAAATTCGTAGAGCAGCGAACGCATCATCTGATCCACATCCTGCTTTCGAAGCTGGTCACAGTTTAGAGCCATACACTGAACCTGATATTTTGTTTCCAGAGATTCTTTTTAAAGCCCTTGCTTCGTCGGAATAAGGTTTTACCGTATTCAGTAAAATCATAAAGGGCTTATCATTTTTCTTCAGTTCTTCGATGGCCTGTTCTTCTACCGGAACATAATGGCTTCTCGGAATATCTCCAAAGCTTCCGTCGGAAGTGATGACAAGACCGATGGTCGCATGTTCCTGAATGACCTTCCGCGTACCGATGGCCGCCGCCTTCGTAAAGGGCACCGGTTCATTAAACCAGGGCGTCATGACCATCCGCTCCGTACCGTTTTCCTCATGCCCTGTTGCGCCTTCCACCATAAAGCCAACACAGTCAATACAGCGGATTTTCACCCGTACCGAATCATCCACCGGAATTTCAATGGCGGTTTTTCGGGATGAATTTCGGCTCCGATGTCATCACCACCGTACCGCCGCTGCTCTGGGGCAGTTCATCCCTGGCCTGTTCCCGGCTATGTACACCCTCAATCCTGGGAATGACCATCATATACATAAAACGCTTAATAAAGGTGGATTTTCCTGTGCGCACCGGGCCAACCACGCCGAGATAAATTTCGCCTCCGGTTCTGGCCTGAATATCTTTATAAAGATTAAACTGGTCCATAAAAACCTCCTCACATATACTGCTATAAATATATGCGAAGAGGTTTTTGTAAGAACTTAAAATTATCCGGAATCAAAATGCCAGTCCCGGCCAATTTAAATAAACAGAAATCAGCTTTTCCCCCAGTACATACTCAGGCATATACCCAGAGCTAAATAGGGACCAAAAGCAAATCTGCGGCCGCCGCGTTTGAAGCCCAGGCAAAAGCATTGAATCAGACAGGCGAAAACACCACCAATTAAAAATGCCAGAATATTTTTCTGCCAGCCGAGGACGAGTCCGAAACCGCCATCAGCTTAATATCCCCGCCGCCAATCCCCTGCCCTTCGTAAGCAGATACACGATCCATAGTAACGGAGCCACGGAAAAAAAGCCCATGACATACATCTGCCAGTGCTGAAAGTCCATTCCCATACGAATAATGCCCAATCCTCCGATAAGTGCATTCATTCCCGGAGGAATTTCAAAATGCCGTATGTCCAGGATACTCAAACGGATCAGAGCCAGTGTTACCAATCCATAGATTACAGAAAGCCCATCCAGCGGGATCACCCTTTGATCCCTTTTTAAAATCCGGCACAGAAGCTGGTAAGTCCGTTCCGTTGATCCAATGCTCAGCCGTTCCTCCGGTGTGTGAATATCTGCCATATCCGGTCCGATGGCCACCATATCCAGCTCCGGCATCTTTTCAGAAATCAAACCGCACTCAAGTCCGGCATGAATCGCATCAATTTTTACTTCCCTGTGGAACATTTCATGGTAAGTTTCCTGAACCAGATCACGCAGAGGCGACTGGCTCCGATAGGACCACTGAGGATAATCTCCCTCATACCAGTAGGTTCCGCCAAGAAATTCCGTCATATAGGCCAGCTTATCGCTCAAAAGATATTTCAGACTTTTTTTGCTGCTCCGTACCTGCCAGGAAAATAAAACCTTTTGATTTTCCAGATCCGTTCGAATAACCCCAGGTTTAATGAGCTTTCCACCAATCCCGGAATCTCCATACTCATCGTCTGAACACCGTTAGGCGATTGTACACACATAAATATAATACGTTCCATATCCATCGGATGAATGATTGCAGTATTTTCCTCTTTGTTAGAATCTATATCAAATTCTACTCGGATTTTTGGATCGGAAACAGAAAATTCGTCCGTAATATCTTCAGAAAACTTTGAAACCATCTCAGCTATACGGTGTTCATCCTCCGGACGTATAAGAATCTTTGCCTGAGCTTCTCTTGGAATGGCATTGTCTTTCATACCACCGCTCAGTTCACAGACGCCAATGTTCAACTCTTTATTCAGTTCGAAAAGAAGACGGCCCAAAAGGCGATTGGCATTGGCACGGCCGCAGTGAATTTCCGCACCGGAATGGCCGCCCTTAAGTCCCCGGATGCGGATGCTTCCGGACAATCCGCTCCATTCAACAAATCTTACCGGAAATGCCCCTCGGTTCTTCATACCGCCGGCACAGGCAGTCAATATCTGTCCTTCTCTTTCATGATCCAGGTTCAAAAGATACTTTGCCTTTAAATCACTGACATCCAGAGCCTGCATTCCCTTCATACCAACTTCTTCATCTGTTGTCAGAAGAACTTCCAGTTCCGGGTGTTCCAGTGAATCATCCTCAAGGATTGCCAGCGCACAGGCCACAGCAATACCATCATCTCCGCCAAGGGTTGTTCCGGAGGCAGAAATAAAATTCCCATCAACCTTCAGTTTTAACCCTTCCTTTTCAAAATCAAAGGAAACATCATTGTTCTTTTCACATACCATATCCAGATGCCCCTGAAGCATTGTTACCGGAGCATTTTCATAACCCTTTGATGCTTTTTTCCGTATAATCACATTATTGGCTTCATCCTGACGTACCCACAGCCCATGAGACCGAGCAAAGGCCACGCAGTAATCACTGATGGCCTTTTCATTTCCGGAACCATGGGGAATGGCACAGATTTCTTCAAAATAATGGAAAACCCGCTGAGGTTCCAATCCCTGCAATACTTTTGACATAACTATGCCCCCATTTTCTGTTTTTATAAAATTAATTTTTAAAGCTGTGAATTGGTGCAGGAATGCGTCCGCCCCGGTTTACAAAGGCTTCACAGCCGAATTTATTAACAGGCATCACCGGCGCATAACCAAGAAGACCGCCAAATTCTACCGTATCACCGACTTTTTTTCCGATGACCGGAATCAGACGTACGGCCGTTGTTTTCTGGTTGATCATACCGATCGCCATTTCATCCGCAATAATACCGGAGAGTGTTGTTGCTTTTGTATCCCGGGAATCGCAATCATATCGAGTCCTACGGAACATACGCAGGTCATGGCCTCCAGTTTTTCCAATGTCAGAGCCCCTGCCTTAACTGCATCAATCATTCCCCTGATCTTCAGAAACCGGAATAAATGCGCCGGAAAGACCGCCTACGTAGGAAGAAGCCATAACGCCGCCTTTTTTTACCTGATCATTCAGAAGAGCCAGCGCTGCGGTTGTTCCCGGTGCGCCCACGGATTCCAAACCGATTTCTTCAAGAATCTCTGCGACACTGTCGCCGACGGCCGGTGTTGGCGCCAGAGATAAATCGATAATTCCAAAAGGCACATTCAGACGTCTGGAAGCTTCCTGAGCCACGAGCTGGCCTACACGGGTTACCTTAAAAGCGGTCTTTTAATGGTTTCACACAGTGTTCCAAAATCCTCACCACGAACTTTTTCCAGGGCACGCTTAACAACGCCCGGTCCGCTGACACCGACATTAATGACAGCATCCCCTTCGGTAACACCGTGGAAGGCCCCTGCCATAAACGGGTTATCATCCGGCGCATTACAGAAAATAACCAGTTTTGCACAGCCTAAGGAATCCGCCTCTTTTGTCAGTTCGGCTGTTTCAAGAATTTTCTCACCGAGAAGCTTGACCGCATCCATATCAATTCCGGTCTTTGTGGAACCCACATTCACAGAACTGCATACCCGTTCTGTCTGAGCCAATGCCTGAGGAATGGATTCAATTAACAGACGGTCACTCTTTGTCATCCCTTTTGATACAAGGGCCGAGTAGCCTCCGAGAAAATTGACGCCGACTTCAAGGGCTGCCCTGTCCAGAGCTTTTGCGATCTTCACATAATCCTCCGGTGTTTTACAGCAGGCGGAACCAACCAGACTGATCGGTGTTACAGAGATACGTTTATTAACAATCGGAATACCAAACTGATTTTCAATATCACATCCGGTAGATACCAGGTCTTTGGCAACCGTCGTAATCTTCGTATAGATTTTTTCACAAACTTTATCCACATCAACATCTGAGCAATCCAGAAGGCTGATACCGAGTGTAATGGTACGCACGTCCAGATTGGATTCTTCAATCATCTTATTTGTTTCCTGAACTTCATACAAATTTATCATGACAACACCTCTTAAATTCTATGCATACAATTAAAAATATCTTCGTGCTGCATCTTGATCTTCACACCGATTTCAGTGCCGAGTTCTTTCAGTTCTGTTGAAAGGATGTCGAAATCTTTACTTGCCGCATTAATATCTGCGATCATCATCATGTTGAAATAGTCCTGCACGATGGTCTGGGAAATGTCCAGGATGTTGACGTTGTTTTCCGCCAGATAGGTACATACCTTTGCGATAATTCCTACGGTGTCTTTTCCAATGACTGTAATAATGGTTTTTTTTTCATTTTATATATTCCTCCTAAAGATTTCATAATGAATAGATTTACAGGTCCATAAGGAACCCTGCGTGGTCTCGCGGCGCCACCTGAACCTGCAGAGATTCTGCAACTTCGTTTTTTTACGGCGGCCAATGCCAGGTCGGGATAGTTGTTCTCTTTACTCAAATGGCCGAGAATGACCCGGCTGAGACTGTCGCTCATCACTTCATTGACCAGACTGGCAGCCATCTCATTGCATAAATGGCCTTTATCCCCGAGAATCCGGCGTTTCAGATAATAAGGATAGGGACCTGCCTGGAGCATATGTATATCATGATTTGCTTCGACATAAAGCAGATTGGATGCTTTTAAGGCTTCGATCACTGCTTCATCGTAATATCCCAGATCGGTTACCATGCCAAGCTTACGGTCACCCCTCTCAAGACATAACTGACCGGGTCTACGGCATCATGGGAAATAGAAAAAAGAATCCACTGACAGGCTTCCAAGGGTAAATTCCTGTCCGGATCGAATTGGCTGGAACAGTTCCGAATCAATCTTTCCCAAATTTTCCATTTCAGAAATCGCTTTTAAGGTTTTTTCTGTACCGAAAATGGGAATATGAAATTTACGGGACAGAACACCGATGCCGGCAGTATGATCCGTATGCTCATGGGTAATCAATATCCCCGGAATGTCCTTTCCTTCCAGTTCAAAGTGTTTCAGGCCTTCACAAATACGTTTGCAGCTGATTCCCGCATCTATCAGGATATGTGTGTCTTCATTTCCCGCATAAAGACAGTTGCCGCTGCTTCCGCTGGCAATAGTGCCAAATTTCATGATCATCTTCCTCTCTTGTAATCCACTTGCTTATTATAATACGAAATTCCGGAAACAGCAAGCAAAAAGGGCCCCAAGATGCATATTGCATCCGGAACCCTTTTAGTATCCATACTTCGCTTGTTTCGTTTTAATAATTATAGAATGTGTGTCCTCCGATAATGGTATAGGAGCTCACTGTCGAAGTGTCCACATAGCCGTTAAAATAATAATAGTCTCCGATGTTATTGACGCCTGCCAGAGCTTCCTGAGCTGCCTGCATACAGGATTCGCTCGGACCGCTGGCCAGAACACTGTCAAGCACACCATTATGGGCTCCCGGAAACTGTCCCGGTGCATAAATAACTTCAGCAATTGTATTGTCAAACCGGTCACTGCGGACACGATTCATAATTACATTGGCCACCGCAAGCTGACCCTCATAGGATTCCGCTCCCGATTCTACATAAACCATACACGCTAAAAAGATAAGCTTCATCCGATGTGGCTGAAACCGGAGCTGATGTGGTCGTTTCCGGATTTTCTGTCTCACCGGAGACCTGAGCTTCCTCATAGAGGGCTTCTTCCTGGGCCTCTCTGACAGAATCCACGACTTCACCTGCGGCTTCTTCAGCAATCGTCAGCGCTTCATCCAGTCTGAAAATTTCATCGACATATTCTGTGGATACAAAACCTTCGCCATCGCCGTAATCAATCCGGGTCCATGTCTCACCCGGCTCGATCACCGTACATGTTTCATTTTCAATGGCCGTTGCCACCACATCGCTCTCCACATCTGCTTCCTGACGGATATTTAAGGAATCCGCTGTCACGATTGCTTCACGGCAGCCGATGGTTTCCGCCAACTTCTCGGCATCATATCCAATATGAATATCCCCGGTAGCAATATAGCCGGTGACATTCCCTGAGGAAACCTTTGTCCCTCCGGTCCCCATTCTTCAACAACACCAAAAGAAGCGGGATAAATTTTTCCTTCGATATTGCTTTCGCTGCTGCTTTCCGAATAGATTTCCAGATAAGGTTCTGTGTTTACTACAAATTTTCCTGAAAACTCTCCACTGTAAAACAGATGCTCACTGCTTACCAGATCCCCAAGTACATCGGTTTTGTTCAATGTAAGATTTTCAACAATCTGTTCTGGTGTATTCGGGAAACAAGCTTTTCTGAATTCGGTGTCATCTCTGCATTGCTCATTTCCACAACTTTCGCATCCGTTTCTTTTCTTCGGCCAGCACATTCATTGCCGGACCGAACATCAGACTGACTGATGCCGCTGAGACCATCATATGTAGCATGACATTTTTCAATTTCTTACCCATCATTCACCTCTCTAATCCCCAGATGTGTCTCTGTGACAGACACATTTGGTATAAGTGTTTTCTACAGGCGTATTTTATCAAAATATTAAATCCTTGTCAAATCAAGGGGTTCTACACTATATTTTGTGTTTTTTCTATTTCATCATACTTCATATGGCGTTTTTTGACAGATGTATTTCAGGTTGTCAGAAATATTTGTTAATTATTTCGTCATTTTTTATAGTTTTTTGTTCATATTTTTGTAAAAATTATAAATAAATTTGGTTTTCCCCCACTTTATTACGATTTGCACAGTGATTTAAGCTGTTTTTCTACACTTTCAAGGTCAGAATTGTTATCAATCAACACATCGCACCCATTAATAAAGACAGATTCATCAAGCTGTGAGGCAAAGATGGCGTCCATTTTCTCTTCACTGTATCCCCGGGAAATACGCAGCCGTTCACGGCGTATTTCCGGTTTTACATAGACATACCAGTAGCTGTCACAAACTCCCATCGCCTTTAGTTCTTCCATCAGAGCCGCTTCAACGGCAATCATTTTGCAGATTCCGTCCGTCTTCCACTGACACACATGCTCCTGAACCCATGCATATACCTGGGGATGGGTACACTGATTTAAAATCTTTAATTTTTCATCATCGGCAAAAACAATGGATGCCAGTTTTGGACGGTCAATAGAACCTTTAAGATCTAAAATATCTGTTCCAAAAGCTTCGACAATTAACTGATAACTTATTTCTCCCGGTTCACAAAGGTCCCTCGCCACATCGTCGGTCCGTATAACCTTACATTCAAATTTTTCTTCAAGAAGGCGGAGCACTTCGGATTTTCCACTGCCAACGCCACCCCGTAATTCCTATTACTTTCATTCTTTTTTTTCCCTTACTTCTATAAAATATTTATTTTGCCTCGTACCAGTTCTTTCCTGTATTAATATCGATTTCCAGAGGCACTCTCAGGTTTGCTGCCCGGGTCATTTCTTCTTCAAGAATCCTGCAGACATCTGCCTTTTCCTCGATTTCCGTTTCAATAAGCAGTTCATCATGAATCTGAAGAACCAGACGGGATTTTAAGCCTTCCTCCCGCAGCCGGGCCTCTACACGGTTCATGGCAATTTTAATGATATCTGCGGCAGTTCCTGAATTGGCGAATTCATGGCCACCCGTTCCCCAAAGGAACGCTGCATAAAATTGCCGGAGGATAATTCCGGTATCGGACGTTTTCTATGAAAAAGGGTATAGACACAATTGTTTTCCCTGCCTTCGGCAACCAGGCCATCAAGAAAGTCTTTAATTTTCGGATATGCCGTAAAATATTTATGGATATATCCTTCCGCTTCCTTGCGTGTAATACTCAGTCCCTGGCTGAGTCCAAAAGAACTGATACCATAAATAATACCAAAATTCACGGCCTTCGCATTGCTTCGCTGCTGACTGGTCACTTCCTCCAATGGCGTATGGAAAACCTGTGATGCCGTGATCCGGTGTATATCCTCCGCCTGCCTGTAAGCGTCAATAAGATTCTCATCCTCGGACATATGGGCCAGAACCCGGAGTTCAATCTGGGAATAATCCGCATCCACAAAGATACATCCTTCCTTAGGCACAAACACTTTTCGTATCTGCCGGCCAAGTTCCATACGCACAGGAATATTCTGGAGATTCGGTTCTGTACTGCTTATCCGTCCGGTTGCCGTAATTGTCTGATTAAATTTACCGTGAATTCTTCCGTCTTCGGAAATATAATTTGCCAGCCCATCCGCATAAGTCGATTTTAATTTTGTTAACTGGCGGTACTCCAGAACAAGCCGGGCAATCGGTTCTTCTTCCTGAAGCTTTTCCAGTACGGAGGCCGAAGTGGAATAGCCGGTCTTTGTTTTTTTGCCAAAAGGCAGATGCAGCTTTTCAAAAAGAATGATCCCAAGCTGTTTCGGTGATAAAATATTAAATTCTTCTCCGGCCAGAGCATAAATCTCCTGTTCCAGTTCCTGAATCCGGCCAATCAAATGATCCCCGTAATCTTTTAATGCTTCCCGCTTCACCTGGATACCTGCCATTTCCATACGGTAAAGAGAAAAGCTGAGGGGAGTTCGATAGTGCTGTAAAGCTCCCACATAGACTCCTTTTCAAGGGCTTTCCGGAGAATTGGCGCCGCCTTCAAAGGCAGTGATCCCAGATATCCAAACCATGTCATCACCTTAGACTTCTCTTCCGCCAGGATTTCTCCCAGCTTTTTCTTTCCGAATAAATCCGTCCTCGAAGGCAGCGTCATGCCGATGTAATCTCTGGCAATATCGTCATACCCGTAGGAATCTTTTAAAGGATTTAATAAATAAGCCATCAGACTGATATCGAGAATATTTCCGGACTGAATCAGCGGAAATACATGAAGTCCCCTTTTCAGTTCCAAAGTCGCCATTTCAGGGTGGCCATCAAACCAGCCCGCCATATCTGCCAGTTTTTCTCCGGAAGAAACCGGCATCCAAAAGCTTTTTTCATCATAAGCAAGGATCAGGCCAAAGACCGGATCTTCACAGACTGGAAAAATAGCGATCTGTTTTTTCCCATAGCCTCAAATACCTTCTGCCGCTGCAGACTTTCAGAAACAATTTCTTCTGCAGCGGAAAGTACCGGCACTGCTACCGCATCCCTGCCAAAACGATTTAAAATATTTTTAAATTCCAGAGTTTTCATCATCTGGTAAGCCGCTTCGGAATAAATATTTTCAAGGGTTGCCGCATCGGCAGAAATGCCTTCTAACGGAACCTTCGTATCAATGGTTGCGAGTACTTTGCTCATTTCCGCCATATCATAGTGTTCTTTTTAAATTATTGGAAGCACGGGCCGGCCTGATTTCGTCCACATGGGCATAAGCATTTTCAATGCTTCCATAGGTCGTAATGATTTTTTCCGCAGTCTTTGCTCCGATGCCCGGAACTCCGGGAATATTATCCGAGCTGTCTCCCATCAGCGCTTTCAAATCAATAAACTGCACCGGCGTTACTTTATAAGTCTCCAGAACATCCTTCGCATAGTATTCTTCCACCTGGGTTCCGCCGGCCTTTGTTTTTGGAAGACTTATTTTCACCTTTTCCGTTGCAAGCTGAAGCAGATCCCTGTCCCCGGACAGCACAGTCACATCATATCCATCCTTTTCACAAAGGCAGCTTAAGGTTCCGAGAATATCATCGGCTTCATAGCCTTCCTTAGACACGGTCTGGATTCCCATGGCATGAAGTACTTCCTTCAAAACAGGTACCTGTTCATGAAGCTCCTGAGGCATCGGTTTCCGTGTGCCTTTATAGGCATCATACATTTTATGCCGGAAAGTCGTGCCGCTTAAATCAAAGGCCACCATCAGATGCTCCGCCTTTTCTTCATCCATAACTTTAAACATGATATTTAAAAATCCATAAATTCCGTTCGTATGCAGTCCGGCAGAATTCGTTAATACCGGAACTCCGTAAAAGGCCCGGTTTAAAATGCTGTGTCCGTCGATCAATACAATTTTTTTACTCATACTTTACTACCAACTTTCCCCAGTCCGTACTGGTTCTTTTTTATATCAAATATTTCTATCCCCGGCATTCCATCGGGTGTCACCAAACGTATTTTGTTTCCTGATTTTATATAAAGGAAATCCCGTACAGCTTCCGGAGGTCTCCGGATGTCCATGACATTCATTATTCTACTTTTTCCGGATATCACCAGGTGTTTTTTCGGCACTACCCTGCCAACCCCGAACATCAGTGCCGCTGTCAGAATAAATATACCTGCCACACAGATCAAAAACACCGACGGTTCTTCGCATCATCCAGCTCCGGTGATGCTGCTGGATTTTTAATTCCTTTTCTTCAATTTTGCGGTCCAGCTGTTTTGGCAAATTCAGGGTTTCGTCACCGTCTTCCAGAAGACGTATCACTGTCATCACCGTGTAATTTACTTCTAAATCATCGTAACAGGAGGGGCACTTTCTTACATGTTCGATAAAAGCCTTTGCTGTATCATCATCCATCCTGTCATCAATAAACTGATTGATCAAACTTTGTGCTTCTCTGCAATCCATAAAACACCCCCTGACTTTTTCTGTATAGTGTATAGTGTACACAAACAAAAAAAAAGATACCGGAGATTTCGTCCGGTATCTTTTGAGCATTCTTTTTAATTTTAATAATTAACAATTTCCTCAATATGGCTGACCAGTGAGGATGTGGTCGCCGCAGCGATATTATTCATAAAAATAACATCTTTAATCCCTTTATCCCGGATCAATGCTGTCAAGCCTTCCGGATAATAACGGTAATCTACGACATAAACCGTTTCATAATGATCCACAAGGAAAGGTACAAAGGCATTACCAAAGGATTCTTTGATAACAACACAGGAGCTTCCATCGCTCAGCTTCGGATTCTTAATTTCACTGATCGGCTGGTCACCGCCAATGAAACAATTATATTTCGATGCCGCATCCCAGTCAGATACATCGTGAATAATGTCATAATCCATGGTTACACCATCTCTGTCGGTGAAGCTCATTTCATTTGTTGCCAGCGGAATATATGCGGTTACCGTATCCGGATTTTCTGCCAGAGACGGTGCCTGGTTGCTTGAAGAATAAAGACTTCCAATAAAGCCTTCAAAAACCATAGTCTCGTATTCAGCTAAAGAGGTTGGTGTTTCGCCTTTGGCCCGCATGAGCTGAGAATATGTATAATAGGCGCCCAGAGCTGTCCAGTGGTGATCCGTCCGGAAATAAAGATATTCATCCGAGTGGCTTTGCAACGCTGAAAAGGCATCAATCATTACCACCTTATCATCCATGTTGTCATAAATATACTGAATGGATTCCTTCTGGTCACTGCATCCCAGCTCCTTCTGCAGTTTTTCATCCAGATAAATACCTGTGCTTGTCGGAACAACAATATCATAAACCGTCACATCTTCATCCACCTTATTTGCAAGGGCACTGACCGCATCAATGTACTGATTGGCTGCGTCCTGGGTGAATCCGTAAAGACTGAAGCCTGTATCACCGGCTACATAAACCGTTCCCACCTGTTCAGGAACCTGGGTGATTTCCCGGCGTTTTACCCCGCCGTTGGCTGCATTGGCCGCTTCCTGAGTGGCTACGGCTGAACGAATATCGTCCATAAGCTGATCCATCGGCTCTTTAGCCATTGGCAGAAGGACATCCTTTAATTCAATACGTTTTGCAGGAACATCATCGGCAGCCTGAATACTGCCGTGAATCTGACTGGATCGGATACCATAGGCCATCCGCATCTTTGTATTTCCTGTCAAAAGTGTCTCACGGAAAGGAAATGTATCCGCATACCAGGTACTTACACCATTTAAAAATTCGCCATTTAAAAAGCTCTCCACCGAAAACTTCGGAAACTTTGTAAGTGTTCGTTTTTCCACGCTGGATTCCTTCGGCCGGAGCGGAATAATCAGCGCAATCACTGCTATCAGCATCAGGCAGGCTGAAAAGGCGTAAATTTTGTATTTAACAAATTTATAATTTTTTTTTCGGTTTTCTTCTTCGGGTTCCCGCTGAGGTTTTTCCGGCTCTCACTGTCTCGTCAGTCCGAAGGTTTTTTCTGCGAAGAACACCGTTTTTTGTTCTCTTCCATAACTCTGATACTGTCCTTTTAAAATTGAAAATATAAAAACGGGTTATAACTGTTTCCTACCAGAGCCATCGTTGCTATAAGAAGCAGTACAACCGGCCCGGCAATCTCAATGATCCGGCGTAAATATTTAAAAATGAATACCGTTTTGCATTGTCTGCACATCCATTTATAAAGTTCTTTTGCCAGCGGTGTACACCCAATCACCGCAACAATAATAAAGAAAATATTATTCTTGAAAGTCATCGCCACTTCAAGATTGAGAAAACCGTTGTGATTAAGCCCGAACATACCTTTCAGCATATGTCCAAGATAGGATAAATCTGTAAATTTAAAAATAATCCATCCGAAATATACAACAGCCATCGCATAAATATGGCCCACAAACCGAGGCAGCTTTTCCAGTTTTTCGGCAAGAACCTTCTTTTCAAGAACGAGGAAAATAAAATAATACAATCCCCAGAATACAAAGTTCCAGCTGGATCCATGCCACAAACCGGTCAAAGCCCAGACAATAAAAAAGGTTCACAACCGTCCTTCGGTTTCCTTTTTTTACGGTTGCCCCCGAGAGGTATGTAAACATAATCTCTGAAGAAACTGCTCAGAGAAATATGCCACCGCCGCCAGAATTCGGTCACGGTGTTTGAGATATATGGATAATTGAAATTCTCTTTGTAATGGAATCCAACCATCAGTCCCATACCGATGGCCATATCCGAATACGCGGAAAAGTCCAGATAAATCTGAAGCATATACATCAGTGCTCCGAGCCACAGTCCCAGCGCCGGTACCGATGTAAAATTCATAATTCCTGCCGGAAGCATCATATCTGCAATTTCAGCACAGGAATTCGCCAATACAGCCTTTTTACAAGACCAATCGTAAAACGGTTAATTCCCCGTCCAATCTCCGGGATTTTGGGCTTCCTGTGCTCGATCTCTCTCGCCACATCCTTATATCGCACGATCGGACCGGCAATACACTGATGAAAAAGACTGCAGTATAAAAGAACAAGCCAATAGCGTTTCTGCGGCCTGACATCTTCCCAATAGACATCAATAACATATGAAATTAACTGGAAGGTATAGAAGGATATACCAATCGGCAAAACGATTTCCGGAATAACTTCCGGAAACCCTGTAATTTTCTGAATATTTTCCAATAAAAAACCCGCGTATTTAAAATAGCCGAGCAAGGCAAGCTGAATACCGACACCTAAAATAAGACTGAGCCGTTTGAGAACAATATTTTTTCGGAAACGGTAAATTTCCAGAGCGGAAATCCAGCTTATGAAAGCCATTAAAAGCAGAAGAATCAAATACTTCGGGCCACCCCATGCATAAAAAAATCAGCGATGAGACTAATAAAACCACGTTCTTTTTCTCAATTGTACCCACATAGCAGTACACGAACATGGTTATCGCAAAAAATAAAAATATGAATAATAAACTTGAAAAAACCAAGGTGTCTTCCTCCCCAAATTATGTTTCATCTTATCGAAGTCCGCCCTTGTTATTTACAAAAATATCCTGTCGAATTATATCCAAAAGCGTCGTCCAGTGTTTCTATTCTAATATGATTATTTTTAATATTCAAGCCTATTGCCATAAAAAATGCAAATTAATATTTTTGTAACATTTTGACAGAAATGCCCGATTTGCTATCGTCAAAATACACGAAATTTAAGGTCCGATTAAACAAAAGGGAACCCACCGATTCCGGCAGATTCCATTGTTTTGTTTTTATTCTATTTTAATATTCAAATTCATTTCTTGTCACCGGAACTCTGTTTTCAGATAAACGGTAGACAAACATATACACTGTGAAGTTAAGAATAAAAGCGCTGATAACATCGACAACCGTATGCTGTTTCAAAAACATCGTGGCCAGAACAATCAGCACTGTCAGTACCAGAGAACCACCGACAATAAACCGGTGTTTTTTCAGAGCCTTGCAGCGGCTTATGGCAATATAAGCTGCCACCGAATTATAGACATGAATGCTCGGAAGTATATTCGTCGGTGTGTCGATGCTGTAAAGCATCCGAACCCAATCCGTAAATATGTTTTCCCGCGGAAATACTTCCGGTCTCAGAAAATGAATATTCGGATAGATCCAGGAAACAAAAATAAATAATGTCATTCCTATACCAAGGCTCACAATAAATTGCATGTACTCTTTCTGGTCCTTATTTTTAAACATAAACCAGAGAACGGTCACCCCAATATAAAAGAACCATAGAACATAGGGAACAATAAAAATTCACAAAATGGTATGGCACTGTCAAAGCTGGAATGAATCACATGAAAACCATAGGTTTCCCGTTGCTCCAGCCAGTGAAAGGATACCAGATAAAAAACCATATACAATGGCACAATTAATTTAAGACCATACTTTTTCATAAATCCTTTCACCATACCTCACCATCCTTAAAAATAATCTTTTCTGCCTCTTGCATCAAATATAGCATAGGAAACTTTGAATATCAAGGTTCTTAAGCCTTTCTTAAGAAACAGGTGAGAATATTTAAGAATCTTCCGATTTTTTACAGAAACAGCGATGGTTCCGCGCGGCGCGTATACTCTTCCTCCAGCTCATGCTGGTGATAGAGATAGCTTTCGGCATCATAATACTTTGCCCCTTCCGGACATTTTTTAATACAGCTTCCGCATTTAATACAAATGCCTGTGAATTCACGGACATTATCCCAGCAAATGGAACCCATCGGACAGACCTTTGCACACAACTTACAGTCGGTACAATTATCTGAGGTTTTTGGCTTTACCTTCCGTATATCCACCGCATTGCCTTTTCTGTCCCTTGGCTGATAGTAGCCTTTGGATGGATATTCGCCACCAACTTCCAGAGGCTGGTAAACTTCCGGAATCCCCTTCGAAGTCAGTTTCATATGAATATCATCGGCAAATTTATCTGCGACCTCAATATCTGCATTATCCGGACGCCCTGCTCCAAGTATTTCTGAAAAAGAGTGTTCTCCAACAAAGGCACCTGCAGCAACCGGTAAAAACCGTCTTCCGCCAGCAATGCCTGAAGCTCTGCCAGCGCATCATCATAATTCCGGTTTCCAAAAAGAACAACAGGAACAGCCAGAGCGCCGCCGCCCTGAACGGTATGAATGTATTTTAAAAGAACATTTGGAACTCTTCCCGCATAGACCGGAGTTCCGAAAACAACCAGATCTTCCTTATCAAAGGTCTGTATTTTTTCCCGCACATCCGGCAATGTAAAATCAACGTAGGATTTCTTACATTCAAATTTTATTGCCAGTATTTCAACCAGTTCCTGAACAATTTTTTCTGTCGTTCCTGTGGGACTGAAATACATACCGACGATTCTTTTTACCATATATACATTTCCTCCTCCGTATACAATACTAATTTATAGTATAGGCTATTCCAAAAATAAATTCAACAAAAAAAATATCCCGGAGGGAGAAATTCCCTCCGGGATACCGGTTATTTACTGTCTCTGTTTTTTCTTTTTAAAACTCCAGAGCATTGTCATACCAGACAACAACATAAGAAGCATCAGAAGTCCTGTCGGTGTTCCATCACCGGTTGCTACACCGTCACTGTTTATTCCGAAGTAACTTGCCGGGAATCCGATATACGTATTATCTCCCTGCATGTCTTCAATCCACGATCCTCCAGTGCCCAATACCAGTGATACATCTGATTTTCCTCATCCCAGATATAATAACCTGCGAGAATATAGGTATCATCCCCGGACTGTTATGAAGATTCAGACGATTTTCTGTATGCTGGATATGGAAGGTATTTTCACCGCCCGCATCCTGGATATCGAGTGTACTCAGATTTCCATGACTCATCCATTGTTTCTCGCCTTTCCAGAGAATCTCATAAACAGCTTCCGGATTATCTTCGTCACAGAGCATTCCGATATAATAAACATCATTACCCTGTCCGCTCAGGATCTCTGTTTCCGGATAAAGCGTATAAATCTCATAGATATTATGACCGCCCGGATTTTCAAGGGTGAGCTTTCCAGGAATATTTACGAATACAATCTTCTGCTCCGAACTGCCTGTCTGGATTTCCAGAAGGTTTGCCATAAATCTTAATATTTCGTCAGCTTCTGTTGTTTTCAGATAAATTTCCGTCTGACCATCTTCCCTGGATACAATCGTCACTTCACCCATGGATGCCATGATCTGAAGCATCAGTTTCTCCATTCCGGCAAACCGGGTTGACTCTGCCTGAATCACACCTTCTGTCCGAAGGATACCGTCAGAAATAATATCCAGAGCACCTTCCACCTTCAGATTTCCAAGACGATTGTCCTCTCCGGTCAAAATCATCTTCAAATCCTCCGATGTGTTAAGGGATAATGTTCCATTCGAAATATCTGCCTGCAAGGTATCTGCCGTCAATATTCCGATAACTACCGGACGTTTTGCTGTCAGAACAACATTTCCTGTACCGGTTATAATCTGAGATAATATCAACTGGCCTTCCTCACAAATATCTTCGAGATAAACATCTCCGTCCGCCGTTATAGAGAGCTTGCCATTTTCTGCAATATCCGTACAGAATGGTTTATCTCCCCGGCCGATGTCTGCGATGGACGGATCATCTTCCCCGTCATCTTCATCGATTCCGGAATCAACATTCACAACGGCTTCCCGAGCGATCAGGTTTGCTTCTTCATCATCCCGGCCGTTGAACAGGCTTCCTTTATGGATGTTCAGATACAGGCTATCCGCCTCAATCCGTCCGGCATTCAG